>Ga0247609_10007278_pt1 | contig 10563 bp, 8 predicted proteins | sample 172DNAGHGlowgp2_FD_193487 | JGI IMG/M metagenome (GOLD analysis project Ga0247609, IMG submission 193487) | Sheep rumen microbial communities from Palmerston North, Manawatu-Wanganui, New Zealand - 1728 DNA GHGlow gp2 | ecosystem: Host-associated > Mammals > Digestive system > Stomach > Rumen ...
AAGGGACTGGAGCAAAATGCCATCGACAAATTGCAGCCCATCCTCTTCATGAAAGGCAACACACGCGAAAAATTGGCGCAACTCAAGCCTTTACTTGACAACGAAGTTGGCCAGAAAGGCATCGAAGAGCTGGAGACCTTGTTCGACTACATCGAGGATATGGAACTCGGCATCGCCACCGAGCTTGACCTCACTTTGGCGCGTGGCTTGAATTACTACACGGGAGCCATCTTTGAGGTCAAAGCCAACGACTTCGCCATTGGTAGCATCTCGGGCGGCGGTCGCTACGACAACCTCACGGGCATCTTTGGCCTGCCCAACGTCAGCGGCGTGGGCATCAGCTTCGGCGCTGACCGCATCTACGACGTCTTGGAAGGCCTCAACCTCTTCCCTGAGACCATGTCGGAGAGCACCAAGGTCATCTTCCTCAACTTCGGCAAGAACGAGGAGAAATACTGCCTGAAATACCTCAACCAAGTGCGCAAACACGGCATCAACGCTGAAATCTATCCCGAGGCAGCCAAGATCCAGAAACAGATGAAATATGCCAACCAACGCGTCATCCCGATTGTCGTCATTGCTGGCGAAAGCGAAGTGGCTGAGCAGAAATTCACCGTGAAATGGATGAAGGAAGGCAAACAGGAAACCGTTGATGCCAACAAATTGGTGGAGACAATATTGAAATAACCCGTAGAGACGCATTGCATGCGTCTCAAAACCAATAATCAATTATAAAAAGAGACGCATTCAATGCGTCTCTACAACAATTCAACGATTAAACATTTAACAATCAACGATATGAAAGTCCATAAAATCTCATCGAAGGAACTGACCTTCAAACAGGTAAACGAAATACTCACCAAGGGCTACAAGCTTGAGCTCAGCGCCGACGCCATCAAGCGCATCCAAAAATGCCGCGACTACCTCGACAAGAAGATGGAGAATCCCGAGAAACCCATCTACGGCGTGACCACCGGCTTCGGCTCGCTCTGCGACCATAGCATCTCGAAGGAAGACCTGAGCACCTTGCAGAAGAACCTCGTCATGTCGCACGCCTGCGGCACAGGCGAGATGGTGCCCGAAGAGATCATCCGTCTCATGCTCCTGCTGAAGGTGCAGAGCCTCAGCTACGGCAACAGCGGCGTGCAAGTCGCAACTGTGCAGCGTCTCATCGACTTCTTCAACAACGATGTGTTGCCCGTGGTCTACAACCAAGGCTCACTCGGCGCCTCTGGCGACTTGGCTCCTTTGGCCAACCTCATGCTGCCTCTGCTCGGTTTGGGCGAAGTACATTTTGAAGGCAAGATTGTCCCTGCTGAGAAAGTGCTCAAGAAGTTTGGCTGGAAGCCCATCACCCTGCAGTCGAAAGAAGGTCTTGCCCTGCTCAACGGCACGCAGTTCATGAGCAGCTACGGCACCTATGTGCTGCTGAAGGCCTTCCGTCTCAGCTACTTGGCCGACCTCATCGGTACCGTTTCCTTGGAAGCCTTCGATGGCCGCATCGAGCCTTTCTTCGACCAAGTGCATCAGATCCGTCACCACAACGGACAAATCGTCACCGCCAAGCGTGTGCGTGAGTTCACCAAAGGCAGCGAGCTGATCGTCAGGGAAAAGAAACATGTTCAAGACCCCTACTCCTTCCGCTGCATGCCTCAGGTGCATGGTGCCTCGAAGGATGCCATCGACTATGTGGCCTCCGTATTCAGCGAGGAAATCAACGCCGTCACCGACAACCCGACCATCTTCCCCGATGAAGACCTGGTCATCAGCGCGGGCAACTTCCACGGCCAGCCTCTCGCCATCACCTTGGACTTCTTGGCCATCGCCATGGCTGAGTTAGGCAACATCAGCGAGCGTCGTATCTATCAGTTAATCGGTGGTAAGCGCGACCTTCCGTCGTTCCTCGTTGCCGAGCCTGGCCTCAACAGCGGCTTCATGATCCCGCAATATGCCGCTGCCAGCATCGTCAGCCAGAGTAAGCAGCTCTGCACGCCTGCCTCGGTCGACAGCATCGAGTCGTCGCAGGGTCAGGAAGACCACGTCAGCATGGGTGCCAATGCCGCCACCAAGGCCTTGCGCGTGGCAGAAAACTTGGAACGTGTGTTGGCCATCGAGCTGTTCAACGCCACGCAGGCTTTGGAGTTCAGAAGACCGCTTAAATCATCTCCTATCATTGAGAAGTTCGTCGCCGAATACCGCAAGGAGGTGGAATTCGTGCGCATCGACAAGGTGATGTACACAGAGATTGCCAAATCGGTCGAGTTCGTGAAGAACTACCCGTTGGCCTTTGATGATTTAAAGAACAAATAATTAACTGTAGGGCTGTCGTATCACGGCAGCCGCCCGCTAAAACCGTTTGCGGCCGCCGCGGTGTGACAGCCCTACAACCTTGAAATATGGAAACCATCGAACAAAAGAAACGCCCTACAGGTATAACCATCTTGTTGGCCCTGTCGTTCATCAACGCCTGTTGGAACATCCTCAGGTCCATCGTCATGTACCTCACCACGCCGATGATCGGGACAATGCTCGACAACGGACAATTTGAAGAGATGATGAAACCTTTCTCCGCCATGGGCGAAGAATTCACCAACGCCATGACAGACAGCATGACAGCAATGGCCCAAATCAACCCCAACTATTACCTGATCCTTTTGGTGTTGTTTATCGCCTCGTTGATAGGCGTCATCAAGATGTTCAAAGACGACAAGCGCGGTTTCCACATTTATTCCATCGCCCAAATCTGCATGTTGATAGACAATTCCGTATTCGTCTACCCACTTCAAAAGCCCTCACCATTCACCTCCGACCTCATCCTCACCGCCCTCTTCATCCTGATGTATTACCTTTATTTCAAAAGGATACTGACACCCAACACCACAGAAGACCCCACTTGACTATGGAACAGAACGAAGGGAAGATATTCAACTTGAAGCCCCAGCTTACCCTCGCCATGAAGTTGGCAGCCACCTTTGCCATCACCTACTATGGCTTGCTGCTCATCTATGAGGTTTTTACACTCGTTTACAGTCGTTACTTCATTGATTCCTACTATTTTAACCAAGGACAGACCGAAGAAGGAAAGCAAGAATTATGGACGCAAATTATCCAGCTTATCCTTTCTACCATTTTGGTTTTCAGCCTTATACAAGTTTTTAGAAAGAAAGTATACGGAAAAGCACTTTTTGTAGTTTTTTCCTTCTTGCTCATCGGATTCCAGTTGTATAAGACAGGACTTGTGCCGTTGGTTAAATATGTCTTGGAAGTGCTTCTGGTGCTGATCATCGCGCCCATCCGCGTGAAGAAAAAGATTAAGCTAAAGGATGGAAAACTCACAGTGGAAACGGTTGAAGAAGAGCCCACAGAAAACGAAGAAGAAACCTCTTCTTTAGAAGAAACAGCTCCCGTAGAAACCGAGGAACCCACATCGGAAGTCAACGCAGCATCATCGCAGCCCGCTGAACAGCCTTAACAAAGACTTCCACCTCTTCCATTGTATTGTACAAAGCAAACGACGCCCTCACCGTGCCAGGGATGCCGAAACGCGTCATCACCGGCTCGGCGCAATGGTGGCCTGTACGCACCGCCACGCCCATCTTATCGATGATGGTACCAAGGTCGTAGGGATGCACGCCCTCGATGATGAAGGAGACCAAGCCTGAGCGATGCTCTGCCTCACCAACGAAGCGGATGCCATCGATTTCAGAAAGCTGCTGAATGGCTGACTGCAAAAGCAGGGTTTCATATCGTTCAACTTCTATCCTATCAAGGCTTTGCAGGAATTGAACAGCCGTCTCCAAGCCCAAGGCAGCACCCACATTGGGCGTGCCTGCCTCGAATTTGTATGGTAATACATTGAAGGTAGTCTTCTCAAAACTCACAGTGTCGACCATCTCACCGCCAAACTGGTAAGGCGGCAACTTCTCCAGCCATTCGGCCTTGCCGTACAAGCCACCGATGCCCATGGGAGCGTACATCTTATGACCGGAGAAAACAAAGAAATCGCAATCCAAATCTTGAACATCGATGGGATGATGAGCGATAGATTGCGCGCCGTCAACGACTACAGGAATGCCGTACTGATGCGCCATAGCGACCATCTCCTTTACTGGATTGATAGTGCCCAATACATTGGAAATATGAGCAATCGACACCACATTCGGCCCTTCTTTCAGCAATTCTTCGTAACGATTCAAGTCCAAGACACCTTTGTCATCCATTGGCACGACAAGCAGTTGTCCATGATGGCGCTGCACCATCTGCTGCCAAGGCACAAGGTTGGAGTGGTGCTCCATTGAGGTGACGAGTACCTTGGGACGCTTCGCGTCATTGCGAGGCACGAAGCAATCCAGAGAGACATCCTTTAACAACAGATGCTCAAAAGAAGTAGCGAGTAGGTTCAACGACTCGGTGGTGCCACGCGTGAAGATGATTTCGCGAGCCTCCCTGGCATGAATGAAGTCGGCAATAGTTTGGCGCGCATGTTCGTATGCCTCGGTAGCCTTTTGGCTCAGATAGTGCACTCCACGGTGAATGTTGCAGTTCTCGTGCAGGTAATAGTCGCGTTCACGGTCGATGACGCACAGCGGTTTCTGCGTGGTAGCCGCATTGTCGAGATAGACCAAGGGCTTGCCATAGACCTGCTGGTCCAAGACTGGGAATTGGTACCTTATTTCGTTGATGTTCATTTTATTTTGGTTTGTAGGGCTGTCGTACCACGGCAGACGCATTGTCGATATATGCGGCTGCCACAATGTGACAGCCCTACAAGATTAGATCTTCGAATAATCAATGTCAAAATTATATTCCTTAGGATGGCTGCAACGCAACACGCAGTTCTCGCAACTCGAAAGTTCGCCACGCAGACGACGCTTTATCATGTCGTCGATGTGTTCGTGCAGCATCTCGTTGTCGATATGGTTGCTCACCTCAGCGGCGAAGGCATACATCAACAGGATTCTGGCGTTGGCCTTGCTGATGCCACGCTGGCGCATGTAGAACATGGCCTCTTGGTCGAGCTGGCCGGTGGAGGTGCCATGCGAGCATTTCACGTCGTCAGCATAAATCTCAAGGAAAGGCTGGCTGTTGACCTTGGCGGTCGAAGTCAAGAGGATGTTGCTGTTGTTTTGGTGCGCATCGGTCTTTTGCGCGTCTTTGGCCACATACACATGGCCGTTGAACACCGCAGAAGCCGAGTCGTCAATCACGCCTTTGAATTTCTCGTTGCTGGTGCAATGCGGCACGTTGTGGTTCACTTTCAGGTAGTTCTCCACATGTTGGCTCTTGTCGATAAGATAGAGGCCGTGTACTTGAGTATCGGCACCCTCGCCATCCAGATCGACGTGATAGGTATTACGGATGTCGCCGCCATTGAAGGTGATGACCACAATCTTCAGTCGGCTGTCGGCCAGCTGCTTGACCTTGAACTCACGCTTGATGGAGGCCTCGTTGCTCACGTTTTGCAGCACATACAACTCAAGGCTGGCGTTTTCGTTGAGAATGATTTCGGCCACTTTCGGCTCAGACGACAGGTGAGCGTCATCGTCATACTCAATGATTTCGCGGCTTTGGTTGGCGGCTATGATAAGTTGGTTGTCCATAATCAAAGTTCCTTAATCCATTCGTAGCCTTTTTCTTCGAGTTCGAGGGCGAGGTTCTTGCCGCCCGTCTTGACGACGCGTCCGTCGTACATCACATGGACGAAGTCAGGGACGATATAGTCGAGAAGACGCTGGTAGTGGGTGATGACTACAAAGGCATTCTCGGCATTATGCAACTGGTTGACGCCATGGGCCACGATGCGCAGCGCGTCGATGTCGAGACCTGAGTCGGTCTCGTCAAGGATGGCAAGGCTGGGTTCGAGCATGGCCATCTGGAAGATCTCGTTCTTCTTCTTCTCGCCGCCGCTGTAGCCCACGTTGACGAAGCGGTTTTGTAGCTTCTCGGTGATTTCCACCATGGCTTGCTTTTCTTTCATCATCTTCATGAACTCCACCGTGCTCATAGGCGGCAGGCCTTGGTATTCACGCTTCGAGTTGACAGCGGTGCGCATGAAGTTCTGGATGCTTACTCCTGGAATCTCAACAGGATATTGGAAACTCAGGAATATGCCTTCGTTGGCGCGGTCCTCGGGCGACATCCCAACGATGTTCTTACCTTTGTACCAAATCTCGCCTTCCGTGATTTCGTAGCCCTCACGACCCGTGATGGCCGCGGCGAGCGTGCTCTTTCCCGTTCCATTGGGACCCATAATGGCGTGGATTTCGCCTTCGTTGACACCCAGATTCAATCCTTTCAGGATTTCTTTGCCTCCGATGGAGACGTGTAGGTTTTTGATATTCAGAAGCATAGTGTTGTATATTTCTATTTTACTTTTTGTTTTCCTATCGGGATGCTGCCCGAAGCAACGCTGCGCTTGCATCGGGTTGTAATCGCGTCGCCCTTTCAGGGCTCATCCGACGCTGCCCTCCAAAGTAATTGACAGTAGTTTCTGTGCCTCAACAGCAAATTCCATGGGGAGTTTGTTCAGCACATCCTTGGCGTAACCATTGACAATCAAACCAATGGCCTTCTCCGTCGGGATGCCGCGCTGTTGGCAGTAGAACAGCTGGTCTTCCGAGATCTTTGAGGTCGTGGCTTCGTGTTCGAGAATGCTCGATTCGTTGCCGCACTCAACGTATGGCCATGTATGGGCACCGCATTGGTCGCCGAGTAGCAACGAGTCGCACTGCGAGTAGTTACGTGAGTTTTCGGCTTTGGCCGCCACCCTCACCAAGCCACGATAGCCGTTTTGGCTGTGGCCGGCGGAGATGCCTTTGGAGATGATAGTGCTACGCGTGTTCTTGCCCAAGTGGATCATCTTGGTGCCCGTGTCGGCTTGTTGGTAGTTGTTGGTCACGGCGACGGAGTAGAACTCGCCCACCGAGTTGTCGCCCAACAGCACACAGCCCGGGTATTTCCATGTGATGGCCGAACCCGTCTCGACCTGCGTCCACGAGATCTTGGAGCGATCGCCACGGCAGAGACCGCGCTTCGTGACGAGGTTGTAAACACCACCTTTGCCGTCCTTGTCGCCCGGATACCAGTTCTGCACCGTGCTGTATTTCACTTCGGCATCGGTCTCGGCAATGATTTCCACAATGGCCGCATGAAGTTGGTTCTCATCGCGTTGGGGAGCCGTGCAACCTTCCATGTAGCTCACATATGCGCCTTCGTCGGCCACGATGAGCGTGCGCTCAAACTGGCCCGTGTTGGCGGCGTTGATGCGGAAATAGGTGGACAACTCCAACGGGCAGCGCACGCCCTTCGGGATGTAGCAGAACGAGCCGTCGCTGAAGACCGCCGAGTTGAGGGCGGCAAAGAAGTTGTCGGTGTAAGGCACCACCTTACCGAGGTATTTCTTCACCAAGTCAGGGTGCTGCTTGACTGCTTCGCTGAACGACATGAAGATGACGCCGTGTTTGGAGAGCGTCTCTTGGAAAGTCGTCTTCACCGAAGTGGAGTCCATCACCGCGTCGACGGCCACACCCGAGAGTTTCTTCTGCTCGTCGAGCGAGATGCCGAGTTTGTCGAAGGTGGCCAGCAGTTCAGGGTCCACCTCGTCGAGGCTCTGTTTCTCTTGGCGTTTGCGCGGAGCGGCGTAATAGATGATGTCCTGGTAGTTGATCTCGGGAATGTCGAGATGCGCCCAGTTGGGTTGCTTGAGCGTCTGCCAATGGCGAAAGGCCTTCAGGCGGAACTCCAACAGCCATTCCGGCTCCTCTTTCTTCTTGGAGATGAGACGGATGATGTCTTCGTTCAAGCCCTTGGGCACAAAATCGGTCTCAATGTCGGTCACAAAGCCATATTCATACTCTTTGTTCGTGACTTCACTGATGATATTTTCGTTCGGATTCTGATCCATAATTTTCTATTTTGGAGCGGGCCCTTCGATGCTTCGGCTGCGTTCAGCAACCGCAAGCTCAGGGACCCAACTTCTGTCTTATTAAGAATGATTTCAAATTAGGCTGCAAAGATACACAATTCTTTGTTTGCGATTGCCTTCGGAAAGAAATCTTTCAAAATCAAATTAAAAATCAATCAAAATCCCACTTTTTTCCTTTTCTTTGCAAATCATTATGAACAAAATGAAGAAAAAACACGGTTTTTGGTTTTATTTTGGCAGGGTGATGGCATGCCTTGGCATCGCATTGCTTCTGCTGGTATTATACGTCTACCTCTCCGTGCCCACCTACAGTTTCAAGGAGCCGCAACCCTTCAGCGGGGAGTACCTTTACAATCCTTATCAGGATATGAACCCTGGCCAATGGAAGAAATACCATTTCCATTGCCACTCGCGCAGGTATTTCGGCTTGACTAACGGCCGCAAAAGCACCGAGCGCGCCATCGACAGCGTGTATCAAGCCTTGGGCTACGACCATTACGGAATTTCCGACTACATGAGCATCAACCCTCACAACGCTGATAAAGAAGACTATATCCCCGCCTACGAGCATGGTTATGGTCTTTTCCGCAAGACACATCAAATCTGTATCGGCGCCGAAGAAGTGTACTGGCCCGACCTCCCTTTCATGCAGAACCTCAACATGAAGCAGCACATGATCAACAAGTTGGGAGAGCGTTGCCGCTTCGTCATGCCCGCCCATGCCTCGTTTTCCGGTGGTTATAAGATAAATGAAATGACGCTGTTGAGCAATTACCGCCTGCTCGAAGTGCTTAACCCATACGGCAATGCCCTTGAGCATTGGGACAAGGCACTTTCCAATGGGCATCGTGTGTATGGTCTCGGCGACGACGACACGCACGACATCACAAAAGCCAGCGAAGTATGCCGCAACATGACCATGGTCAACACGCCAGACCTCAACCCAGAACATGTCTACGAAGCCTTGGACCAAGGCATTTGCTACGCCGTGGAATTCGACAACTGGTATCATCATCCCATGACTTTGGCAGAAAAAGCCGAACAGGCCCACAACCTACCTCATCTCACCTGCGCCCAGTTGGTTGACGACACCTTGTTTATTGAGACCTCAGCAGTGACGATGCAAGAAGTGAAGTTCATCGGGCAGGATGGCAAAGTTTTGAAAACGGAAGAAAATGTGGCAACGGCATATTATGTCATCCAAGCCGAAGACACTTATGTCAGGACAGAAATCAACGTCAACGGATTGCAGCATTTCTATCTCAATCCTGTCACCAGGCATCCATCGCCGGCCCCCAGCGACCAACGACTTGACTATGTCAACAAGGCGCAGACCTATTTGTATTGGTTCGTGTATATCGTCGCCATCGCCGCCCTGATCTGGTATCTCTTCAAAAAATCCCAAGAGAAAAAAGAGGAGTCCAAGTGAAGATTAAAGAACAAAATATCAACAAGATACTGTTATGGCTATTGGCTATCAGCGCCCTTGTGAGAGGCGTTTTGGCGACCTGGATGGAGTTTGGCAATGATGAAGTCTATTACTGGACCTACGCCCTCTATCCCGACTGGAGCCATTTCGACCATCCGCCCATGGTAGGTTGGATGATTCAGCTTTTTAGCCTAAACTTGTTATTTGACAGCGAGTTCTTCATCCGCCTGGCCTCAGTCGTCTTCATGACCGTCAACACCTATATTATATTCCGTATCGGCAAGGAAATCAAGGACGCACGAACAGGACTATACGCCGCATTGCTATATACAGCCTCCATCTATGCTTTTGTCATCACGGGCATTTTCATCATGCCCGACACGCCATTGATGTTGTTTTGGCTATTAGCCATTTGGATGGCGGTTCGCGCCATTGACTCGCTTCGCATCGTCGAAATGCGATTTGCGAGGAGTAACGACAAAGCAATCCAGGAAAAAACGGCCCTTCGACAGGCTCAGGGGCCTTGGTACTTACTACTATTCGGACTCTTTGCCGGCCTCGCCATGCTCTCCAAATATTCAGGAGCGTTTCTTTGGGTTGGCATGGCACTATACATCTTGATTTTCAATAGAAAACAATTGAAAAACCCATACCTCTACCTCGCATTGCTGATATCCGCACTCTGCTGCATCCCCATACTCTATTGGAACTTTAAATACGATTTCATCAGTTTTAGTTTCCATGGCGCTCGCATAGGCGGAAACAAACTCAATTTCAGCACTTTTGGAACCGAAATCGCTGGCGAATTTTTCTACAACAACCCTGTCAACTTCGTTTTGGCCATCATCGCCGTCGTTGCAGTATTCAAAAAGAGACTCGACATCGAAAAGTCCACACAAAACCTCATCTTGTGCATAGCTTTGCCCATGATTTTGGTGTTCTTGTCTTTCTCCCTCACCCGTCCGACCTTGCCGCATTGGAATGCACCCGCATACGTCTTGCTCACTCTGTTATCCGCTGTATATCTGCGAGATAAATACAACGAATCCGACAAACTGCCCAAGTCCATCATCGCAGCCTTGGCCGTGCTTTTGTTCACCCTGACGGTTGGCGTGGCCGAAATCAAGACGGGGTTCATTCCCTTGGACAAACACACTGAGCCCGAACAACTTGGCCGCGATGATTTCACTCTCGACATGTATGGTTGGCG
>Ga0247609_10007279_pt1 | contig 10563 bp, 9 predicted proteins | sample 172DNAGHGlowgp2_FD_193487 | JGI IMG/M metagenome (GOLD analysis project Ga0247609, IMG submission 193487) | Sheep rumen microbial communities from Palmerston North, Manawatu-Wanganui, New Zealand - 1728 DNA GHGlow gp2 | ecosystem: Host-associated > Mammals > Digestive system > Stomach > Rumen ...
TATTTTTGGCAGTAGCATGCCTATGATTGATTATCTTTTGACAGGATATTGTGATGAAGATACAATGAGATCTAACATACTGAAAATTGAAGCTGAAGCTAAGCGATATGAGACTTCTGAGGAGAAACGATTATACCAGGAACTAACTCAGTTTTGGGATACTGACGACGATGTAATGAGAGAGGCGGTTAGAAGAACATTGGAGAGAGTCCGCGAAGGCAGTCTCTCACTACAGGACTATCCTTTATTCTTTCTAGCCTTGCAACGTCTACAGAACTTTGGCTTTATAGATCTGAAGATGACAATATCAGAGTTGCAAGATATGTTTGATGCTGCAATTTCTAAGTTTAAGAACGTTCAATTTATTGATGGACTTGATGCATACTACTATCAAAGTGAGGATGTGAGTACCCCCGAATTTGAGGCCTTAGTCAATAAGGTGAGGGAAATGAATGCTCATAATAACCAAAAAAACTTAAAGGAAGAATTTGAGACAATCGTCAAAGATATAAGTTCTTCGGTGAATCTGAAGAAATTTCAATTTGTCCTTACTTGTTTGTTTGAGAATATTGGGGCTGAACAGTTTTTTGAATTGTTTATATCATACCGCAATAGTCGCAAACGTGATTATTGGAACTTCTTTGATGAAAGATATAACAGTAAGGACTGCTTTGATTTAGATAGAGAGTTTATTGCCAGTTTACTAGATAGACTGAATAGATACCTTTCTGATCCATCGATAGAGATTTCAGGCACTCGAAAGTATTGCTCGAAAATACAGGAGTTATTGGATAAAAAGGTACAGCAGTTGGGGGCATGTAGAATGACACAGAAGAGAGTTGTCTGAATTATAGATTATCAGTAACGAATAGAATAAAAGATGTAATATGAGCTACCCAGAACGTATACAACAACATAAGAATGAAGACAAGTCTTTTGCGATTATAAAAAAAGACCTGATAGAATTGGGCGTATTCCGTGACCAGACAAGCAATGATTATGGTGTAGACTTTGAGATTGAAATTGAGAATAATGGGAGAATGGAAGGACATTGTCTGAAGGTACAAGTAAAATCATAGGACGACCTGAACATAAGAAATGATGGACATGCAACTGTGGGTGGAATAAAACAATCGACACTTAACTATTGGGCAGAAATATCGTATAACCAACCTGTTGTTGGTATGGCAGTGGATTTGGATGGTAGTGAAAAAATATATGTGTCTGGCTTGTTGTCTTGGCAAGTTATTAAAAATATAGAACCTTCAGGCGATGAGATTAAAAGAGATGATAAGGGGCGACTTATCGCACATCCTACCAAGACTGTTGACTTTGGCAATGAATGTGACAATCAGAAAAACATAGAGAAACTTCGCAAGTTAGCCTATGGTTATAGCCTACGTGACTTCCTAAACGCTCACAAATGGTTGCTTACTAATATCAAGGAGGTGTTCCAAATGTATAGTGACGCGGCTTATTGTGATAGATATACACCGATCTATAACCCCAAGCTATTCAAAATGTTTCTGCAACAGGCGAAAACTTTCATTTACTACGACTTCGGTTGGAGGGAGAAAAGTGAAAATCTTGACGTTGTTTTTGATTATCAAACCTACGTGAATAAAAGTAACGGGGATGATCCATACAATATTGAGGTGGAAAAAGGAATGAAGCCCATTCTGAAAAAGATATTGTTGCCTCTAATTCAGAAATACCGTAATTTGGTTCTCGATGCAACATATTATTGGTTGAATAAAGACTTGCAATACATAAAGTTGGTTTTTGATACGGACTACCCTGACTGGAACGACGATGATGCCATGTTAAATTTTGGATATGATGAAACCAAGCCGCAGCGCGGAACGGTTGATTGGATAGGCTTTATCGATGAACAACAGAAGAAATATAAGATAAGTGATAATAGTTTAGTAGTAAAGGCGCTGAGATAGACTATGAAGAAAGAGGTATTGATTGCAATCCCCGTATCGTTTTATCGAAATATGAAGTCATCGGTGGCCGAGCCTGTGACAATAGGGCCTGTGCTCGATGCTATACGTGGCTCGTTCTATGAGACACAGGTGAAGACTATTCGCCAACTGAAAGCGCAAGGCAAGCAAGATGAGGCAGACGAAGTGAAAGGGAACCTGCACGCTGTGACATTCTGTGCGACCTTTAAGAGCCGAAGGATAAGTAGCTTATACGAAAAATACAACCAACTGATGGTGATTGATATTGATAAGTTGCCACCGGAAGAGATGGGAAGAGTGAAAAACTGCCTTGAAGAATGCTCTTTAGTTGGCAGTTACTGGATGTCGCCATCGGGAGCAGGGTGGAAAGGACTTGTGCCGTTGAACTACCTGCATACGGACAAAAAGATAGATGTGGTGGATATGCATCACTGGGCATTTAGAAAATTGGAAGAGCTATTTAAAGCAGACTATTCGATTACGCTGGATGCCAGCGGCAAGGACATTACTCGACTGTGCTTTATGAGTTGGAGTCCCGAACTGCGGTTGAAGGATGAATTTGACCTATTTAACGTGGACTTGGACGAAATGAAATCCGTGGTGAAAGAGCGCAAACAAAGAGGCGAGAAACTTCCCACACTGAGTTCTTCGGGTGAACCTATACAATGGAACATGGTAGACGGGCAAAAACAGGAGGATAGGACAGGAACACCCTTTGACAGAAGAATGCTGGAGAGGATATACAAATTCTTGTCAGCAAGAAACGAGTCGATTACTTCGACCTATGAAGAATGGGTAAAGGTGGCCTTTGCCATAGCCCATACCTTTCATTCCACGTATGGGAGGAAGATGTTTATGAAGTTCTGTGAGTTGGACGGTGCGGCACATAATGAAGCACGTAGTGAACGGTTGATATATGATGCTTATACGACGGCCGATAAAAGAACTGACTTCTCGACAATAGTATATTTGGCTAAAAGGAAGGGATTCATCAGGTAGTTTGGGAGGACGCTTCCGCGAAAGTGGATGCGCCAGGTCTCGATGCCACCAATCAGAGTCACGGCGACAGGCATCTATGAAGCCGACCCAAGTTCTCTGTACCAATTTTAACATTTACACAAACTGCTTGTATGACCCTTCCTTTCCTTGAAAAATATATCACACCACAGGCGGTGCTGGAACTGCTGATCCATTATCGGTGTAAAGAGGCCGAGCGAATTCAGCGTGTACTGGTGGTTGACAACATAGCCGTGAGCAATGGTCACAGGGAAGATGTAACCAAAAGCAAACAGGAGATTTACAATCTGTTTCCACCACGGCGGCAGTGGGTGCATGCAGGGTATGACAGAAGGAAGAATCTGACCCAGATAGACAAGAACGAGAGGAACCTACTGTTGACCGTGCTGCGAGAGAGCAAACGCGAAGAGCCACATCCAGAATGGTATGCACGGCTGACCGCGAGGGTTAACATGATTGTTAAGGCTGCGTTGATAGGAAACCACCTGTTTACAAAACCCAACGTGACGGTGATTGAGAAGAAACGGAATGAGAAAGACAAGACTATCGAGTGTCGCCCCATTTGCCTATTCAAAACGCTGGAAGAGCGTATATATGCATCACTTTATAATAGGGTATTTACCAACCTGTTTGATCCTCTGTTCTATGAAAACTCGATAGCATTCCGTGTGCCGCAAAAGGATGACCCGCAGATGCTTCATCTGAAGGCAGTTAGTAAGATTAAGGCTTTCAGGAAGGCACATCCTGGCAATTTGTGCGTGGCGGAGTGCGACATGAAGAAGTTCTACGACACACTGGATCATGACGTTATCAAGAAATGTTTCAGTCAGATGTTGCGGTGGAAGAAACAGGAGCGTGTGATAACGAATGAAGAGGCGCGGATTCTGAAAAACGTTATCTTTACGTATGTGAACTGCTACAACTTCTATTATGATGTTTACCGATATAACAAGAAACCATCGCATCCTATCTGGAAGCATATAGCGAACGGCGAAAAATACAAGAAAAGTATCAAGTGGATACTTGATGAGATAGAGGAGAAACGCAAATCAGGGAAATGGCCCTACAGGACACCGAGGCATGAGCGATATCAACTGGGCGTGCCGCAAGGAGGGGCATTGTCGGGCATCATAGCCAATGTGATGATGCACTTTACCGATATCAAGTTGCGTAAGTATTGGGAAAATGACGATGACTTTCTGTATATCCGTTTCTGCGACGACATGATAATGATGGGGGCAGAACAGAACAAGGTGAAGGCGGCATTTAAACATTATGCAAAGGTAATCAAGAAGAACCATCTGTATATGCATCCAGAGGAGAGATTTGCGGAACTGAAGATGAAGGGATTCTGGGACGGAAAGACCAGAGCACCATACTTGTGGGGCGCACCTGCAAAGGATGTGATGCCGTGGATAACCTTTGTGGGCTATGATTTGAACTGGGAGGGTGAGACGAGAATCAGAAAGTCGAGTCTGAAGAAGGAAATCAAGAAGCAATTTGAGAAGCGAATAGAAATAGAACACCTGTTGGGTGGCAAAAACGGTCGAAATCCACAACGGGTGAAGCACTTTATTGACAACAGTGTGCATAAACGCCTGGTGGGCATGAGCGTAGGCAGAGTGCCCATTTGGGATTATAAGGACTTTGATAACAACTATAGCTGGGCGAAAGCATTTACGGAACTGACGGATAATCCATGGTCGCGCGAACAACTGCGGCTATTGGACTGGCACAGAAACCTGATGATGAAACGCCTAAGCAGATTCCTGCTGAAGCTGAACTATAGCGATGTTAAGCCATCGGACAAAAAGGCTCAAAGAGAAGCCGTGTGGTATTTTGGCAAGCCGTTCAGCTACTTTGGGCAGGTGCTGAAAAAATGGGATTAAAACTAAAACGGTAATATTTATGGAAATAGTAAAAATGACAGGCCGCTGCCTGCAGGTAAAATTGGGTGATACTCCGGCTTTTATCTTTATGATGAAGGTAAGAGACCTACAGTTTATCAAGTATATAGCCGTGCGTGGACGTGACAATGAGGAGGGGGCGGTACAGCGAGTGTTGAGTCCAATCAGATTGAAATCGATAGAGGAGTATGTGCTGAAAGGCAATACTTTCTATACCCCCTTCTTTTTGAACTGGACTAACCAAGACTTTGGTATCAAGGAAGAAAACGGTATTATTTCCATACCTTTGGTACCAAATTCTGCACAAGTGCTGGATGGTCAGCACCGATTGGCAGGGCTGGAGCGAGCCATGAAGAAAGACCCGTCGGTGGAAGAACAGGAGGTTATGGTGGTGCTGTCGAACCTGCTGAATACTAAGGAGGCAGCGTCTGTGTTTCTGAACATCAATACAGAGCAGAGACCTGTGCCCAAGAGCTTGATATACGACCTGTTCGGTGTCATCAACGAGAATGAGCCTGAGCTGCCTCTTGTCAGAGCAAAAGATATTGCACTGGCCCTGCAAATGGATGATAAGTCCCCTTATCTGAACTCAGTGAAGATGCCAGGAAGTATGCGTGGTGTGGGCATCATAGATTTATCAACGATTGTGAATGCTATCCGTCCACTGCTGGAGGACGACGGTGCCTTCAAGAAATTCAGAATTCTGAACCTTGAAAACCAAGTTACTATCGTGTTGAACTACTTCAATGCCATCAAGACGTTCTATATGAAGAAGGAGTTGTGGCACTCGAAAACGACCAATCCCTTCCTTTCGAACGCAGGTTTTATAGCAGCCGCAGAGGTACTGAACAAGACCATGATACCCAAATGTGTGGAGAAGAAAGATTTTACGCAGGAGAATATGGAGCGCTTGTTGAAGTTGGACGAGACTTCGCTGTTGCTTAAGGCAGACCTGAAGAACGTAGATGGTAAGATGCAGCGTAAATTGATAGCAAACTATCTGGATAGCTCAATCAATAACGATATTCCTAACGAGGATGCCTATAAATTTTAATAGGAGACTGACACAAGGATACTGCGCAAGTATATGTGATGCGGGCAGGCTTGCCGCGCCCGACCACAAATATAATTTCAAGACCTACACATTGACAGCTGCCGACTGTTCAGCGTTGTTGCCTATGGCAAAGAAAGACGCGGTGGGGTTGTATTATAATGCGCTGGTATCGTTTGTGCAGGGGTGCCACTCGCTGATGGCCGGCTGTGTGTCGTGGGCCTGTGTGGAGCTATATTATTCGATATTTTATGCCACAAGAGCCAACCTCTATTATAAAGACTACTTGTTGATACGCGATAGGGGATTGTATTTGGTGAAAATCTTGCCTAATGAGCATCCGGTTACGAAAGACAAAAAATACAATAACGACCATAGTGGTACGTTGCTGCATTTTATAGATAAGTTTCAGAATTCGGATTACCTCTGTTCGAATACCATTGATACGATGAATGTATATATGTGGCTGATGGACTTGCGAGAGACAACGAACTACAGGCACAAGGCGTTTAATGAGCCGCAGTGTTTTACAGAACTTGCAACTGCGGTAGCGAGTGCCAAAACAAATGGAATAGCCAAGGTGTTGGGTGACTTCAAGGCGGACTTTGGTACGTATTGCTTTTCGAATAACCATGCATGGCTGTGTGCACCGTACTTCAAACTGATAGAGGTGGGGGCGATGTATAAGGCCGGGCCTGAGGAGCTGAGTCAGGAGCAAGAAGATTATGTCAGACTTAGTTTAGGAGGGTTAGGAATGGATGTGGCTGGAATAAAGGAGTTGATAGGATAGTGATAAAAGATGAAAATAGGAATTGAAGATTATATAAAGACACTTAAATGCCCTGATACTTGGTTTCGACAGGCGTTTGCCCAAAAGATGGTAGCAGATAAAATCCTGGCAGACATTATCATGAATAAGGATTTTCTTAGAAGCTTAAAGAAGACGCCAAACTTGTTGACATTTTCTACTTTGTGGGGAAACGCTTTATTTCATTATGGCATAGGTGTTGAGAATGGACTAAAGGGGGTAATAGTCAAGAACCAACCAGAGTTAATTAACTTTGAAATAGTTGGGGATGATGTTATCTTGCATGATATTGGTGGAAAGGCCAGTAAGAACCATGATCTTTATTCATTAGCAAATCGGGCTGGAATACTAGACAAGAACCTACATCTGTTTAAATATGACTCAGATAGGAAACTTGTTAAGAATGTGCTACAGCACCTTACGGATAATATCCGTTGGGCTGCTAGATACCCAGTGCCGAACAATTCATCAAAGATGTTTGAAATGGACCACGATGTTCCACATGTTTGTGTATATGGTTTCCATATTCTAGATGTAATGGAGTCTATTTTCGGCTACTTTCGGAGTTTACAAGATCCAGAAGATGAAGATGAGGATTATTTGTGGGCGTTCTTTAAAACAAAGGAAAAGGAAGTGGAAGAAAGGATGGGGGAAATGGTCCCTGCGCTGATGCGGAGGGAACGGGGGCTTCTCGACGGGGGGAGCGTAGAGCACAGTAACGTAAACGGGTGAGAGGGTGAGTCAAGGAATTGACCGCCCTCTTACTCGTTTTTGAAGAAAACAACGGACGGAATGTGTGATTTTTGTCATTATGCTTGGATGGGATGTGATTTTTTTGTATATTTGCGGTGTGATTAGATGAGATGCGTGTGATAGAGGCAAATACCGGACGTTGAATTATAGTTTTGGTATACTTTGGAATTTTAGCAGAGATTTTAATTATATAATGACGAATAAAGAAAAACCTGTATTTGGAACAACGGAGTGGGCGGCTTCAAACGTGAACTATCTGAAGGGCTGTAGCAACGACTGTAAGTATTGCTTCAGCAAGGAGATGGCCATCCGCTTTAAACGGAAAACACCGGAAAACTGGAAAGAGGAAGAAATAAACTGGGAGGCATACAACAAGAATGTGAAACAGCGTGAGGGGTATATCATGTTCCCATCAACACATGACATCACCCCCAAACATCTTGATTTGGCCATAGATTTTCTGAAAAGACTGCTTGGTAATGGGAATAAGGTGCTGATAGTGTCAAAACCCTCGTTTGAATGTATTAAGCGGATATGTGATTCATTCGCCGATTTCAAAGACCAGATTTTGTTCCGCTTTACCATAGGTTCAACCAACAACAAGACGTTGAAGTTTTGGGAACCCAATGCGCCAGATTACAATGAAAGAAAAAAGGCTTTGGTATATGCCTTTGAAGCAGGCTATCAGACAAGTATTTCTTGTGAGCCCATGCTGGATAACAGGATTGATAAGGTTATAGATGATTTATCGCAATACGTGACTGATGCCATTTGGCTGGGCAAGATGAACTTTGCAATCAGACGGTTACGCACTAACGGTCATTTGGATGCTGAAAACCAAGCTGCAGCAGAACAGCTGCTGGAATGGCAAAATGATGCCGCTATTAAGCAACTGTATAACAAATATAAGGATAATCCACAGATTAAGTGGAAAGAGAGTATCAAGAAAGTCGTAGGATTGGAAGTCTCAACAATTAAAGGAGAGGACAAATAGTATGGCAGAAGAAAAGGATTTCTTTAAGAAACAGACAGACTCGTCACGTGTAAAAGCCAGTATTGTTTCGGAGTACTTCCCGCAATACTACAAGATTATACGCCGTAAGCACGAACCTGAAATGTTCAGGTATATAGACTTGTTTGCAGGTCCTGGTATTTACGAAGACGGTAACATCTCTACTCCTATTATGCTTGCCCGTAATATTGCCAAGGAAAGTTCACTGAAAGACAAAGTGCAGTTTGTGTTTAATGACTTGAACTACTGTGAGGAACTAAGAGCCAATTTTGAGGCAGAGTTTCCTAGAGGCACTTTCCCGAAGAAGGTGTACTTTACGGATAAGAAGGTAGGTGATTATGAGAATATCTATACCTATCTTGAGAAAAGCACGATGAAACTATGTGGAGGGTCATGGCGCAATGAACAGCCATCGCTGCTATTCTTTGATCCGTTCGGCTATAAAGGTATGAGAACTGAAACCTTGGCCAAGTTTCTGAAGAATTGGGGTAATGAGATTTTCTTGTTTATCAATACAAAGCGCATTAATCCTGCTCTGGAAAACGAGTTGTTTGAGGAGATGATGAGGCTTTGGTTCCCTTCAAGGTTCGATACCCTTAAAGAGGAAGTAAGAAAACTTAAAACGCTGACGGAGAGATTGGAGTATATCCTAACCAGTCTGCGTGAAGAGTTCGTGGCTTTGGTTGGCGGTATGGTGTATTGCTGTGCATTCCGCTTTCAGGAAGAGAATAGCCGAACTACCAGCCATTACATCCTACACATCACGAAGGGCCCAAGGGGATATGATTTGTGTAAGAGTGTGTATAACAAGTTTGCTAATGAGGATTTGGTTTTGAGTCATGGCAGTAATACCTATACATTTGACCCCAAGAAGTGCGCCAATGATGTGTCGTTGTTTGGAGATACTAATATGGCAGCGGAGGCTCTGAAAGACATACTTTGTAAACAATACAAGGGAAAGACGATAACGGCCTTAGCCTTGTTTGAAGAACACCAGCGAGGGTCGAGATACAGCCGCGACCACTACACAAGAGCACTAAGAATGGCAGAAGAGGAGGGGCAGCTTACGGCAGAATATACCGATGGTAAGAACCATAAGGTGAAGGTACTGATAGATAAGGGCTGTGTGGTGACGTTTAAATGAAATATGGAATCAGTGATATGAGGATTACGAATGAGATTCCTGAAAGTTGGCAGGATTTGCAGGATAAGGTATGTAAGTATCTTAATCAGGCGGGTTATCATGCAGAAACAACCAAAACCATTGAAATGGTAAGAGGGAAGGTCGAAGTGGATGTGTTTGCCACCTCGGATGATGAGCTTTTAAAGCAATTTATCTGCGAGTGTAAATACTGGGAAACGCCTGTGCCGCAAGAAAAAATACATGCCTTTAGAACTGTGGTACATGACTCAGGGTCAATGCTTGGTATCTTTATATCGAAGACAGGCTACCAGAAAGGTGCCATTGAGGCAGCGTATTGTTCAAATGTGTTGCTGAAAGACTGGCAAGGCTTTATTGACATGATTGCAGTGAAATGGGTGAAAAGTCGTTTTGATGAAGTCATGAGAATAGCATCACCACTTGCTACATATACAGATGTACTGGATGTTCCCGTGGAAATATTGAGCGATGAGGACAGAGCTTTAAATGAACAGCTTCTCAAGAGATATTTACCCCCATATATGATTGGAAGGGAGTTGCAAATGGGCATGCATAAAGAGATGTATGTTGACTGTGACGGAACAAGATTTGAGGATTTTAATAGCTTGTTTAATTATCTGGAGGAAGTGTACAGGGAAGGTGTTGCGAGATACGGTGAGTTGTTCGCCAAATACAAGGAGGCGAAGCTTGATTTGGATAATGATGGCTATATGGTATTCAATTCGCATATTTGTGAGTATTTGACGAAGGAGTGAAGATATGACGCAAGATGAAAAGTGGATGGCGAGATATAATGAGGTGGTGAGGTTTTTGGAGGAGAACCATCGGAATCCATCTAAACATCGGATTGAGGAGCATAACCATTTAAATTGGCTCAAGGCGAATC
>Ga0247609_10007281_pt1 | contig 10562 bp, 14 predicted proteins | sample 172DNAGHGlowgp2_FD_193487 | JGI IMG/M metagenome (GOLD analysis project Ga0247609, IMG submission 193487) | Sheep rumen microbial communities from Palmerston North, Manawatu-Wanganui, New Zealand - 1728 DNA GHGlow gp2 | ecosystem: Host-associated > Mammals > Digestive system > Stomach > Rumen ...
AGACAAAATTATGAATAATGTTAAATTTTATAAGGACTTTTCAACAGAAGATAGAGCAAAGATAGTTAAAATCAATAAATTATGTAAAGAGTATAGAAAGTATGTAATGGATGGTAAAGTATTTGACTTAATTAATAAAAACAAATCTATTTTTACTAGTTTAGCTCAAAAATATACTGACTTTAGACATTGTTCAGATATAATTGTTCAAGGTCACAGCGTATCATTTATTCATGATACAATCGAAGATGTTATTGCAGATAGTTCTATTTTAGATAGTAGAATGTTTTGTAATTATTTTAGAAATATTAGAAGAGATTTTTGTAATGCTAGTAGATATATCAGTTTTAGATATGATAATAATTATAAGAGAATTTATGCATTAAAAGACGATAGTTGTGATAATGCCTCAGAATGGAAGCAATTAATTGAATTACTCGATACATTTGCAGATACTAATACAACTAGTCTTACTTTATATTCAAATTTAATTGATGCTTTCCTTAAAGAAATTCTAGATGATTCTAAAATTGATATTAATGGAGATGACTTTTTAAAATTCACTGAAGAATATTTTTATTATTCAAATGGAGAAGGTAGATGGATTGATCCTAAGACACTAAAAATTAAAGTAGTTGAGTATGATTAAGGAGAACTAATATGTTAGACAATTTTGAATTTAAAGATCTTAAGAATTATGATAAGATCATAGAACAAATTCCTTGTGGAGATACTAAATATAGTATTCATTTTCATATACTTCAATTGATCTCAGAAGGAAAAAGTAGACTTTATGATGATTTTGGTTATAAAGATGATACTAAAATTTTTGAAGTATTATTTATGAAATTAAGTGATTTACAAATTACTTCTCCAGACACATTTAATCTAGGAGAAGAGTCTTCAGGTACTTGGTTAGTATTTGAAGTATTAGAAGATGGTCATTTAAAATATTTAGGTTATAGAGCACATAGAAAAGTTGGACCTAATGATATGAGATATTGTTGAGGAAGATATTATGACTAATCGTGAGAAAATGATTTGGCAATTAAATAAAGTAATTCAAGAATCAGAACTTATAAAAGTTCTTTTATTATCTGATAATAACGACAAAATAATTATAAAAGAAAAAGAACGTTTGGATGAAGATTATAAGTTCTTTAACGAAGCTTATAATGAATGGATGGAGGGACAGTGATGTTACAGATAGGATATAATACAGCTGAAGCTTTCGAAAAAGAATATAAACTGAATGATCCTACTAAATATATTTTTGAAGCTGTTACTACTGGATTTGATTTTTCTATTCCGAAAGGTATGAAAAAGAGTCAAGAAGCTCTAGATCAGCTTAAAGATAAGCTTATGCAGGCTGATAGTGGAATGATTAGTATATTTGAAAAACAATTAAGAGACAGATATGATATAGATCTAAAGTTTATAAAAATCAATGATATTCAACTTAGAAGAGGTAAATGGGTTTATTTCTACTCATTTAGAAATATTAAACCTATGACTGTCAAGGAATATATTGATTATTTTGAACCAGACGATTTATGCTATGTATATTATCCTTGTAATGTAGTAAAAATATTTGAGAACGAATAAAAGTATATTTAATTATACTATATATCGCGAGGTGTGGAAATTATGTCAATAATACTATTTATAATTATGATTGTATGCGTAGTAGATACGTGTATAATTTTTAATCAGAGAGATGAAAAATGGTGGAAAGCGCTAATTCCTGGTTATAATCGTTATGTTTTCGGAAAGTTATGCAATTCTAAGAAACTTGGAGTTCTTTCTGGAATAATGAAGATTATTTGGGATATAGTGCTTATGTTTATTTATAGCTTTGAGTTATGGATAGCTCGAACTTATGCTATGAGTCTCTATGATGCTAATAAACTAATATTTGAGGTTCCAGCTAATGTAAAAAACTGGATAACTATATTAAGAATTATTATGATTGTAGTTGCTGCTATTTATATGTTTGTTTGGTCTTATCTTATGAATAAGTTTTCTCAAATGCATGGAAAATCTTCATGGTGGATCGCTCTTTGGGCAATTTGTCCTGTTATTCCCCTACACTATTTTGCTTTAAGTAAGAATATTGCTATGTATGGAAATTCTTTTGGTTTAGAGAGAGTTCCAGTACGTAAGACTGGTAAGAAAGCTGAGAAGATAGCTCTTGCGCGAAGAAAGTAAGTACAAGTCTTTAGAGGAATATCAAGAAAAAGCAGCTTTAAGTGATAAAAACATAAATGAGTTAGACGAACTAACATTACAAAATAAAGAAGCAGCAAAAAATACTTTTTACAGATACCCTAGAGTTGAGCCTGATATTATTAAGGCTAATCCTGCTAGTGGCATTATGCATCCAGAAGTTAGAACCATTGAAGGTAAGATAATTCTGGATAAATTAGACGAGATAACTTTATATATTTTATGTGAGTTTAAGTTCATTCCAATTTGGTTGATACAGCAATGGTATGCTATTTATAATAAGAATGGTTATGATACTGTATTAGCCTGGATTCAATTTGGATTAGCTTGGTGTGAACCAACTTCTCTTGGAGTATATATTAGACCTACAATGTTCTTATTGAATGTTATTTATGACCAAGATGAAGGAAGTAAGAAATATATTGGTTTGCCTTTTAACTTAATGAATCATACCTGTGCTGAAGAACAGATGATGTTTGATGTTATGATGGGCAATCCTGAATCTGAATTCTGGCTTTCTTTTAAGCATGATCATAATACAGTTAAGTTACCTTGTTATCATCCTTTATTTATTGGTGGAGGAGATCCAACTGATACTGAAGGAACAATTATCTTGTCTGAATCTTTATTTAGAGCAAATAGATTTGATCCAAAAGAATTAGTTGCTGGACATGATCAAGTAGCTAAAGAAATGAAACAGGGACTTGCTATTACTAAAGAGTTTAGTGACTGGAGTCTATTTACTCTGGAATGTGGATATGGTACTAAAGGTGATCTAGAAACACAAAGACCTGATCTTGCAATACCAATTCCAAGAGATATGGGAAAACCTCGTAGTTATGCTATAGAAATGGAATTAACTGCTAAGACTATAGGTAGATATGAAAAGATTATGCAACACTATAAGAATAATAATATCTATGGTGGAGTAGTATATCTTTGTGGAAATAACTATATCTCAGAACAAGTTAAGAAAGCATTTTATAATGTACAAGGTTTAGGAAATTGTAGATTAATTATTATACCTTATGCACCGCCTGCACAAATGTTGAGTAATTTTAGTCTTGATGATCTTACTGCTCAGTATGGATTATTAAAGTCTACTGTAATGAAAACAAGTGAGGTGAATAAGCAATGATTAAGTATACTCAGAAAAAAGATGAGATAGTTAAGCTTATTCTTTGGTGTATAATAATTATATTGGGTGCCTGTATAATAAGAAGGATATTTAAACCAACTCTTATTAATGGAACCTCAATGGAACCTACCTATACTCAAAATCAATTTCTTATAGGACATATATGTTTATCTGTAGATAGATTCGATGTAGTAACTGTAGATGTAGATGATAAATTACTTATTAAAAGAGTTATTGGTTTACCTGGTGAAACAATTGAATTTATTGACGGACAACTTTATGTTGATGGTACATTAACAGAAGATCCATATGCAACTGGAATTACAAATGATTTCTGTGTCACTCTTGGAGATGATGAATTTTTCTGTATGGGTGACAATAGGGAACATTCTTATGATTCTAGATACTATGGAGCATTTACTTGGGAACAAATAGATTATAAAATAAATTGGTCTTAATGGAGGGTACAATGGCTAAGGAAAAGAAAAAGAAGGATCCTAAAGTTAGACTACCTAATGCCTGGTCTTCCAAGAAAGGCGGAGACGGTTCAGGCAGAGGTGGTGGTGGAGGAGCTAAAAGCTTCAACACAGATGGTTTATGGAGTGCTATCATTGCAGTTATTATAATTTTAGCTATAGCATTTGTATTTTTAGGTGGAGTTAATCAGAGAAAAGTTGTTGAATGGTTCTTTGATTTCTCTCATAATATTGGAACTACTTTCCAGAGTTGGTTTAATCCTGATAATATTGATGTAACTGATGATGGTGTTTACTATAGACCTGATGGTGAATTGACTGGATTCACAAATCCAGATGGTACTCCTGTTACTGAAGAAAGTACTGAAGAAACAGAAGAGAGTATTGAAGAAACTAGTGAGGATGTTGCTGTCGAATCGACAGAATAAAATGTGAAGGAGTAGATAAGAATGTTAAAGGAATCTTTAATAGGATTATGTATTCTAGTTATCTTTGGACTAGAAAACTTAATTCTGGCTAGAAAAAAGACGATACCAGTTATGCTGCTGGATCAACTTTTTGCTAGTGTGATTACTTACTATTTCTTCGGCCCTATAACTCTTATTTACTCATTTATTATGATTGCATTTTTGGGTTGGGTTAAATTCAGACATAAACAAGATGAAGATAGATCTGACCTAGATTTTACTGGTAGAATTTTTAGTATTAGTGCAGTATTAAATAGTTTGCACAAACCTTCAGAATTAGTTGTAGGTACTATTTTACCAGTGAATCATAGTGAAATTCATTATAATATGAAGAAGATAGAATTAGATGATATAGTATTGTCTGGTGAAACTCTTATTACAGGTTCTACTGGTTCAGGTAAAACAACTACTATGAAAACTATTCTCAAACAAAGAATAGATGATAAAAGACCTGTAGTATTCTTTGATTATAAAGGAGAAGAGGATATTCTAGACGATATTAAAGCATTTGCTAAGGCCGCTGGACTTCCTTATTATGAATTCAGCGCAAGAGCTTGTACTTTTACTTACGATCCATTTATAAACTTAAACGAAACTGGTAAAGTAGAAGCCTTAATGAATACTAGACGCTGGTCTATGGATGGCGCAGATGAACATTATAAAACTTCTATGCAACTCGCTATTCAAAATCTTGTTAGAGAATACGATAATTATAGAAGAGAAAATAATGAAACTACTAACTATTTAGTTGGTTTATATAATTTTGCAGGTACTTATAGACCTCAGGCAAATGAAAGAGATGGTTTTGCTAATTTAATTAAGTCTCTTGAAATACTATTATCTTCTAGAGCGCAGGAATTATTTGGCAATGATCCTGATTTTACCTTTGAAGATGATGATCCTTTTGTAATATGTTTTAGTTTCACTAGCGCTAATAAAGCCTTAGCAAATCAACTTAGTTCTTTTGTATTTACTGATTTAATGGATAGAGGTACTAGAATTCATTATGAAGATAAACTATTACTTTGTGTTGATGAGTTTGGTACACTTGAATCTTCTATTTTGATTAAGGACTTACTTGAGAAAGGTAGATCTGGTGGAGTTCAAACAGTATTCTCTATTCTTGATTTGAATCAGATTTCTATGACTTCTGGTGAATTCTTTACTCAAAGTATTCTTGGAACAATCAATAACTATATTATTCATGCTGGTGCTACTCAGTCCACAGCTGACTTATTAGCAGGCGTACAAAAGTATGATAAAGGTTATGATATTATGTCTCTAAGAAAACCTTATAGAGGAAAGAAACCTACAGCATTGTTTATTACTAAGTATAATATACTGAATAAGAAAAATAATCAAGAAGTATTTAGAATGGTACCTTATGCTAAGGTGCTTAATAATAAAATAAATATGACAGTTAGTTATCAAAATGAAAAGCCAAAAGACATAGAACCAGATACATTTGAACCTATACCGGCTGAAGAATTAGATTTAACACAGCCTATAGATAATGTTGAGCAATATCTATGAAGAGCTATTTAATAATAATATACAAAGAGGGGTAGTTTCTGCTACCCCTAAATTTTCAAAGGAAAGGAGCGTTATATGTTACGGTTTGGAGAAGGTGTGTGGTGGTATGGTACCAGAATGGTTACTCATGCTGAAACACTCTTGGGAAATCATTGGGAAGAAATAATGCTTCTTTCTAATTTTGAAGATTGCAATACTTACGGAGTTACTATTGAACACATCAATGAAGATGATCCTGTAAGTGATGATGGTATATATTATTGGAAGATAATTGGTCCTATAGAAAATATGCTTAAATTTATCTACAAAGTTGTATTAGAGCAAGATTGGGATATTGATAAGATACTCGCAGATCCAAGATTCAATGATCATATTGATATATACCTAAACAAACTCTGGTAATATTACCAGAGTCACCAGATTAACTTCTGGGATTATGGATGTGCAAAATAAAGTAAATTATTACAATGAAAAGAGGAAATAAATATGAAGGTACGTAAGTATAATGGCAAGACACAAGAGTTTGATAAGTACAAGATCGAAGAAGCCATTAGAAAGGCATCTCGAGACGCTAGAGAGCCGATTAAAGAATATATGGTCACTAGAATGGCCAATAGTGTAGAAGAAGAGTTAGTTAAGAATGGAGTTGAAACTATTTCTTCTGACGAAATTTCAACTATCGTGGAAAATACTTTGATGGATTCAAAGTTTAAGAATACTGCTTGGAATTATATTACATTCCATCATGATAGACAGCAGGAAAGAATGTTTCAAACTGAAACAATGAAGCAGTTTACTAAGAAGCTTTATGGTAATATCAATGAAAAAGCTAATGCTAATTGTGATGAAAGATCTTTCTCAGGAAGAATGAACGAAGCTGCTACAGTATTCTATAAAGAGGATGCTCTTAGTAAGATGAGTAAGAAGGCAAGAGATAATCATAACAAGAATTTTGTTTATATTCATGATCTCAATTCTTATTCAGCAGGCATGCACAATTGCCTGAGCATTCCATTTGATGATTTGTTTAATAAAACAATTTATACTAAGCAAACTGCTATTAGACCTCCAAGAAGTATTAATACTGCTTCACAACTTTTAGCAGTTATTATTCAGGTTCAGTCACTACAACAATATGGTGGTGTAGCAGCTACACACTTAGACTGGACATTGATTCCATTTGTAAGATATACATTCTTTAAGCATCTTAGAGATGGGCATAAATATATTACAAAAGATTCATTTAGAATGCCTAAAGATATAGAGGCTACTTCTATAGATAAGTATAAAGAAGATCCTTGTTATGACTATGCATTTGATATGACTAACAAAGATACTCATCAAGGTATGGAAGCATTAATTCATAATCTTAATTCTTTACAGTCTAGAAGCGGACAACAGCTACCATTTAGTTCTATTAACTATGGTACTTGTACTTTAACTGAGGGAAGAATGGTTATTGAAGGAATTCTTGATGCAACTCTTGAAGGAACTGGTCCTTTACATGAAACTCCTATCTTTCCTTGTGGAATTTGGCAGTATGATGAAAATATAAATGGTAAGCCAGGAACTCCTAACTATGATTTGTACAAGAAAGCTTTGCTCTGTACTACTAAGCGATTCTATCCTAATTATTGTAAAGCAAATTGGACTAACAATGTCAATTGTGTAAAAATGGATAGAGAAGTTAAGAGAAAAGTTATTGCTAAACTTAAGGATAAGGAAAAGGAAACACTTATTGAGTGGATCAAACAAAATCCTATTGATTCCTTTAAGATTAGTTTAACTGTAGATAAAGGTGAAATTATTGTAGTTGATACTCCTACTCCAATGGAAATTAATAGCACTATGGGTTGCCGCACGTGGAATGGCTTCGATGCTAACTTTACAGAAGAATATTTTAAGAAGTATGTATTAGATTATGTTATCAAGAATGGTACTTTACCTAGCGGAGAATTATTCTCAGGTAATCAAAAAGATGGTAGAGGAAACATTGCACCAGCAACTATTATATTACCTTCTGTAGCTATGATAGCTAAAGGTGAAGTAGGTAATAAGAATATTCAGAGTTTTATGACCAAACTTGATCGTAAGATTACTGAATGCAAAGAAGAACTTATTGAAAGATTTGAACATGTTGCTAAACAATCTCCTTATTCTGCTGAGTTTATGTATCAAAATAGAACTATGTATGGTTATCATCCTGAGGAAGGAATTATTTCTGCGCTCAAGCATGGTACTGTAGTTATTGGTCAGTTAGGACTCGCAGAATGTTTACAAATTCTTATTGGTAAAGATCAAACTACTGAAGAAGGCATGGCTTTAGCTAAACAGATTGAAGAACTATTTAAGAAGAGATGCGCAGAGTTTAAGGCTGAAACTTATGAAATTAATGATCAGAAGATCAGATTAAACTTTGGTGTATATTATACCCCGGCTGAAAATTTATGCTTTACTGCAATGAAGAAGTTTAAGGCAGAGTATGGTGAGTTACCTAACATTTCTGATAAGAAGTTCTTTACTAATAGTATGCATGTTCCTGTATGGCATAATATGACTCCATTTGAGAAGATTGATCTTGAATCTCAATTAACTGGTTATTCTTCTGGTGGATGTATTACTTATGTAGAACTTCAACCTGCAGCTTATAATAACATTAAAGCTTTGGAAGAATTAGTTAATTATGCTATGGAGAAAGATATTCCTTATTTTGCTTTGAATCCTGTAATTGATTCTTGTAGAAGTTGTGGATTCAGTGGTGAAATAGAAGATGTATGTCCTAAATGTGGTAGTGACAATATCCTTAAGCTCAGAAGAGTAACTGGATATATCACTAATAATTACCTTACAGCATTTAATGATGGTAAGGTAGATGAAGTTTACCACAGAGTAAAGCATACAGGTTGTGATTAAGTTAAAATGAGGGCACCGTAAAAAGTGCCCTCTTTTATAGAACAAATTATAATATTATAATTATGGAGGAGAAAAATAATGGTAATCATTAAATGGACAAACAAATTTAGTAACGAATCTGGTTTTGTAGAGAGTGTAGATACTAAAGCTAAGCACTTTAATAATACATTCGAATACAATCAGGCAAAAAAGTATAAGTCAGATTCTGTTGCTAGAGGAATGATTTCTAAGCTTGTTTCTTATGGTGAAGGCGATAATAATGATTTTGAGATCCTGACAGTCTAAAGATAATTGAGAGTAAAATATGCTTAAGATTATGGTGATTTCTAATAAAAGAATTACTATAGATGAGGAAGAAATAGCTCATTATATAAAGAAATTTCAACCTTATAAACTAAATAATTTACTTATATATGAAATTCCTGAAGTATGTTTTAACAGAGCAAATGGAAAGTTAACTGTGTATGTAAAAAATGGGCAAATTACTAAGTTATCTTTCCTAGCTCTAAATGCTCTCAATATTTTTAGTCTATCGTCTACCTTCAATGCTTATGATATATTCTTAAAAGAAATGAAGGCAAATTATAGACAACGAAATGAAACTCAATTCTATAATAAAAGATATGAGTTTAAAATAACCAAGAATAACAGCAACTATATGATAATTATAAAGGGTAGAACTTATGAGACTAATGAAATTTAACTTTATCTGTCCCGTATGTGATAAGTTATATTTCACGTACGTTGAACAAAAACATTACCAAGATATGATTAACGGCGTACCAGTCGAAGAGAATTTTAAAGGTTATCCAGAATATTATCAAAGATTAATTAGAACATCTATCTGTCAAGAATGTCAAGATGTACATCAAGATAGTGTTTGCTCAGAAGATAGTTCTAAAGATGACGAAGAACTTTATATAACCATCGAGCAGTTAGAATATGCTGCTGGAAGGGCTATTTAATAATAATGGAAGAGAACAATGCCTTAGTCTATATGACTGAGGCATTTTTAGTTAATAGTATGGAGGAGAACAAAAAACTGTATGGATTGTAACAACTATTTAGCCTATAAGGCAGATCAGGCTAAGTTTAAAGAATATAAAAAGTCTTTATCTAAGTCTGTTGTAATTGGAGCTTATAGCTTTAAAATTGATTCATTAAAAGAAGATCAATTTGAAAGATGGTTTGAAAAATATAAGGTATATTTAACTCATACTACATATGAAATACAAGATAATGAAATTGTATTTTGTTTTGAATGTGCTTATAACTTACCTATTCAAAAAGATGAGAAAGATAATTATTTTATTGAGTCAAATAATCCTTATACTAGATTAATAGAGGATTATGAAAAGACTAATGAATATTTAAGAAATGAATTCAGAGATTTTGTACATAAAACAGAAGATCTATCTGCATATATTGTATATGATAGTAATTTATATACCTTAACTGAGGATAATAAAATGATTTTAGAAAAGGAGTAAAGTTATGGCTTACGAAAAATTAGCTAAACTAGCTAGAAAATCTATTGGTGAACAATTTTATCAAAGCGCTTATGAATTAAAAGATGACAGAAATTATTTTGATTATATGGAAGATGATTATGATGATGAATTTGATACTCATCAAGAATTTGCTGATTACACAGAAGAAGTCTTTCAATTACTTCATGACATCAATTTCTATCAAAATATGATAGAATTATTTGCAGATAGAATAGATTTTGAAACTATAGATGTAAGCAAACTTTCCTCAGAACAAAGAAATGATCTTGAAACTACTACTCAAATGTATTTAGACCAA
>Ga0247609_10007282_pt1 | contig 10562 bp, 9 predicted proteins | sample 172DNAGHGlowgp2_FD_193487 | JGI IMG/M metagenome (GOLD analysis project Ga0247609, IMG submission 193487) | Sheep rumen microbial communities from Palmerston North, Manawatu-Wanganui, New Zealand - 1728 DNA GHGlow gp2 | ecosystem: Host-associated > Mammals > Digestive system > Stomach > Rumen ...
CGAGATTACGACGGCTCCGACATTCAGAAGCGTCGACAGAACAAGATATCTTCTTCTCATGCACTTGTAGTTCCGTCTCTCGAGAAGATAAAGGCAGATTATCGAACCCATGATCATGTACGTCGCATAGAACGAAGGCTCGAAGGAGAATCCGTTACTCCTGTGCAGGTCGTTGTACTGGGTTACATAGAAATTGATGCCGACAAACTGCAGCGCGAACTGAACGAAGCCGACCACCGCGAGCGCATTGAAGCACATTATGTACTTACGCACAAGCGACTGTATGGTCTCCTGCTTACTCAGAAAATAAGTAAATGCCAGAACCTGGACGCAGTCGAATATGAGCCACAGGTCGTAACCGACGGCATTGAACAAAGTTTTGGAATTCACTATGCATATCGTGTTAAAGACTATTACTATCAGCAGATTGTAGTACGGCGTCAGGATCTTAACGTTGCCGAATTTTATGATCCTCAGAAGAAACAGGAACATTACCGACATCGCCACGAGCTGGGATACTCTAACGGTAAGTCCCGCGACATCAAACGCGAGAACGATGTCACAGGATGCAGTAAGGATACTGAACCAGATCAGGGCGTTAACTATGGCAGACCCCTTGTTGAAACGCGTCAGTGTAAGATTCATATCAAAGACCCGTCACAAGTGCCTGAATATTCTTCTTGAAGGTGGCATAGGTGAAGTTATCGATAACTCGCTGCCTTGCAGCCTCGCCAAGTCTTGCGCGGAGTTCCTCATCATCCGAGAGCTTCTTCAGCGCCTCGGCAAAAGCCCTGCTGTCGCCGTTCGGGCACTCTATGCCCGTGACACCGTCGAGGTTAACGTAATTAACGCCTGAGCCTTCGATGGTGAACGTAACTGCCGGATGACCGAAGTACATGCCTTCGGCAAGAGCGAGACCGAACGCCTCATTCTTTGTTATCGAAGGGAAGCAGAATACATCGCAGGTCATAAGCCACGCGCGAAGATCAACGTCGCTTACAAGGCCTAAGAATTTTACCTTATTGTCACCAGAAGCGCGGCTCTTAAGATCGTCAGTCAGCGGACCTTTGCCGGTGATTCCGATGACAAAGCTGTCATCAAGATATTTTGACGCTTCAATAAGATGCTTGAATCCCTTGTACTCGACGTGACGGCCGACTGCAAGACATACGGTCTTGCCCTTATGCTCTTCACGAAGCTCCTCCGCCCTCTTTGTAACCTCGTCATCGATGACGAGTCTGTTCTCATTGATGCAGTTAGGAACAACGACGCACTTGTCGGGAACGGAAGAAAGATACTCGCTTCCTTCGACATAATTCGGGCTCGTCGCGACTATCTTAGATGACCTTCTGATGAGTCTTCTGTTCTGCCCGTTAAAGAAAAGCTTCAGGAACTTCTGCTTAACGATATCAAGATGCCAGTATGTTACGAGCTTGATCTCCGGCCTCTTCTTAAGAAGCTTGAGAAGGAAATGCGTACCGAACGGATTCGGATAATGAAGGATGACCACGTCGGGCTTAAACTCGTCCAGCGCCTCCTTAAGCCTTCTGCCGTAAGATGCGGACAAAGACTGCGAGGAAACCTTCGCGAAGCATCTGCAGCGTATTACATCTACGCCGTCAACAACATCGCGGGAATCCCTGGACTCCTTCGGCGTGCCGTGATCGAATGCGAACACGAGCTGCTCGCATCCCGGAATATCCTTCAGGGATACGACGGCGTCGCGCGCTATCTGCTCCGTCCCTCCCGAGAAGGGATAGTAGTACTTCGAAATGTGTAAGATCTTAAGTCCCATGTTATCAGTCAGCGATGAAACCTGCTACGGGCTTGCCTGCGAGCATGATGAGCTTAAGCTGGTCTCTTATATCCTCGAACTTGCTCTCGCCGTAATTTACTTCGAGAATTACACAGTCAACTTCAAGAAGCAGCTTTCTTGCAAGAGGGTTGTCGATAAGGCTCGGTGCAGTATGGATCTTCCTGTCCTTAACGGCCTTCGTAAGACCCTTCGTCGTCTCGCCCTTACCGATGATGAGGACGGACTTATACTCGGAACCGTAAACCTGAAGGTTAGCCGCAGCAGCCTCTACCGCATTGACATCGCCTTCACCGAGTCTGCCCTTCTTACGGAGCCACTTGTCGAACTTGCCCTTGTTCTTATAAAGCTTCTTCTCTCCGTCTCTTACGGAACCCAGATCGAAAAGCGTGAATCTGTTGACAAGCTGTGACTTTGTAAGTGCGATGGCACTGATGATGTACTTGATAATGAGGACAAGAGCATAGAAAAGGAATATTGCAGCTGCTCCTACAACACCGAACTTAACGCCGGTCTTAGTTCCCTCGAGAAGCGCATTGGGGAGCTTATGCATCGTATTAACGATGAGTCCGCCGTGCTGCTTCTGAAGATTCTTAAGGCTCTTAACATAGATCTCAAGATTCTCCTGAAGGTCTACGAGCTGCTCGGATGTCTCTGTCTGAAGAACCTGGATCCTGTCATCCTTGACCATGTTGAAGTAATAGTTAACGACTGTTGTCTCATGAGGACTTACTGTCTCTGCAGTAGCCTCACGGTAGTTATCAACCTCTGCCAAGATGTAGTCGAGAAGGTTGAGTGCAGACTCAGCGGATGTGCCTACCGTTCTTATTACGATGAGTCCTACTCTTGAACCGTCAACGTCAGTTGAGAGTGAGAAGTTTACATCCACGTCTGTGCTTACATTCGTAGTTGAACCTGAACTTGAAGAAGTTGTGTTGCCTGCATCCATGTTGCCGAATGTGATGTCGGATACGGATACGGCCTCCTTCAGATACTTAACGTCCATGCCGAGCTCTATCGCATACTCGTCGAGGTAGTTACCGTTCTGAAGGTAATCAACGTATGCTGCGAGAAGAACGTTTACGGCATTGGAAGGTGCTCCCTCGGGAACTGTGATCATGAGATCAGCCTCAGCCGTGGGAACATACTGGGGAACTACATTCATGAGAATGGAGTCGTTATAGTAGTCAGTCAGAGCCATCAGGTCACGTCTGCTCTGAGCGATGATGTCATTCATGTTGTTGATACTGTCGAGAGTAGCTACCTCTTCGAGGATCTGCTGCTCTTCGGCCGTAAGTATCTCATCATCAGGAAGCTCGATACCGTTCTTCTGTGCGTAGATGGTGTTATTCTGCTTAGCGATCAGAGCGTCAGGATCATTGAGATACTCCTGATATGCAGCTGCGAGCTTGGAAGTCTTGATACCGTCACGGGCACCCATTATGCCGCCCAGAACGATACCTACGATAAGCATCAGTGCCAGAGCCTTTCTCCAATGAAGAAAACAGTAGGTCAACAGGTCCTTAATGTTGATCTCGGTCTCGTCTTCGTTAATGATGTAATTCATATTAATCCTCCGAAGGGGGTATTTATCTATGTGATTATACCATTACGCTTATTTATATTTATATAAGAGCGGGAATGTAAAATAGTTGAAATATCAGCCGTCAGCATGAGAAAAGTTATGTTATATGATAGTTCGAGCATGTGGTGCTCGATCATGTAGGACACTGTTATCACGCTTATGAAGACCATCGCATACATCATTTTCGCTGAGGACAGACGCAGCACGATGAGCGCATACACAAGGAAGAGCACCAGCAGAAGCACGATGCCGTACTTAAAAAGATACTTGATGTACGCGGAGTCGTAGAAGACGTAAGTGTAGTTCCTGATGCCGCCGTTCGCATTGCCGTTCTCCGCGAAGTTAGTTGCGCCGAGAGGCGTGAATCCGTAAAGATCCATACCCGCCCTTCCGAGGCTGAGCCTGTACGAAGACATGAAGTCGAGCTTATACATGAGCGCATTTCCGGGGTTGTAAAGGCTCGTGACTATAACCGTGACTACGGCACACACGGGCATCAGGGCGCAGAGCATGACAATCTTTATCCCGGATGGGACCTTCGTCTCCCCGAATTTTCTTAACTTACATACAAGCATCAGGACGAGCATTATAGCCGCGCATACCATGTCGGCCCTCGCGCTCGTGAAGTAATATGCGGCACCGAGGATCACACCTGCGGCAATTATCTCCGGGTACCTGACTCTGTCCCATCTTACGAGGAAATACGTCAGCATGAGATATGTGAGGTGCGCGAAGAAATCCGTGGGGTATATGATGCCGAGAGAGTGTCTCAGACGCTCATTGTCGCCGTAGTTCGTGAGGAAAGTGTAATCCACTGTCACGCCCGTCAGCGAGCATATGAGTGCAAGCAGGCTTATGAGGGTGCCGATAAACACATAGAGGATTCCGATCCGTCGAAAGGATACCCGGTAGGCTCCGATCGTCATTAAAGCTGCATCGAGCACCATGGTGTCGCCGCGGCTTACAAGATAGAACACGCCAAGTCCCAGGAAAGCCGCGAGAACGGCCCCCGTTAATGCGTTAATCTCACTGCGCCAGGTATAGAGCCTTATAAGACCCGTAAGAAGCAGCACGCCTCTTATGAGCGAATATACCGCCCCGGGGACGGCCATGATGAATGTCGTAGTCTGAAGATAGAAGAAGATCACATAGCAGGAGAAAGCGGAGAGGAACAGAACCTCAGTTAATTTCTCAAGCTTATTGATTGCATCCTTATCAGAAGTCACTTCGATCCTTTCATGCCGAGTACGGTTCCTATGGTCTTGAAGAATATCTTGATATCAAGACCTATGCTGAAGTTCCTTATGTACTCGTTATCAAGACGTACGATCTCCTCGAAGTCCTTGATATCCGACCTTCCGGATACCTGCCACATTCCCGTGAGACCGGGCTTCATGGCAAGTCTGCTCATGTGATGACGCTTATAGTTCTCATACTCGTCGAGCGTCGGCGGACGCGTTCCGATAAGGGACATGTCGCCCTTGAAGATATTCCAGAACTGAGGAAACTCGTCTATGCTGGTCTTCCTCATGAAGTTGCCTGCAGGGAAGATTCTGGGGTCGTTCTCCATCTTGAACATGAGTCCCTTCATCTCATTTTTGGACATGAGTTCCTTCTTCCTCTCCTCCGCATCTATGTACATAGAACGGAACTTGTACATCGTGAAAGTCTTTCCGTTCTTGCCGACACGAGTCTGCTTAAACAGAACCGGACCCGGAGCCTGAAGCTTGATGACAGGTGCGAGGAAAACCATAAGGATTGCCGTAAACACCAGACCGATCAAAGAGAAAACTATGTCGCACACTCTCTTGATCAGAAGCTCGCCCAGTGTAGCGCGGCTTATCGTCGATGTGATGACCGTGTAGTTGCCGATCTGATTTAACGACGCATTGATCATATTCGGAGTCTCAAGATCCATCGCTCTGTGAACCGTGATACCCATGTTGATGAATTGTGATGCCAGACGTCCTCCGGACTTCGTGAGCATGAATACATCGTTTATCGGGTTGAGCTTTACGTAATTAAGCATATCCTTCTGCTTGATTACCGGGATGCCCATGAACTCGGACTCGCTATAGTTATCCGTAAAGATGATTCCCTTGAAGTGATAGAAGCCGCTGTTGTTGCTCATCAAGGTGTTGATGAACGTCTCCGCCGTATCCGTCTGTGCAACGAGAAGAACGCCCGCCGATTCACTTCCGTCCAGGAACTTGATCTTAAGTATTTCCTTACGGAAAGTTCGAAGGAGCATCATTATGGCTATGTCAAACAGGAAGAAATAGCCGATCATGAGTCGCGAATAGATGGCGGAAACCTTGATGACGTACAGGAAAGCGAACAGGGTAAAGAGTATCTCGGAGTTCAGTATGAATACATTCCAGAATTCCTTAAGATGCCCCCTCTTCACTATGCCCGTATGAGGTCCCGTGAACAGCATGAATACAAGATACGTGAGGATCAGCACAACATTGACCAGACGGAAAGCCTTGTAATCCTCACCCGTGCTGTTGGTGAGAATAGCGATGAAATCCGTGAGGCCGTATCTTGTAATTATGGCAAGCACAAACGAGATCTCCACGCAGAAGAGATCTATGAATATGAAGTCAATATGTTTTACGCGGGAATCGGATCTGGCGTCCATTAGAAGCCGTTATACCTCTACTGACATGATCTCGATTACAACCGGCTCGAGGGGCTTGTCGTTGTAGTCCGTCTTAACGGAAGCTACCTTGTCTACAACTTCGATGCCCTCGATAACCTTACCGAAAGCAGCATAGTTGCCGTCGAGGTGAGGTGCATCCTCATGCATGATGAAGAACTGTGATCCTGCGGAATCAGGCATCATGGATCTCGCCATGGAGAGAACACCTCTTGTATGGTTCAAAGGATTCGGGAATCCGTTGGTTGAGAACTCGCCCTTGATGGAATATCCGGGGCCGCCCATACCTGTTCCCTCAGGGTCTCCGCCCTGGATCATGAAGCCAGGGATTATTCTGTGGAATGTAAGTCCGTTGTAGAAACCGGAGCCTGCGAGCTTTACAAAATTCTCAACTGTGGCGGGAGCAACATCAGGATAGAGCTCTGCCTTGATATCTCCCATTCCCTTGATTCTTATAGTTACGATAGGATTAGCCATTGTCATTACCTCTTATCTGCTTTTTCTGTATCCTCTTAAGATATCATCTCTGATCTTCCAAAGATTCGGTGACAGATCCACATAGTAGTTATGCGGGTTCTCGAATCTCTTTACGGAATCCCAGAGCGTATCAAGCTGCTTTGTGCAGTAATTTCTTACTTCACTTATACTCGGAACATCATACACGAGTTCACCGTTCCTGAACACCTCTACAAGAAGCTTTCTTGTTGTGTAATTCGTGAGCGTCTTCGCCTTCCACGTCTCGACGGGGTCAAATATCTCGTAAGGCTCGCCCTCGGGAAGCTTCTCGCCCTTAACGAAAAGCACATCCGCCAGCGCCTTGCCCGTATCCTTGTCGTAGAATCTGACGATCTCCTTGTCACACGGCGTTGTTACCTTGGCCGTGGTCTCGGATATCTTCATCTTGGGGATGACGTTGCCTTCGCTGTCTTCGACTGCAGCAATCTTATAAACGCCTCCGAATACAGGCTCTGCCTTGGAAGTTATAAGTCTCTCGCCCACACCGAAGGAGTCTATGCATGCACCCTGGGAGATAAGATCTCTTATGAGATATTCATCCAGGGCATTCGATACGGTGATCTTACAGTCGGTTAAGCCTGCCTCGTCGAGCATCTTCCTCGCCTTCTGAGTCATGTATGTAAGGTCTCCGGAATCGATACGGATACCGAGAAGTCTCTTGCCCATGGGCTCGAGCACTTCGTGTGCGCATCTGATCGCATTAGGAATACCGGACTTCAATACGTCATATGTATCTACAAGAAGCAGGCACTTATCCGGATAGGATTCGGCATAAGCCTTAAATGCCTCGAACTCATCGTCATAGAGCATGACCCATGAATGAGCCATCGTTCCGGACAAAGGTATGTCAAACTGCTGTCCGCAGATCGTACAGGATGTTCCTGCAGCACCTGCGATGTAAGCTGCTCTTGCTCCGAGAACCGAAGCGTCGAAGCCCTGCGCTCTTCTGGCACCGAACTCCATGATCGGTCTGCCCTCAGCGGCACGGACTATTCTTGCAGTCTTTGTTGCTATAAGTGTCTGATGGTTGATTGTGCAAAGGAGAGCTGTCTCAAGAAGCTGTGCCTGAATAGCAGGTCCCCTTACCTTGATAAGAGGCTCTCTCGGGAATATGGGTGTTCCCTCGGGCACTGCCCATACATCACATGTAAACTTAAAGTTTCTCAGGTAATCGATGAACTTCTCGTCGAATCCGTATCCGCTCAGGAACTCCAGATCCTCTTCAGTGAAATGCAGATTGGAAAGATAGTCGATAACCTGCTCAAGACCTGCCATGATGGCATATCCGCCCTGCTCCGGTACATTTCTGAAGAAGGCATCGAAGTAAACGATCTTGTCCTTATTACCTCCGTCGAGGTAACCTTTGCCCATTGTAAGCTCATAGAAATCCGTCAACATTGTCATGTTGGTTCTGTCGTTCCAGACGTTCATAAGAGCCCTCCTTATAATCCGTATTAAACCTGTAAATTTACAGACTCACAAAAAAGCCCCGGGGTATTACTCCCGGAGCCTTAAGTATACCATATTATCAGTACGATTAAGACTTGATGATCTCCTTAAGGGATGTGGCAAGTCCGGCAACGCCCTGAAGCTCTGAAGGGATAATAATCTTCGTAGCCTGGCCGTTGGCGATCTTCTCCATAGCCTCGAGAGATCTGATCTTAACGAGACCGTCGTCAGCCTGAACATCCTTGATCATCTGCAGACCCTGAGCCTTAGCCTCATTTATCTTGAGGATAGCCTCTGCCTGACCTTCAGCCTCACGGATGGCAGCTTCCTTCTTAGCCTCAGCTCTGAGGATTGCTGACTCCTTCTCACCCTCTGCAACTCTGATGGCTGCTTCCTTCTGACCTTCAGCGATGAGGATTGCCTCTCTCTTCTCTCGCTCAGCCTTCATCTGCTTCTCCATCGCTACCTGAATCTCACGGGGAGGAATGATGTTCTTAAGCTCAACTCTGTTGACCTTGATTCCCCATGGATCCGTAGCCTCATCGAGGAGCTCTCTCATCTTGGAGTTGATGATGTCACGGGATGTGAGTGTCTGATCGAGCTCGAGATCACCGATGATGTTACGAAGTGTCGTAGCGGAGAGATTCTCGATAGCTGAGATAGGACGCTCGATACCGTATGTATAGAGCTTAGGATCTACGATCTGATAGAAGAGAACCGTATCGATCTGCATTGTAACGTTATCCTTGGTGATAACTGCCTGAGGAGCAAAGTCTGCTACCTTCTCCTTCAGTGAGATCTTCTTGGCTACTCTGTCGATTACCGGAACCTTCAGATGAATACCTGTATCCCATGTTGTCTTATATGTTCCGAAGCGCTCAATGATAAATGTTGTCGCCTGCGGAACTACCTTGATGCATGATACTGCAAATAAGATGAGTACTACCGCAATGATGATTGCTACTACTGCACCGCTTCCCATAATTCTTCCTCCTGATAATTAATAACTTCTCTATTATACTATTTCTTCTACGATCAGCTTAACGCCTTCCATACCGGTTACTCTGACCTTCCTGCCCTGTTCGATCTGATGATCGGACTTGGCGCTCCATGTCTGGCCTATAACCTTGACCTGACCCTTGCCTTCGATAGGATTGATCGTTACTGTAACCAGTCCCTCCTTGCCAAGCACACGGTCGGCATTTGTCGGCTCGACACTTACTCTGTGCCTCTCATCGAGCTTGGGCTTGATCCAGATCATGCATACAACGAAGCAAATGATCGAGACAACCACCATCACAGTAAGCTGAGCTGCAACAGGCGCCCCGCACAGATCCATGACCATCGCTACCGCCGAACCAATCGCACACCAGACTGTTGTTAATCCGAGTGTCAAAGCTTCGATTACGGCAAATACTATGGTCAGGATCAACCACAGAATCCACATGTTAGTCATGAATAATCCCTCCCTTCCATTGAGTTAACAAAATTATATATTCAGCATATATGCCTTTCAATGAAGGGGGAACCGAATTTAACTTTTCTTAAACTTTGAAATGACCTGATCCCTGCCGTCATCCCGCCTGTAAAAGCGCGGATTTCACAGTCTGATATTCTCCCAGTCGTAAAAAACTTCTTCCAGAGTAAGACCTTCCGGAGGCAGGGTCTTGCCTGCTCTTTCACGTTCGCACGAGGCTATGACATCCGGGATCTCATAAGGCTCGATCTTGCCCATGCCTACATAAAGCAGCGTTCCCGCGATGATACGCACCATGTTGTACAGGAACGCCTCACCCCGGACCTCGATCTCTATGATGCCGTCCGAAGTCGTCCTCACCTCGACCTTATTAAGCCGCCTTACGGTTGTGTTCTGCGAGCCGCCCGCGGCGCAGAAAGCCGCGAAGTCATGCTCTCCTTCAAAATACGGCGCCGCCTTCTTCATGGCATCAAGATCCAGCCTTCCGGTCACAAAATGCGTGTACCTTCCCATAAGCGGATGCCTTACGGAGCCGTTGATGATCCTGTAGATATATCTTTTGCCGAGGGAGTCAAACCTCGCATTGAAGCCTTCCTTAACATAGAACGCATCCACGACAGACACGTCCTCCGGCAGAAGTGCGTTGCATGCGAGAGGGAGCCTTTCGGCGGGGATGATAAACGGGACCTTCACCGAACAGACCAGCCCGCGTGCGTGTACACCGGCGTCTGTGCGGGAGGATCCCGTTACCTTGATTACTTCTTTATAAAGTGTTGTAAGAGCTGTCTGTATCTGCTCCTGAACGGACCTGCCGTTCTCCTGGATCTGCCATCCGACAAAATCCGTACCGTCGAATTCGATTATGAGCGCGACGGTGGGCATTTATCAGCAGGCTGTTCCGTCGAGCTTCTTGTCGAAGCAGTTCATGCCCATCATGGCAGCGCCGACAATACCTGCATCGTTACCCATCTGGGCAAGAGCGAGTCTTGTCTTCCTTACGCCGGGGCCGAAGAACGGACGGTTCATTGTCTTCTCCTGCAAAGGTACGAGGAGAGGATCGCCT
>Ga0247609_10007286_pt1 | contig 10559 bp, 14 predicted proteins | sample 172DNAGHGlowgp2_FD_193487 | JGI IMG/M metagenome (GOLD analysis project Ga0247609, IMG submission 193487) | Sheep rumen microbial communities from Palmerston North, Manawatu-Wanganui, New Zealand - 1728 DNA GHGlow gp2 | ecosystem: Host-associated > Mammals > Digestive system > Stomach > Rumen ...
CGACGAACAATTCACTTATGACTTTTACGATTTAGACTTCTGTTTGAACGTTCAAGTTAATACAGACCTGAAAATAGGCGTTTTCGTACAACCAACGATTCACAATTCAGTTGGTAAATCCGTTTTGACAGAAGAGTATCTAAATCCAGAAAGAAAATTCAGAATAAAATGGAACGATCTTGTTTCTGGAAAAGTAAACGAAGAGAAAGAAAAAGCTTCCTAGTAAAAGTCCTTGTATTCAACTCTAGAAACGCTAAATGGGTATGGATTGATTTTGCATCCATGCTCATTTAGTTTTTTCACCCAGCTTTTCCAGCATTTCAAATGGTTGAAGCAGCCAGGAATCGTATGACATAGTTCGTGCATGAAAAGGTTGTAAAGCGCTTCGTCTGAAACTCCATATTCGTCGAATCCAGCAGTCGTGTATGAAATTTGGAAATATCCAGAATCCATAGCTTCACACAATGCATAACAGTCATTTCGCTTTATGAAACGAACGTTTTTTCTGATTTTTCCAGAAATCGGAATTTTCCAACGTTTGCAATCTGAAATACACTTCTCGAAAATCTTAGAATAGTCTACATCTGGGTAATCCTCAAACTTCTTTTTGTTGGGAACTCTCTTCTTGACCTTGACCATACCAAAAAATTCTAAATTTTCGCATATTTACAAAGGCGCATCAACCGTTTTCTAATTCTTTTTCAGAAATCACGATGAATTTGTGACCTTTTGATTCAGCTAAACGTTTAGCAGCTTTCCACTTTGATTGGTTTTTCACCCAAAGTTCCACAGCTTTTTGGTTTTTGGCTGCTTTCTTTCCTGGAGGATGCGTTTCAGATTCACTTTTCACTTCTATCCAAACCGTCTGAAATTTGTTTTCAGCTTTGACTATAGCTACGAAATCGATGTAATAGTTTCTAACTTTGTTAGTCGATTCGTCTAAGTACTTGATTGGAAAAGCTTCGTAGTTCCATTTAACGACGTTTTTGTTGTGGTCCAAATAGAACATCATTTTAGCTTCAAGCTTCGACTTGTAGATTGGTTCATAACGACCCATGAACTTTTCTGGATGTCTAACGTGGTAAGTTCCGACTGTATTGTTGTACTTGGAATTGTGTCCAGGCTGATTGATGTTTCTAAGCATGTCAATGAATTGCAGCAGGATTTTTCAAGACGCCATTTTCGTCTATTTTCCAAATGATTGCGTCGTAGTCTGGGGCAGAAAGCTTTCCAGAATCTAGATCTTGGAAGTACTTCGTCATGTCGTAAGAAACTACTGTAGAAAGATTCGTAATATCACGATATGGAACTGCGTGGAAATCCAAACACAACTGAGTTACAGGAGGAACAAATCCATTGTATACTGTGCTTACTTCCGTTCCATCGCTCAATTTAGTCGTTTCTGTGTGGATTCCAGCGATAGCTCTATCACGTCCTCCAAAAATGTAAGTCTTGAAAGTGAAGTTGAAAGTGGTTACGGTTATGTCTTCAGCGTCGTTAGCCAATTCGTCTGGATGTTCTTCTGTTATAACGTCGCTCATCACGACTTGGGAGTTGTAAGTCAATCCGGCGAATTTTGGATGTTTACAAGTGACGAAAAGATCTGAATTGAAAAACGGAATGAAGTTGCCCATTATCAAGTCGTTGTCAGAAGCAAGATTAGAAATGAGCATGACCGAATATTCGATGTTTATCGGATTTGGAGCAAGAAGATTGAAATCAATCATCTTAGAACTTCCAGATTTTATCAGTTCGTTGTGCAGATTAGAAACGCGCTCTGGATCTCTACTTATTCCATTTCTAGAATACACAATCATCGGATAGGAATACATTCCACGCTTAGTAGGATTTTGCAGATTCTTGTATATGCGAGATCTGTTGCCACGTTCGCACTTGACTAGGTAAGATTTTTTTACGCCATTCACTCTTTTTTCTATAGTGATGTTTTTGAACAGCCTAGAAAACAGAATGTCAGCGAACTGAAGCTCCTGGTTGAATGAACGAATTTCCATCTTTTACGTGTTTTTCAATCCGTCCATATTTACAATGAAAGCTTCAATCTGAATCAGTGAATTCTATGCCATGCTAAAGACATGGCATCTTCTTGCTTCAACCTTAATGGTAAAATATAACGTAAAAGGACAAGACAAGTATGGCAAAACAAAAGATAAAGGTAAACGATTTCAGTTTGTTTCTTCAGTCGTTAAAGGCTCTAAACAAGTTAGCCGTTTCAGCGAAGTTGACCATCAACAGCGAAGGAATGACTGTGTATGGAAAGAACGCTTTCGCTAGAGGCGAAATGACTTCGAACGCGGTAACAGCAGAAAAAGATCCAGTTGAATTCTGCGTGTTAGATTTAGCAATGTTCATCAAAGTGCTAAACACGGCTTTCGAAGTTCACCAAGAAGATTGTTCAGAAATAGAAATGTGGTTTGATTTTCCGTTCGTGAAAATAGAATCTGGAAAGTTCAAGACGAAGCTGTCAACTTGCAAAGAAGAAGTAATCCAAAATAGTGTTTCTCAGAAGATCAAGACAGTTCTTACTCCAGTTTTCGAGTTCGTCACGTCTACGAAGCAGATCAAATACATCAATTCGCATTCATTCATCGCTTCTGACACAGACGCAGCAAGAATCTACATTTCGACAGAACCAACAATGGAAAACAACGTTGTTTATGCCAGAATAGGAAATGACGCAAACGAACTAAACAACTCAATCACTCTCAAATTTGGAATGGCTACCTCTGGAACTCTTGGAGACAGAAAACTAATTCTGAATTTCGACAGATTGAGCGTTTTCAATGTAGTAGAATCAGAAGAAATCACGATTCAACTCATGGACAAGAATGTTCTCGTAAATACGGTGAACGTCTATGACGAAAGCGGAGAACACTCTTTCAAATTCGTTCTATACACGTCACTTTTGGCAAACTGATGGCTTCGATAATCGACGAACTCAAGAGACAAGACAACGCTTTTCTGAAAAACGAAGCGGCTGGAATAGAATTGTTCAGAAATCTAAAACACGACAAGGAAAGTTTAGATTTGTTTCTGAAACATACAGTCGCTGAAATTCTGACTACTTCTAAAAAGCGTTTGTTCTGCACTTCTAACGAGATACTGGTAAAAAAGTTTTCGCCAATCAAAATGGAAGGAGCTACTATGACTAAAGTCATGAGGTCTCCATTTGAAACGTCTCCAAAACACAACGCGCTAACTTGGGATTTAGTGAAGAACAAATACGCTTCGATTTCTGGAAACGGTTGGCAGATTCTGAATTTTCTAGTGATAGACGAAGTTAACGTAGAACTTCTGCACAAAACGATAATCGATCTGCTGAAAAAAGTACGATAATTGAATCAATGAACAGCGACGATTTCAGAGAGTTTATCAACGAAAAGGTTTGGCAGTATCTTCCACCTTCTAAGGTCCGCATTGGAAACGAAGTCCACATGCGGTGTCCGATTTGTGGCGACTCAAAAAAGAATTCCCGCAAGAAACGTGGTTATTGGTACACAGCTACTAGTTCTTACCACTGTTTCAATTGTGGAGTGTCGATGACTGGGTTGAAATTCTTGCAAGCAATTTCTGGAAGCGACTACGAAGACATCATCCAAGAATATCGCAGAATGAAAGCTAAAGCTGGAGGAACTTTGTCTTCACAGATGAATTTCAGCATAGACCATCCGCAAAATCAGCTTTCAGCTATATCATATTTGAATTCTCTTCAACCAGCGATAAAACCAGAATGGCGGAATCCATTGACAGAAACTGCTTCGGAATATCTAGAAAACAGAAAAGTCTTAGAGGCTCCTTATTTGAAAGGTAAGCTCTATTCAGTTTTCGACAAAGAGAAGAGAGAGTACATTCTCATTCCGTGGAAGATAAACGGCGTTGACGCTTACTACCAAGTAAACGATTTTGAACATCACGACTCACTTGGAAGAAAGTACATCTTTCCTTCTAAAAAAGAAAAACTAATTTACGGATTAGACAACATCGATCTGACATTTCCGTACATCATCTGCTTCGAAGGTGTATACGATTCATTGTTCATTCCGAACGCAGTAGCAATAGGAGGAAAGTCGCTTACGAAGTTCCAAAGAGAAATAATCACGAAGCGCTATCCAAACCACGAAATCGTTTTGTCATACGACAATGACGAACCTGGACTTCAAGCTATGATGAAGCAGATCAAAACACATCCAGAGGAATACAAGTACTTCAAGTGGTTCGATAGTGACACCACTGAAAAGGACGTTAATGAATACGTTTTGAAAAAGAACAACGTCGATGCGTTCAACAACAAAGACCTTGTTAAAAAGATGATAGTGGGGCCAGTAGCAATGAAAATGTTTCTCCTTCAGAAAGGAATTTGGAAATAACATGAGCAACAAAGTGATGGGCGTGGACAGCGCTACCTGGACAGAAGAAGAAAAGAAAGCTGTAATGGCCAAAATGCGTTCGTTCAGAAAGAACGGAAATGGCAGACTTGGTTACAAAGATCCATTCAGACTAGCTATAGAAACGAACAACTTTCCAGATCCAACCAAACAATGGAAACCAGGCCAATTAGCAAAATTCGCCAATGAACACGTCAAATGCGTTTTCGTGTGCAAGAGAACTCAGTATTACAAGTCTTCGCCATACAAAAACACGAAAGTGTATTATGTCGGATTTCTTTCTGACTCGAACAAGTATTCGTTCGAGGAGTTCCGTGAATCTCCCGTGAAGCTTTTGTTGGAGAGTGGCAAAGGAATGTTTTACAGGCTTGAAAAATACAAGCGTTTGTTTGAGAGAAAGAACATCGACAAAGACACGACATTCATCATGTGCGACGATGGAATTGAACGCACAGACATCATGGTTGGAATGTTGAAATTCATGTGCGCCTTTGCTGGATGCCATTATTACAACGTGTCAAATGCTAAAATTCTGAAGAAGATGATTGCTGAGTTCGATTTGTTCGGGCCATCGACTGACAAAACTGGAAGACATGAGCTTAAATCTACTTCTGGAAAGGTTATACGCAAGAACTGTCCAAAATACAATCCAGTCAAACTATACAGGCTTCTTCTCTACGCTTTCGAAGAACTTTCTGAAATGAACGTTTGTCCATGGATCAACTCAGAATCTAAAAAGCTTTTTTGGAGCATGGCTAAATTTAAGCGTAGAACTTATGTCACGTTGTATTTGGGACTATTCTATTGCGTTATTCTGAAATTCAGAAACATGGAAAAAAAGAGCAATCAAAAGAAAAAGAAGGAGAAGAAAGAAAACTGAAAAAGTCCTTCTATGGTATCATATTTTCTATTATCACATATACCTTATCATGGATTCAACAGATTTTTTAGAAACATACAACGACGATAGCGATTATGGAGACTTGCTTTTCTACACGCCAAAAATAGTACAACAGATAGACGACGTTAGCATAATAGAAGAAATTTTTGCGCTTTGTCCGAAGTTGAAGGAAGCAAACGCTGAAAAGAAAGAAAAAGAAGAACGGAAAGCTTTTGCTGACTTTTTAGAAAACAAACGTTTAGTAGAATCGATTCTTACAAAATACAATTTGACGATAATAGACTTAGTAAAATTGTTCTACAGAAAATTCGCTTACATATTCAACACAGTAACGTATTCTAACAAACTGAAACATATAATAGAAAACAATGGTTACAGAACGGAGCTCAACTAAAAGAATAGAATCTGGAAAAGACGTTGCCAGATATTTAGTCTATTTTTCTAAGTTGAACGATCCGTCAGTCACCAGAGAAGTAAATTTGGTGAACATTTCTGGAACTACGCTTTACAAAAAGCACAAAAGTGTGTGCGACAAAGCTTTAGTTCTGCAGGACAAACATGGAGTCGATTTAGTCAGATATCTAAAATTCTTTTTGTCTAAGTTCAGACTTACAGATGTCAATGTAGAAAGGCTTCTAGAAATACAGAACCTCATTTGGTATGCAAACGACGTACAAATAAAAGCTAAACACGAACGAGTCTACAATTACGTGTTGAAATCAGTTGACAACATCGTAAAGGATTGTATCGAAAACGATTACGTGACTACTAAGGACTATCTCAAGCACTTGATAGAGGACAACAAGCTTGGAGCGAAGTATTTGTCTGGAGAAATTTCTCAGTATTACATAGCCGGAATCAAAAACATCGGAAAGCTCGTCAGAAAAATGGATAGAGTAAACCAAGACACTCTTCAAGAGGTGGTCAAACAACAAGACAAGCTTTTGAGCGACATGCAAGACGCTTTTGTGTACTTGAAGAACACTAGAATAAGTATCATTTCACTTACGAACGAAAAGTTGAACGAAAGACTGAACGTTCGCAAAAACAAACAACAAACAACAAATAACAGTAAGTAAAGAAAGAAAATAACAGTATGTGTACATGGATGACAGAGCTGCCGACTCGTTCACAAAACGGCGAAACTCCAAAGAAGCCAAATTTGATGGTCTACATCAAGCCAACGCCTCCAAAAGAGTATTATCGGTTCAGATTGCTTGGATTCAAGTCAGCTAAGTCTGACAGAGATTTTCCATTCATCACGATTTTCAAGCACACAGTTTGGTCAGAAGGAGAAGACGGAAAGCGCCATCCAGAAAGTGTCGTTTGTCCAGTGACTCCTTTTATCAAGAAGAACTGGAAAGGTGATCCGATGCATGATTGTCCGATCTGCCGTTTCGCAAACGCTAACTTCGTAGCTTGGAAGCAGTCTGATTGGAAGGACAAGGAGTCAGCAAAGAAGAACAAGGAGTTTGGCCGCAAGTTCGAGGCTCTAATTCCAGTTTACGTTGTCAACGATCCAAACTATCAGCAGAACAACGGACATTTCAAGGTGTTTTCGTTCACTGACAAAGAAGCTTACAACCAATTCTTAGATCTCGTCAAAGCGAAATCTCGTGAGGCTGCAGTTTTCAATGGCAAGAACGCTCTCGACTTCTACATCCGTTATGAAATGATAGAGGAAGTTCTTAGGAAAGGTCAACCAAACGAATATGTTTGGAAACATCCTGTTCTAAAGCAGATGGGCTTCACGACTAAACCATATGACATAGCTCAAATCACGAAAGAAGCTATCGACGAGTTCAAATTCGACGAAACGTATTATGTTGGAAGCACTATGTCTGAATTGGAAGACTTTTACAACCGTCACATCAAAGTATCAAACGATGATATTCCTGACGAAGAAGAAATTTCAGTCGTTCAACAAGCTCCAAAGAAGCAAGTAGAAAAGACGAATTCGATTGCTGACACTGAAGTCGTTCCTCAGAAAGACGATGGTAGACCTGTTTCAGGAATGCCGTTCGACGAAGACATCGATGATGTTCCGATTTCAAAGGCTACTCCAGAGCAACCAGTTGACATCGACGATCTTCTAGACGAGGAAACTCCACAAAAGGAAGTTCAAGCTCCAACAAAAAAGGAAGCTGAGATTCTCGAATCACCAGAAGATCCGATGAAGACGAAAACTTCTGACAATGATCTAGATTCTCTTCTAGAAGACATTCTGTAAACTGAGGTTTCATAAAATACTAAAAATGCAGATTTGGGTTCGTCCTGAATCTGCATTTTAGCAATGTAAATATGTCATCAATATGAAATTTGGTTGGATAAACGGAAATCCTTGGCAACAGCTGCTTCCAGACTGCACTATTAGGAATTTAGCTTTAGCTTCTAACTGGGGTTACAGAAAAATTTGCAAAGCCCTTGGTGTTCAATGCAAAGAAGGCTATGGTTACACGGGGTCTGAAGGAGCTGCTACAGTTGAAAAGATCATCAAGACATTCAAGAACAAGCTTTTCGATGATTGGCAAGTAGACAGCATCCTTGACAAGAATTTATCTAAGTTGCAAGGCGGAAAAGAAGATTTCGATGATCCATTTGTTGATCCAGAAGAAGGTTTGACTATAGCTGAACAAGCTGCACTTCTTCCAAAATGCAGATACATTTTCATCATACGTCCTACAGCTGAAATGAGAAAGCTTGGAAAAGATTTAGATTGGCATACTACTTGTGTCAACACATACAGAAACATGATATTCGACAGTTTCAATTGTTCTGACAACACGTTGGTCTATGGATACATGCACGTAAATCCATCGAAAATGCTTTCTAAAAACGACAAAGACTCTTGGACGAAAGAGGTGTCGCTAATCAATGGCGGCTATCTTTGGGGAAATGAAACTCCTCCAATTTTCACTAAAAAAGAATGGAAAGAAGTCATTCAACCAAAGCTGCAGAAGAAGTACGAATCTGGCGACATGGACGTTTCGCTATACGAAACACTTGGAAAGCTAAGAAAGGAAGAACTTAGAAATGGCTGAGAAAAAAGGCAGACAGTTCAAAACAGCCGAACAGAAGCACAAGGAGAAAGTCATTCTCAAGTGCAAAGTCTGCGGACAGAAAATGCAAGGCAAGACAACGCTTTCTCGTCACATTTCTCATGCACACGACGAAATGGATCCGGCTGATAGAGAAAAACTAGTCATTGACGCATATTACGGAAAAGACGTAGTAGACAGAACCATCAGAAAATTCAGAAAAGGCGAATACAAAAACAAGGCTGTTCCAATCGACATAGGACGTTATCTACGTTTGGCAGAAATAAAGCCGGACGAAGAAAAAGTCCAAAAGAAAAGAAAAGAAATAGTCTACAAGGAAGATCCGCCTAAAAAGGAATATCATTCAGACAAAGAGCTCGTCAAAGTGAAAGATCTAGCTGAAGAAGAGTATCACGACAAAAAAGTAGACAAAGTGAACTTCTACGTCGAAGACGCTATTTTAGACCAAGAATCTGGAAAAATAGAACTCACTATCACAAAAGGAAAAACAACAGCTATCGATTTCAAACTTCTGAAAAAGTTTATCGAAGAGAACGAAGCTGAAGACAGTATGTTATACGTAACGACTGGTGAAGAAGAGACGTATCCAGTAGAATCAGTCGAAATAAGAGATCCAGACGAGGCAGCTGGTAGCCAAGTCAAATGCATCGTGGCATACGATTCCACGAAAACCAAAAAAGAAGACTGATTGGTTTTAAATGCCAAAAAGAAAAACTGAAGAAGAAACTACTTCTTCCATTCAAGATTCGGTTGAATTGAAAGATCAACTAGTATACAAGTATCGTCCAAAAAATCTAGAAGAGATGGTGCTTGACGCTGAAATAAAGGACTATTTCAGAAACATGGTCAAAGCGAAATCACTTACGAACATGACGTTGATTGGATCGCCCGGATTCGGAAAAACTACACTTGCGCTTTGTTTAGCTAACGAGGTAGACGCTGTAGTCCATTTTGTAAAGTGCGCTATAGACGGACGAGTCGAATACGTCAATTCTACATTGAAACCATTTTGTGATTCAATGAGTTTAGACGGAAGACCAAAAATCGTCATTCTTGATGAATTGGATTCGGCGTCTAGTACCCAGCAAAGTTCTTTCCAGAAGGCGCTTCGTTCATTGATTGAATCAGCTCCAGACACAGTTTTCATTTGCACGGCTAACTACAACAACATCATCGGAGCTGTGCTTTCTAGGTGTCCACCAGTAAAAATCAGCTTTTCAGCTAAAGATTTAGCTGTAAGAGTGAAGCAGATTCTCGATGAAGAGAAAATCGAGTACGATACTGATTCATTGAAGGACTTCTTCAAGAACGTAGTTAAGAAGCTTTATCCCGACATTCGTTCTATTTTGAACTACCTTCAAGCAAGCACTACTACAGGAAAGCTTATTACTACTAAATCAGCCGTAGCTGAATCTGACAAAAATACTTTCATCAACGAACTTGTAGAAGAGATCAAGACGAACAAAGACAAGCCGCTTGAAATCAGAAAATTCTATCTTGCCAACAAAGAACGGATTTCTGATTATCAAGCTTTTTCGTCTGAATTGTTCAATTATGTTTTAGACAATGGAACAATCGTCGATTTCAAAACGACAATGCGAATGTCAGATGTCTTGTTCCAAATGAACCAGGCTATAGACAAGGAAATCCAATTTTACAATCTGGTTGTCACGATAGCTTCATCTATCGTCGGCAAAGAACAACAAAACACAAACTCCTAACAACAAGGAAAACACTAAAAATGGCAAAAGAAACAGAAAAAGCCAACAACGGTCAAGCAATAGAAGAAATCATCGAGAACCAACTGAAAGAGAATTCAGTCGTAGTTGTCAACATCAAATACGCTAGAATTTCTATGGACGGTTCGATCTCGAAAAAGAAGAACCTTCCAGAATTTTTCGTTCTCGATCTTCCGGAAAGAATCACTCAGCTTCCAGACAAAAACGACCAAAAGTACTACGATCTGATTGAAACGTTCGTCTACAACACGTTGACTAAGAAATTCCAAACTGAAGTAGAAAACTGCCAGATCTGGATTCAATAGTAATCGAAGAGCTCAAGTTCTAAAAAGTAAAAACGTCTTTCAACGACTTGAAACCCACTGCGTATTTAGTTGTGGGTTTTTTCGTCTTTACAGTGTATTTAGCAGCTTCTGGTCTTCCAAGCTTAGAAAACATTTCTTCTGGAACTACTTTT
>Ga0247609_10007287_pt1 | contig 10558 bp, 8 predicted proteins | sample 172DNAGHGlowgp2_FD_193487 | JGI IMG/M metagenome (GOLD analysis project Ga0247609, IMG submission 193487) | Sheep rumen microbial communities from Palmerston North, Manawatu-Wanganui, New Zealand - 1728 DNA GHGlow gp2 | ecosystem: Host-associated > Mammals > Digestive system > Stomach > Rumen ...
CTTCATTACCAAGAGGGTAGCGCCCGTATCTTCCATGCCGACTTTATGTTGGAGGACGACGAAGTGTATCATGGCAAGAAACTCTTCCGTACCTATATCGGTCCGCGCTATTTCGGCGGCTTCAGCGACCACCTTCCAGTTTATATCGATCTGACTTATTGATTGTCTCTTCACGAAACCGACAAAACTTTCAAAACGATGTCTTCTTATGACAGCGTATCCCAACCGAGTCGACGTTGCTAGGCCGACAAGTCGGCTTCGACCAGACGTATGTTCTTGAAGGCTCGTTTGATTCTTGCTGTCATCCGTAAGGATGCGTGGGAAAACATGCCGGTTGCCGCTTTCCGCGCTGTGTGATGTTTCGTCGGTTTTGCAAGTTTTGTGATTAATTAACTTACCCAAATGAAAAAAGCGATATTTTTGCGGCCAATTTCAACATTAACACGCCATGTGGGTAGTCCTTTCTTTGATTTCAGCCGTTTTGTTGGGCTTCTACGACATCTTCAAGAAACAGACCGTCGTCAATAACGCCATCATTCCAGTCCTTTTTTATAGCACCTTGGTCAGCGGACTGTTGTTTGTGCCTTTCGTATTGCTGTCGCAATTCAAACCCTATATCTTTGAGGGCGACTTCATGCAGAAACTTTTCATTGAGCCGTTAACAGCACGGCAGCATCTGCTCATCATGGGTAAGACTGCGCTTATCCTATGCTCATGGATGTTCAGCTATTCGGCCATGAAACACTTGCCTATCACAGTGGTGGGGCCTGTCAACCAACTACGTCCTGCCATCTCAGTCATCCTGCTTTTCTTGATCTTCCAGGAAAAACTGACTTGGCTTCAGTGGACGGGTGTGGTGCTGGCCATCGTGTCGTTTTACCTGATGAACCGTTCTGGCAAATTGGAAGGCATCCATTTCAAGTCGAACAAATGGGTGTATATGCTGTTAGGTTCAGCCGTTCTTGTGGCGCTGAGTGGCGTCTACGACAAGTTCCTGCTTAGCAAGGAAAGTATTTCGCCTGCCACCATCCAGGCTTGGTATACCATCTATGACTTCCTCATGATGGCGCTGCTGTTTTTCTTCATCTGGTTGCCGAAACGCAAGGAACAACCCTTTGAATGGCGATGGGGCATCGTGGCCATGGCGGTCTTCGTCACCGTGGCCGACGTCATTTACCTTACTGGTTTGAAGCAAGATGCCGCTGTGGTGGTGCTTATCCCGCTCATCCTCTATGGTGTACGTCTCGTCGTTTCGTTCGTCTACGGCATCTTCGGCTTTAAAGAGAAAAACATCCGTAGCAAACTTGTCCCTTTGCTGATGGTGTTGGCGGCTTTGGTATGCTTGTGTCTTAAGGCATGACGCTATTTTAGGGAAATCATGTTATTTCGTTGAAAAAATAATGGTGTATATGGAAATTTCCTATATTTGCAGATTCTTGAAACGAGAACAATATGGAAATAAAAAGAGTTTTTGACCTTCTTGACAACTACGTCGAGAAGTATCCCAACCAACAGGAAGCCCTGGCCGGCAAGAAAAACGGTCAATGGGTGAAATACAGTTCCTCATCTTACAAAGAGCATGCCGATACGCTGAGCTATGCCCTCATTGAGTTGGGCATCGAGAAAGGCGACAAGGTGGCGATGATCCTCACCAACCGTCCCGAATGGAACATGCTCGACATGGCCATCAGCCAGGTGGGTGCCATCACGGTGCCCGTCTATCCAACCATCAGCGAGGACGACTACCGTTATATCCTTCATGACTGCGATGCCAAGATGGTGATCATCGACGGACTCTCGGTGATGAACAAAGTTAGCAACATCTTGCCCGATGCGCCCAATGTGAAAATGGTCTACACTATGGTCGATCGTGAGAAATACCCTTATTTCGACCAGCTGTTGGAACTCGGCAAGGAGCATCCTCACGTGGAAGAGCTGGCTGCCCGAAAAGCTGCCGTCGATGAGATGGAGTGTGCCACCATCATCTACACCTCGGGCACCACGGGAACGCCCAAGGGCGTGATGCTCTCGCACCACAACCTGATGAACCAGTTCCCGAATTTCCATTACACCATCAGCGACACGTCGAACAAGGCCTTCAGTTTCCTGCCCGTATGCCATGCCTACGAGCGCGCCCTGAACTATTGTTACCAATATCGTGGCATGTCCATCTATTATGCAGAGAGTTTGGGCACCATTGCCAGCGACATGCGCGAGGTGCATCCCACGATGATGTGCGCTGTGCCACGCGTGCTCGAACGCTTCTACGACGCCATCTTGCAGTCGGGCAAAAAGCAGAAGGGCATCAAGAAACGTATCTTCTTCTGGGCCGTGCGTCTTGGCGAGCGTTACAAGATTGACGCTGTCAGCCGCCACTGGTTCTATGATTGGAAGCTGGGTCTTGCCGACAAGCTGGTTTACGCCAAAATCAGGGAAGGTATCGGCGCCGACAATTTCGACATCATCGTGTCGGGTGCTGCCGCCATCTCGCAAAAGATCGCCGGATTCTTCTCTGCCATCAAGATGCCTGTGTTTGAAGGCTATGGTCTCACCGAGACTTCCCCCGTCATCGCCGTCAGCAACCGCAACCCGCATGGGCGCGAGGTGGGTTATGTAGGCCAACCGCTGCCAGGCACCGAGGTGAAGATTGCTGATAACGGTGAGATCTGCTGCCGTGGCCACAACGTGATGATGGGTTACTACAAGCATCCCGAACTCACCAAGGAGGTCATCGACGAGGAAGGCTGGTTCCATACGGGTGACATGGGCGAGTTTGACCAATACAACCGCCTGAAAATCACCGGTCGTATCAAGAGCCTCTTCAAGACCTCGGGTGGCAAGTACATCAACCCCGACGTTATCGAAGCCAAGTTCTGCGCCTCCAAGTTGATTGAGAACATTCTTGTGGTGGGCGAGAACCAGAAGTTCGCAGGCGCCCTCATCATCCCGAGCTTTGCCGACCTAAAGGCATGGTGCGCTGAGGAGAAGATTCCTTACACTACCAATGAGGAAATGATTAAAAACGTCGAGGTGCTCAAGCGCTTTGCCAAGGAAGTCAACGAACTGAACAAGGGCTTGGGCGAGACCGAGAAGATCAAGAAGCACGTGCTGCTCGCCGACGAGTGGAGCATCGGCAACGGCTTGCTGACGCCCACGCTCAAGGTCAAGCGCAAGATCATCATCGCCAAGTACAAGGACATTATCGATAAGATGTTCGAATAAGTTGGCCTATGACTATGGCAAATGGCCTATGGCTCGCCCACGTTGGGACAGCCATAGGCCATTTGCCATAGTCCAAATAAAGACTATTCCAAATAAGTATACCCGTACAATCCCGATCGGTAGTTGGAAAGGAACTCCTTGCCCTCTTCCACCGAAATCTTGCCTTCTTTGACGCATTTGGTAACCCAAGTCTCCACCGTGCGAACGAGTTTCTTCGGACTGTATTGCACGTATTCGAGCACATCTGCAACTGATTCTCCGTCAATGACTTGGTCGATGTAGTAACCCTTTTCATCCACCGAGACGTGCACGGCGTTGGTGTCACCAAACAGGTTGTGGAGGTCACCCAAGATCTCTTGATAGGCACCTACGAGGAACACACCGATATAATAATGCTCTTTGTCGCTGAATGAGTGCAGCGGGATGGTATGCTGTGTCGACTTGGCGACGAAATTGGTGATTTTACCGTCGCTGTCGCAGGTGATGTCCTGCAAGGTGGCCAGGTGGGTCGGGTTCTCGTCAAGTCGTTGGATGGGGATGATGGGGAAGAGCTGGTCGATGGCCCAGAGGTCGGGCAGCGACTGGAACAACGAGAAGTTGCAGAAGTATTTGTCGGCCAAGAGTTTCGGCAACGAGGTAAAGTCCTCGGGCACACGCTTCAGACTATTGGCGATATGGTTCACCTCGCGGGCGATGCTCCAAAACAAGCGTTCGATTTTGGCGCGCGACTTGAGGTCGAGCAGGCCGAGGCTAAACAGGTTGAGGGCCTCTTCGCGGATTTCTTGGGCGTCGTGCCAAATCTCCAACGATGAACTCTTGGTGAGTTCGTCCCACGACTCGTAGAGTTCCTTGATGAGCTCGTGGTCGTCTTCCTCGGGCTCTTCGTTGTCGTCCCATTCGGGCAACGAGGTCTTCTCCAGCACCTCGAAAATGAGTACGGAGTGGTGTGCGGTCAGGGCACGGCCCGACTCGCAGATGACGTTGGGGTGGGGAAGTTCGTTCTTGTCGCAGGCGTCGACGATGGTGTAGATGGCGTTGTTGGCGTATTCCTGGATGCTGTAGTTGACCGAGCTGGCGCTGCTTGAGTTTGTGCCATCGTAGTCGACGCCGAGACCACCGCCCATGTCGACGTATTCGATATGGGAGCGCATCTTGTAGAGCTGCACATAGAATTGTGCCGCCTCACGCAAGGCCACGTTGATTTTCTTGATCTTGCTGACCTGGCTGCCGATGTGGTAGTGCACCAGCTTTAGGCAGTCTTTCATGTCGTGCTCCTCGAGGAAATCGAGGGCTTCGAGGAGTTCGGAGGAAGTGAGGCCGAACTTACTGCCATCACCACCCGATTCTTCCCATTTGCCTGCGCCCGAGCTGGCCAATTTGATGCGTACACCCAGGTTAGGCGTGACCTTCAGACGACGAGCAATTTTGGCCGTAATCTTCAACTCATTGAGTTTTTCGATGACGATGATGATTTTGCGTCCCATCTTCTGGGCGAGCAGGGCGAGTTCGATGAATTCCTCGTCTTTATAACCATTACAGACGATGAGCGAGTCGGAGTCAGTGCCAAGGGCGATGATGGCGTGGAGCTCGGGCTTCGAGCCGGCTTCGAGGCCGATGTTGCACTTCTTGCCATGGCTGACAATCTCTTCGACCACGGGGCGCATCTGGTTCACCTTGATGGGCATCACTATGAAGTTCTGGCCGTGGAATTCGTATTCCTTGGCGGCCTCCTTGAAGCAGGAGTCTATTTTGTTGATGCGGTCGTCCAGGATGTCGGGGAAACGAATCAGCATGGGTGCCGAAACGTCCCTAAGCGACAGCTCGTCAACCAGTTCGGGCAGGTCGACTGAGGCACAGCCTTCTTTGGGAGTCACGACCATGTGGCCTTTCTCGTTGATGGAAAAATAACTACCTCCCCAGCCTTTAACGTTGTAAAGGTCCTCGGAGTCTTCGATGCGCCATTTTCTCATTTCAAAATCAATTTTCGGTTTATTTGGGCTGCAAAACTAAGAAAAAACAGTTGGTTATAGATCGTTTTTATGTTGTTTTCGGAAAAAAGTGTAAATTTGCGGTCAAATACCAAAGAAATGAGTCCTGTTTTTGGTCGAGAATCTGGATATGTGTTTAAGATTTTCTCCAATGAGGAGGAAAGAATGCATATACATGTCATTAATGAAAGGAAAGAGGCAAAGTTTTGGCTAGAACCTATTGTTGAATTGGCTAAGAATGCGGGCTTTTCTGACCATGAGTTAAACACCATTCGAAAAATTGTAGAAAGAAATGCAGAGCAATTCAAACAACAGTACAAACAGCACATCGGTAAGCGTATTGATGATTAACGCTCAAGGGATTATGATTTGTGTCAACGGACAGGATTTCTTTTTGTCCTACAACCGTATTCCATGGATGCGTGAGGCGTCAATCAAGGATGTCTTGAACGTGCAGATGTGTGGTAATGATGCTGTCGAATGGCCAGATTTGGACATTGACCTTGAAATTGACAGTCTTCGCCACCCTGAGCGCTATCCCTTGCTCATTAAACGCAGCCCCGCTGAAACTATGAAGGCATGATCTTGATTATCGACAGCGGCTCGACGAAAATGGGATGGATACTCTTGGACGGCCAAGAGGTCAAGGCGCATTTCGTGACGAAAGGATTCAATCCGAATTATTCTGATATTCAGACGCTTGAATCCCTTGTAGAGACGCAATTGACTACACTGAATACTTCGTATTTCATCGCGTCTCCCAATAATGATTGTCTTGTTTCGAGATGCGATAAATCGGCGTCTCTACAAGCGATACATTATTATGGCACGGGTTGCGGCAACATTCAGAATTGCCAGATGATCAAGGAGGTGTTCCAAAACCGTTTTCCTGATGCGGAAATTCACGTCACCCATGATCTGATGGCGGCTTGCCATGCCTTGTTAGGACACGAAAAAGGCATCGCCTGCATTCTCGGTACGGGTTCCAATGCCTGCGTCTATGATGGCGAAAACATTGTGGAACGAGCGGTTTCTTTAGGCTATCTTGTCGGCGACGAAGGTAGCGGCATGCATGTTGGCAAGGAGGTGGTGCTGGCCTATTTCTATGGCTTCATGCCCGGCGAATTGCGGCAGAAGTTCGAGGCGGAATACCACTTGGAGCTGAAGGATTTCGTCCAATGGTTGTATCACGATGACCAGCCCTCAAGATACTTGGCCTCGTTCGCCAAGTTTGCCGGCGAAAATCAACATCATCCCTTTGTCCGCGATTTAGTGAAGGGCTGTTTTGAGGCTTTCCTCAAGGCTTTTGTGTTTCGTTTCGACGACTGCAAAACGATGAAAATCGGCTTTGTGGGTTCAGTGGCCTTTCATTTCAAGGATATCCTGCAAGAATGCCTGACTGACCATGGCCTTACGATGGGCGAGGTGATGGCATCGCCTGCCGATGGGTTGGTGAGATATTTTTCCAATTGTCGCTGAAACGAAAAAAAACCTATTTTTGTGGCGAAATACTGACACGATGAAAAAACTGCTGTGTTTGATAGGTTTCCTTTTGATGGCGACTTCGTTGACTGCCCACGAAATCGACAGCCTTTATAGCGCCTATCTCGCCAACAGGGGCGAAAACGCCATACGTATCGCCAACGAAATCATGGATATGTCGGGCGACACAACGCGCTTTACGCCAGAGACTTCGGTGGGACAGGTGAGTGAGGCACTACTCAAGAAACTGATCTTTTGGCATTTCGACCGTGCAGAGATGGCAGAGGCGGTCAACTATACCAACAAGGCGATAGTCGAATACGAACAGCATGGCGATTTGTTCGATTTGGCGGGATGCTACAACATCCTCGGTGTGGCCTACCAACGTATGGGCCAGTTTGAAGAAGCCATCGACAGCTATAACCGCTGCAACGAGGTCATGGCCCAACTGAACGAACAGGAAGCCAATCCTTTCTACGAGAAAAACATCCGTTATACGACCAACAATATGGCCGCCATCTACACATCGATGGGCGAATATGACGTGGCAGAGGAGATGTACTACAAATGTATCAACATGGTGGGCGTCATGGAAAGCGACATGGATTATTTGGACATGGCTACCTACCAGCAAAACTTGGCCAATGTGTATCTCTCTCAGTCAGAAACACTTGAGGGAAACCGCAAAAAGGAAAAGATAGGGAAGGCCGTCGCCCTCGTCGAACAGGCCCTTGAGTATTCGCTTGAATACAACGACAAGCCTGGCAAGATCATCCAACGCCAGATGGTGGTTGCGAGCGCCTATTTTGCTGACGACCGCAAGGATGAGGCCTTCGGTGTGCTTGCACAGGCTTTGCAGTCGGCGGAAGAAGAAGAGGACTGTTTCCTGCAAACCGAGGTTGAGCTGCTGTATGGCCTTTTTTTTAACGAGATAGGGCAATATCGCGAATCGGAGATGCATTTCCAGAAAGCCATCGAGTTGTCGACCGAAGGCCAATATGAGGAATGCCTCAGCAAAGCCTACAAAGGTGCCTGTGACGCGGCTCGGCATTTTGCCCCAGGCAAGGCGTTGGAGTACTATGAGAAAAGCGTGGCGCTTCGCGACTCGGTCTTCAACGAGAAGCAACAGGCACTCATCCGCGACTATCAAGTGAAATATGACCTTGCTGAGAAAGAACACCAGCTTGAGATACAAGAGAAGAATAACAGGACACAAGCCGCCGAAATCATCATACTTTTTGTTTTTGCCGGACTGCTTATCGTCATCGTGGTTATCTTGATTCGCTTGATTCGTGTCAGGAAGAAGCAAAATCAGACTTTGGCGCGGCTCAACGACACCCAAAACCGGATTCTTTCGGTGGCCTCTCACGACGTGAAGAACTCGGTGTTGGCGCAGAATATGGTGCTGAAATTGGCCAACGAACACTTTGACAGCCTCAGTCGTGAGGAACTGAAGGAGAACATGGCGGCGCTGAAGAAGGGCTCCGATGAGTTGAAGGACAAGCTTTATACCATCCTTCATTGGATTTATGGCGAGTTGGGCAAAGAAGCCAATCCGCCGGCGATGTTCAACTTGTTGCAGACCGTTGAGGAAGGCGAGAGGCCTCATAACGAAGAGCTGAAAGCCAAGAACCTTGAGGTGGTTAACGACATCGCGCCCAATCTGCAATGCTATGACAAGGTCAACGTGTTCAATATTGTTTTCCAAAATCTGCTCACCAATGCCATCAAGTTCTCCAAAGAGGGAGGAGAAATTACGGTGAGGGCTGTCGAGGAAGACAAGCAGGTATGGGTCGAAGTGGTTGACCGTGGAGTCGGCATCAGCCAGCAGCGCATGCAAGAGCTGATGCACGAAACGGTGAAGCCTACCAAAGGCACCTACGGCGAGCGCGGCACGGGCATCGGCCTGTTCGTGAGTCGTCAGCTGATGGTGAAAAACGGTGGACAACTGCACATTGAGAGCGAAGAAGGACAAGGTACCACCATTAAGTTCAATGTGAAAAAAGCTAGATTATGATACGTGGCAAAAAAATTGGAATCCTGATGGTCGAAGACCATCCGCTCTATCGGGTCGGCCTTCGCATGGCATTGTCGTATTCTGGCCTCGATTGCGTCATCAAGGCCGAAGCCGAGAATGTGAGCCAGGCTTTGGAGGTCCTCAGGCAACAACCCAAAGAGATTGATTTGATCCTTTTAGACTATTTCCTGCCCGATGGCACGGGCATGGACGTACTGAAGGCGGCCAAACAGATGCTTCCCAATATCAAGGTGCTGCTGGTGTCGGGCGAAGACAACAATCCAGATCTGGATTCCATGATACATGAAGGACTCAATGGCTTTGTCAGCAAGGATGTCACCCCACAAGGGCTTGCTACGGTCGTCACTTCCATATTTGAGGGTAAGGACTATTTTAGGCACGACTCCGAGGAACGTTTGTCAGAAGGTACAAAGAAAAGCGAAAGCCTCACGCAACGCGAACTCGACATCATCCGTCTCTGCGCCTTAGGCAAGACTTCAAAGGAAATCGCCGACGAGCTTTTTATCAGCGCTCGCACGGTGGAATCTCATAAAAACAAGATTTTCAATAAATTGGGATGCGATTCAACCACCGAAATGGTCAACTATGCCTTCTTGAACGGTTTGGTCTGACAGATGACTTCGTCCAAATCTTCTGGCATGATCCACTGGTAACTCGTGTCTTTTCTCAGCCACGTCATCTGTCGTTTGGCATATTGACGCGTGTGGATCTTGATTTGTTCCACTGCTTCTTTGAGAGCGCATTGCCCGTTGAAATAGGCGAACAATTCCTTGTAACCCACCGTGTTGAGTGCGTTCAGATGCCGTTTTGGATAAAGCGACTTGGCTTCTTCCAAAAGGCCTTGTTCCATCATCAAGTCGACCCTTTTGTCGATGCGCTCGATGAGTGTCTGGCGGTCCCAAAGCAGGGCGTATTTCTTGATGGTGAAGTCGCGCTTGACCGTTTCGCCACTGCGGAACGAAGAGAATGGCTTTCCTGTTTGGTAGCAGACCTCCAAAGCGCGTTGTAGGCGGCGTGGGTTCTGTTGGTCTACGATGGCGTAATAGTCGGGGTCGAGGCGCTGCAAGACCTCTTGCATGCCATGCAAGCCCTCGTCTTTGTATAGTTTTTCGACTCTTTCCCTGATTTCTGGTTCCACATCAGGCATGGCATCGATGCCGTTGCACACGGCGTCGATGAAGAGACCTGAGCCACCCGTCATGACGACGGCGTCATGGGTTTTGAAGAGCTCATCCAACAATTGTATGGCATCGCGCTCGTAGTCGGCCACGTCGTATTTGTCTTCAATGCTGATGTGGTGCACGAAGTAATGCTTGGCTTGGCTCAACTCTTCCTCGGTTGGGGCCGCCGTGCCGATGCTCATTTCCTTGTAGAACTGCCGGCTGTCAGCAGAAAGGATGACGGTGTTTAAAACTTTTGCCACCTTGATGGCGAAAGCGGTCTTGCCTGAAGCGGTAGGACCTGCTATGACGATGAGGGTTTTCATATTTTATTCGGCACCGGTCCATTATTAGCCACCACAATCGGTTCTTCCAATTCCTTCACCACGCTGAGGCCCAGCTTTTTGCCCTCTTCTTTCATAAAAGTGTAGGCTTCTTGGAAGTTGTTGCCAATCACACCGTCGAGGATGGCCTCGCGGATTGCGTTCTTGATGACACCGACCTCGCGCCCCTCAGGGATGCCGAAGGTCGTCATGATGGCCGTGCCGTCAATAGGCGGCTGCCAGTTGCGCAGGTGGTCCTTGGCCTCGATTTCCTTCAGTTTCTCTTGCACGATTTCGAAGTTGTGGTGGAACTTCTTCACCTTCTCTTCGTTCTTCGAGGTGATG
>Ga0247609_10007288_pt1 | contig 10557 bp, 6 predicted proteins | sample 172DNAGHGlowgp2_FD_193487 | JGI IMG/M metagenome (GOLD analysis project Ga0247609, IMG submission 193487) | Sheep rumen microbial communities from Palmerston North, Manawatu-Wanganui, New Zealand - 1728 DNA GHGlow gp2 | ecosystem: Host-associated > Mammals > Digestive system > Stomach > Rumen ...
CTGCTTTAAATACTTTAGCTACTGATGTAGATGATAATTATTACACCAAGGCTGAGGCAGATGAAGCATTCTATGTAGCTATCGTTATTGACTCTGCTAGTCTTTCCAAGACTACGTTCGAGCAGGGTGATACCTCTAAGACTAGTACCTTAAGCTGGAAGACTAATACACTTGCAGTAAGTGCTAAAGTATCTGTTGCTGGTGGTACTGCTGTTGAAACTATTAGCAGTGGAAAGAAGAATAGTGGTACTTATGCTGCTACTATTGATACTACTACTGTTAATGCTAATGGTTCTAAGACTGTAGCTGTTAAGCTTGATATTACTGATGCTTTTGATGGCACAGCGACTAGAACTGTTAATGCTACTGTATGCAATAAGATCTTCTGGGGTGGCAAAGCTGATGGAACTATCAACGAAGCATTTATTGAAGGTCTTTCTGGCAATGCTCTTCAGGCTTCTAAGGCTAAGAGCTCATTCACCTGCGCTGTAGGCCAGAATCAGTACTTCTTCTATGCAGTTCCTCATGCATATGGAACTCCTAGCTTTAATATTAATGGTTTTCCGACCTCCCTTGATAAGGTTGGAAGCTCTGTTAATGTAACCAACCAGTTCGGAAGCACTGTAGCATACGATGTATATCGTATCCATGATATTGTATCTGCTGCTGGTGGTACAACCTACACTATTGTAGTATCTTAATGAAATAAATTAAGGAGGAAAAGCTAATGGCTAAAACACTATCCAACTATAATCCCACCGTTAATATCGGTGGTGGCATTACGCCAGCTGGTGGTGAATTCCCTGTAGCCGAGTCTCATGATATTTTAGTTGATGCTGATGGTAAGCGTCTTGATACTAAACTTGATGAACTCGATGCTCAGATTGGTGGCACTGGTGAAACTTCTGTAGCTACTCAGCTTGGTCAGAAGGTTGCTAAGAGTGATATTACTACTGGCGCTCCTGCTAGTACTAATACTGATGCTCAAGTACCTTCAACAAAGAGTATGTATACAGCTTTGGCTACCAAACCTACTGGCACTCTTAGTACTGCTAAACCTGTAAGTGGCAGTACTGATGATCAGATTCCTACTTCTAAAGCAGTCTATACTGGACTTGCAGAGAAAGTAAATAATGCTGATATTACTACTGGCGCTCCTGCTAGTACTAATACTGATGCTCAAGTACCTTCAACAAAGAGTATGTATACAGCTTTGGCTACCAAACCTACTGCAGCACTGCAGACAGATGCTCCATCTGCTTCCAGTACAGATGCACAGGTTACGTCATCTAAAGCTATTTACACCGCTCTGCAAACTAAGCCTACAGGTAGTCTTAGCACTGCTGAGCCGACTTCCTCTAGCACAGATACCCAGATTCCTACTTCTAAAGCAGTTTATACTGGGTTAAACAAGAAGGTTAATACAGCAGATATCGCTAGTACCGTTGCTGCTACAGGTTCTACCTCTGCAACAAAAGTTCCGTCTGAGACTGCTGTTCGTGAAGCTATCGAAGCTAAGACTATTCCTCTTGAGAGTTCTGTTCCTGCTGCTGGAGATAGTCCTTCTGACACTACAGCTCCTTCAGTTGCTGCAACCAGAACTGCTATTGACGCAGCCATTGACGATGCTTCTCAGGACTTTGAAGACGCTGCAGCCGCACTGCAGACATCATATGACACATTCACTAGTGAAGTTGATGCTAAGATCGGTGATCCTACCGATGCTGCTGATGATGCTGCTACAGCTGTATGGCCGAGACTTAAGAATGCAGAGACTGATATTGATGCTCTGTCTGGTCAGTTCCTGATTACTGATGCTCTTACCACTGCTAAGATGGCTGACAACACTAGGTTCTATATCTATACTGGTAAAGAGATCCATGTAGTAGATGCTACTACAGATATCACTGATACTACTGGAAATATCATCTACAAGTATATCGGTACTACTTCTGGAAACTTTACCCAGAATAATCTGTATAAGTATGATACTAGCACTTCTGCGTATGTTGCTGTCACTGCAGCAGACGCTTTAGATATTACCGTTGAAGGTTCCTCTGTTGCTGGCACGATCTATCGTCCGAACTATTGGTTCTACTATGATACCGATACTTGGAAGCAGGGTAGTAACGTAAGCAGTGTAACCGTAGATAGTACGCTTTCCATTGCTGGAGCAGCTGCTGATGCTAAGGCTACTGGCGACGCTATTACTGAACTTTCTAACGATGTATCTTATAACTCTTTAAATCTTACCGAATTAAGTAATAATTTGTTTTATGGAGATCCTATAAAGATTAATTTATTACCACCAGACTGGATGAATGACCCTGATTATTTAGTTGGCATTGTTATGAATAGAGATGATCCAGATTCAGGATATAAAAATACAAATACTAATTATGGTACATCTGGCTATATAGATATTCATACATATGATACTATTTATTTCATAATGAGTAATTATGTTGCACATTTTGTTGCGTTTTATAAACAGGATAAAACATTCATTAATCAAAGATCAATTGGTGTACCATCTGAAGAGGCTCGATCTATTAATCCCAACGTGTATAAAACTTCCCCTATAAAGATAACTGGTATTCCAAATGATACATATTATTTTGCATTCGCAACTGTTCAAAATGATGTTAATCGTGGTAATGTATATGAATTATATGCTTATAATGATACGAAAGCGGTACAATTAAAAGATGATGTTAAAGAATTATTTATCAATAGAAATTATGATAAAGCCAGATTCAATCGCATTCAAGTAATGCAAGAATATAATGCTCATCTATTTAGTAATGATAATAAATCTATTAAATTTGCTGATGGGAATGGAAATATTGGTTTAGAAATTCCATTAGATTATGATTTTTCCAAAGATACAACTAGTTTAAAATTTACAAAACTTTATTCTAATAAATATACTTTAGGAATTGCTGATGAAAACGGTAATATATTAATGGATTTAGTATCTATACAAGATGAAGATGATTACAATCCATTAGCAGGAAAGAAACTATCTCTTTTAGGAGATTCTATTACTACATTCTCTGGATGGATTCCTTCAGGGTATGCAGTATATTATCCTAGAGGTGATGTTGATACTGTAGATAAAACTTGGTGGTATAAGCTATTACAAATGTCAGGTATGACATTATGTAGAAATGCAGCTTGGTCAGGCAGTTCTGTTACTGGAAACTCTCAAGGATCTACAGCAGCTGCTGGTTGTTCTGATATAAGAATAAATGATTTAACTAATCCTGATACTGGAGATACTCCAGATATTATTATTTGTTATATTACAACAAATGACTGGGCTAATGGTTCACAGCATGCTATTGGCTCATTTGATTGTAATGATGATCTTCCAGCTGAGGGTAATGTTACAGATATTGCTCCTGCATATGCATTAATGCTTTATAAAATTAGAAATAAATATCCAGATGCTTTAGTATATTGTGTTACATCTCTTGAGGGTAGACAAGCTTCCGGTGATAATACATTCCCGATAATAAATTCTAAAGGCGAAACTATCCATGAAGTAAATCATGCTATAACAGAAGTTGCTCATATATTTGGCGCTAAAGTTATTGATCTTAATACCTGCGGTATTCATTTTTGGAATATAAATAAATATACTGTAGACGGTCATTTACATCCAAACAATGCTGGAACTACAATTATAGCCAAAACAGTATACAGATTTTTAATGAATGATTTGAAATATAATAATTTACTATAATATGGAGGTGTAATATGGGACAGGTTATAAAAATTGAAGGCGCTAATTTTTCAAATAATATGATTGGCACTTGCAGAAATGTTAAATTAGAATTTGATCCTAATTATATTCACAATCAAACAGTTATTATTAATTCAGATACCGCAGAAAGTGCTTTAGCAGAAAGTAATACTGGGTTAAGGCTCTATAATGGTAATATGTCGAGTAATACTAATACTGTAATTGGTGCATACGGCTGTTTCTTTTCAGTATACGATAAATGGATAGAAATAGATCCAGAGGCTGATAGTTTGAATGGATTATTTTCATATTTATGCAGCAATAATAATCCGGCAGTGTTATATCATGGTGCTAGATGTGTTGCAATAAAAGATATTAATGGAGAGAAAACTTTTGCTAGTAATAACATTTCTCTATTTAATGCAACTAATGTATTATCTATAGAAAAACTTATTCATTATCAAAAAAATTTATATGCAAATTTAAATTTTGCTGCCGCTCTTGCCATAGTTAAACTTAATACAAAATATTTATATAATGATGGTTGGAGGTATATTGCATTATCTTGGCAATCATATCCAAGTATTCTAGGGCCAATAACAAAAACGGTTAATGATGAACAAATTCAGGTTTATCATGATACTACTAAAGTATCTATAGATGTTCCAGAACTATATTGGGTATATGAATCATAATATGTACTAATTTACATAACGTATTACGTATCATTTCCTCTAGGGATTACTCCATAGAGGGAATAAAATCTTATAAATCAAATAATGTTCGTAAGCTTTAGCAGTACATATTTATATGCTCTATCACATTTTTATAAAAAACTGCACTTAATTATAGCCAATGATTGGAGGTTGAATATGAGAATTCATAACACAAATAATTTATTAGATTATACATATGATGGTTGCGGTAATACTGCTATAGCAGTATTAGAAATACATGGTTCATATATACCGATTTGTAGTAATTGTTTAGAAGAGCTAATAAGTAGTATAGAAGATTTCTGCGATGATAATCCAGAATATGATACTAGAACAAAAACAGATCCTGATTCTATAGAAGAAAATATAGATAGCGCTATGCGTTTAATAAAACTTCATAATAAATAACTGTAATAATTTATAAAAATCGCAACTATAATAGTAAATGGTTGCAGAGATAAGACCATTTCTGCTCCGTTTAGTATATAGATGTAACAAGATAACAGCACTAAACAAACTCAAATTATTTATTTCAAGGAGGAAACTAAAATGTTAGGTTATGCTTTCACATGGCTTGCTAGTCCTGCACTGTTTGGATCTTGGAAGGTTAATGTAGTAACAGGAAGCTATCCCCAGAAGGTAGCTACTGCACTTGGAAATCTGAATGAAACTATGGTTGGTGCATCCTATGAACCGATTGCTCTGCTTGGTCAGCAGGTTGCCAATGGTACCAACTATGCTGTTCTTGCTAAGCAGACTCTTGTTACCAAGGATCCACAGACCAATATCGTTATTCTGAAGTTTAACGAAAAAGAAATGGACTGCACTCTGTATGCTATTGAGACTGTACTTGAGGGCAGCGCTCTCTTTGGTGGTCTTAATATTGATCCGAAGGTTGGCAAGGACATTGATCCTGATTCTATTGCTGCTTTTGAAGCAGTAACCAATGGATGGATTGGCGCCGATATCAAGCCGATCGCTCTGCTTGCTTCCAAGGTTGTTAAGGGTATTGATCTTACCTGGCTGTGCGTTGTAACTCCTGTTTATCCTGGAGCTGCTCCCACAGTTAAGCTCGTTACCACCAATAGCGTTGCTCATACTATCGACTTCGCAGACGTTCTGTAATAAGAATACTTGATCTTACAGCTGACTGCTGTTATTAATTGTTACTGATAAGACTAACTGGTTAAAATGAAGCACCCAGAGGGATTACTCCCTCTGGGTGTTTATATTATGATCTTAAAATATTATTCCATTCTATAATTCTTGTATTCTCTATTGGTGAGGATGTTGCATTTTCTGCTCGATGCTCTATAGCTCTAGAAAAGTTGCATCCTGTAATAATCATAGTAGATATTTCATTTGAATTCCCATACCATGAAAATCTTATTCCGCCAGGCCAACCATTTGAATCGTCTTCAAAATAACTGTCTCGAATTACAATTTTAGAACAGGAATTTTCAGCACTAGCATTATGCCAAGATACAATACCTGCGCCATCACTAGACCTTGTTTCTGATTTGAATATGCAATTATCTATTGTGATATTACCATGACGGCCTAAGCCACCACCAATACACTGTGAGTAACCAAAGGAATTATTCCTATTATCAAGATACATTTCACAATGCAAATAATGATTGTTATAAAAATCTGCGCTGCTTGATCTTTCATCATGAATGCAATATCTTGCTCCAGTAACACTTAATTTCATTCCCTCAATGGTAAATCCATATTGCCCTGATCTAAATGGGCTAAATGTATTACCATAATATTGCGTTGTTGGATTAAATTCATAATGAACATATGCTCTTGGGCTAAATATAATATGGATTCTATTTTTTAATACAATATCTGAAGGTCTTACGGTTGTATCAGATTCATCAAATGCCAATTCTGCATTGCCTAAATACTCTTTAAAATCTTCAACCAGATCCCAATCACCTTCATCTACATATAATGTATTATCCATACCTTGAGTTAGATCGTTTATAGCTGTAACTAAATTACTATAATCTCCACCAGATTTTTTGCACCATTTGGTTAAATTATCAATAGAAGCAGTAGACGTTTTTTCTTTTTCTTTTAAAGCGTATGTTGTAATATTATTGGTTATAGCATCAAGATCTGTTGACATTATGGGAAATGTATTTACTATTGGATATGAAGTTTGTTCTGTAGATATATAAATATAACCATCATCTTCTGCTGTAAAAGTATAATAATCTGGCATATTGTAATGCTTGTCTGTTGCATCTAGCATTCTATAATTTGTCTCTGAATCGTATTTAATAAATGAAAAATAAGTTCTTATATAAGTAATATAATATGTTACACCTTTAGATATTCTTATTGGTTGTATGTAGAACATATTAGCTTTAACGGAAGCGCTAGGATTATTTGCACCTGTTTGAACTGAAGTACATGTCATATCATCTTTATTTCTATTATTACAAATATAATATGAATTTGGATATCCATCATTATTTAGATTAGTATCAATCATATCAGCGGTTATCATATTTCTTATAATAATGCTGTCAAGAATATTGTTTATACTATTTATATTATTGGTAAAATCTAAATTTTCACCAATAGCTTTCCAATCTGTCCATAACCATGTAACAGCATTATCTTTACTATAATAATATCTGTAGTATTGCTTACCTCCAGCAATATCAATAATACATTGTGCATTACCGGCCATGGTTACTAGTCCAGAATAATTATAATTTATAAATATAACGCTTGATCCTAATTCATATGTATTCTCACAATTTGGCAGATTTAATGGATAAGCACCTTCAGAATAATTTGTACCACGACCAAATTGTAATGTGACCATATAATTACCTATAGGTGGATTATTTAAATCTGGAAGTCTATCTACATTTGAACTTGTAATTTTTGTTATTAAAGTTCCGTCATTTTCATCTATAAATCCATTTGATATATTATTATATGCTTTTGATACATATTTATCGGTTAATAAATATTGGTATTTGGATAAATCACTATATGACACCCATGACATATAATCTTCATTTGATCTAGTTGTTATCATTAATATTCCATCATGTTCAGCTGTAAATGATTCGCTCGTTATAAATTCAGTATCTATATCTTTTATTCTAGCAGGATCCATACCATTATATTTTATAAATGAAAAATATCCCCTAATATGACCATAATAGTAAGTCACTCCAGATTTAATTTCGATTGCTGAATATCTAAATGCATTAGAGTTGGATGCTTGATTATAACTTAATCCAGTCCAATATTCATTTTCAAATTTTTCGTATTCTGATAATAAATTTATTAAAACAGCACCTCGTTTATTTAAATTTTCTTCTAAAATATTAATTTTTACATTAGTATCAACATTATATTTATCTACATCGTTAGAAACAGAATTTATATTACTTTAAAATGATTTATAGATAACACTTACGGGTTATCTTGCTTTATTTTCTAACGATGTCTTAGGTGCTTCATATAAAGCATCTGAGGTATGGGGTACTTCCGAAAATGGAATTTTAGGAGCTGCTCTGTGGGGGAGTACTGGTACGCCTACTGAAGAGGCTAAATCGGCTAATTTTAATACTTTAACTAGCGATGTATCTAATTTAAAAGCAGATTTAAATGAATTGGTTGATACTACTCACTCATCAAACCTTTTAGATTTAACTTTAGTTACGAGCGATTATTACATCGAGCAGGGCGTATTGAAACCGTATGCAGAATGGGGTTATTCTGATTATATTCCGGTTGAGCCAAACACAAAATACTATTTTGGTGCATTAAATTCAGCAAAAAATGCATACGTTACGCCAAGATGTTATGTAAATTTTTACAATTCCGATAAAGAATATATCAACGGAACTGGAACGTTTTCCACATCAACGAATTTGTTTGAATCTCCGGCTAATGCGAGGTATGCAGTTTTATCTGCGACAATAAACAACGTATTTAGTATATCAAGAAAACCAATGTTCTGTGCGTCAGCATATACGCAAGTTGAGGGGACTCTTTCTCTTGATGAGTATACTCCATACAGCAATAAAATGATTATAAAGCCGAGCCAAATTAGTAACAAGATTGATAAGGACGGGGTAGGACAAGTTACGAAATATAATGCGAGTTTTTTAAATCCGAGTATCAACCTGCTGAATTACGAAACATTGAAATTCAATATATATATTTCAAATTCAGATGGTTCAGAGATTGCATATAATGGCTGGACTGCAACGGATTTTATTGCTGTTAGCGTAGGCACATATGTTCTTGCTAATAGAAAAGGTGAACAGTATGATGCGATAACTGATGGTTGTTACGGTGCTCTTTATGATATAAATAAGAATTTTATACCTGAAAGTGGCTTTAGTTACCAGTCAACAAAACAAAACTTCTTTACGATTTCTGATCCAAATGCCTCATTTATTCGTATATCAAACCACAGCTATTCATATACACAAACAACTATGTTTGGATTACAAGAGAATATTGTTGGGGCCATTGAATATATGCAAAATGGCTGGTTTATGGATTCGGATATAAAATATAGCAGTAGTGGTTCTATAACTAATGAAAAGCCTTGGAACGGCAAAAAATGGTGCGATTTTGGTGATAGTATTGCCTATAACAAAGCGTGGTGCGAATATGCTAATGAAATCCTTGGTGCAAATGTTATTTATAATAGAGGAATTGGTTCTTCTGCTGTAAGTCATAATGGTCAATCGCCGGCATATGTCACAATGAATGGGGAGTTAATCGGCAGATATCAAGGTGATTGGGATGCATATCACGCACTTGTCAGCGGACTTACGGAGGGAGTTGATTATTATGAAATTTCCACAACAATGATGTGCAGCCAAGAAAGAGTTAATACGATCCCGACAGATTCGGATATAATTAGTATTCTTGCTGGAATGAATGACTTTGAAACGATAACAACAGAGACTCTCGGAGATGTTGATTCGATGTGGGATGGCGTCACAGCAAACGCAAAAACATTCTGCGGTGCATACAGAAGAATGTTGGAGCTTATACATGCAAGAGTACCTAATGCTAACATCATCCTATGTGTACCTACGAAATATTCTGCAGAATATACAGATGGCACAAGAACATCATCACATCTTATTAATGAGCAAATGAGGGAGAAAATAAGAGAGATCGGTAAGGCATACGGATGTCAAGTCATAGATTTTGCTACATTGTTTAACCAGATAAGAGCAACAACTTACAATGCAAGTACAAATTCTTATGGCTATCTACGTGATGGAACGCATCCTAATGATCAAGGCAACAATGCGATGGGGTTAATGTTTGCGAAGGAAGGGGCTATTAATTATTTTACAACTGTATAAAAAAATAACTAGCTTAAAGCAGGCTTTAAATTATTTCTAATAAAATCTATTATCCTCTAGGGAGTAATCCCTAGAGGATATTGTTTGCTTTTGTATTTTTCTTATTAAATCAGGAATATACCCTGATCTAGTAAGCGTCTAACTTTGGAAGTATCTTTATTGGATTCACTATCCATAATTTCAACTCCCTCATTAACATTACTGTTCTCTTCATTATTTCCATTACTATTATTATTTACATCGTTTTCAGTATTGTTCATAATTCCAATGCTCCTATTAAATCCAGTTCTATCTGTCCTTCCAATATATGATGTAGTTCCTAACATACCGTTACCAGTATTTCCGGCGTCACCATCATCCTCATCATTATTTTCTTTTTCCTGTCTGGTTTTCTCAGCCAAATCAAGAATATCCTGATAAGGATTAACGATATTACCATTTTCATCATATTTAACAGTAGTACCGTTATCATCACCGCCGAAACCAACTCTATCGAATTTCTCACCAATCTTAATATGAATATCCATAGGATAATTCTCAAATAGTCTGGTAAAGAATCCATCGGTTCTCCACATCATATATCTTTCAGTATACCCGTAATCATTAGTATAATCAGCTTCGCCCATGTAGATCATACCCATATTCTCTAGTTCTACTAAATTCTTATTCTTTTCATCGAATCTTCCATTAGTATATACTGGTGTAGTACGATCATCTCTACAAT
>Ga0247609_10007292_pt1 | contig 10556 bp, 8 predicted proteins | sample 172DNAGHGlowgp2_FD_193487 | JGI IMG/M metagenome (GOLD analysis project Ga0247609, IMG submission 193487) | Sheep rumen microbial communities from Palmerston North, Manawatu-Wanganui, New Zealand - 1728 DNA GHGlow gp2 | ecosystem: Host-associated > Mammals > Digestive system > Stomach > Rumen ...
CACTGAATTGTCTCGCAATTCATTATTCATTGCACGACAATTCATGCTGAATTGCGAGCTAATTAATATCGAATTACAATCGTTTGAAAATCAATATGTTATACAACCTTCTAATTTGCATAGATATGCAAAAGTGTTCTTTTAACTACTTGCTTTCTTTTTAATGGGTATTAATTGCGGATTCTAGGGTGATAAGAAACTAAAAAAAAGAGTCTAAACCGTTAAAGTTTCGACTCTTTTTGAGGTGCCTAGCAGATTCGAACTGCTGTAGACGGTTTTGCAGACCGTTGACTAAGCCACTCATCCAAGGCACCTTGTTATTTAAGCGAGTGCAAAGGTAGGATTTTTTTTTTTATTCACCAAATAAATTGCTCATTTTTTTGCCTCCAACTTCACAATTACAGGTTTTTCCACCTCTTTTTTCCATTCTTCAAGCCACTTGAACCATTCATCAGCAGAATGGAAGCCAAATTCTTCGTTGGCAGAGCAGTAACATATTTTGTACTCCATGCCATAGCCCAGCATATTCACTAGAAAGGTGTAATTATCTTTGTTAGCCGGTTCTTCACTCTTGATGTATCTATCTGGGACAAGGATTGCAAGCCCCACCGTCTCGCGGTTCCATTTCAGAGTGTCTGTACTTGGGTAGTCGGTTCCCCAACACGCCCTTAACCCGCTATGGTCACTGAACTCACGCGAATCCTTCACATTGATGAGGCCCGTAGAAAAGGTATAGTCTTTCATCTCGCGATTAAAAAGCACTTCCACGTCTGTATCACGATGACCAGCATACTGAGTGTAGCGCAACGTCATGTTTACTGGAGGCAAAGAGGCATCGGCTTTCCACCCTCGATCAATCACCTCTACAATCGTACGGAGCGGGCCGTAGCTGATGATTCGCTGCGTACGCGATTTCACTGGCTCCACCATAGTGGGCTCAAAACCATCCCAACCACGGAAGGCTCCCAAGCCAAAAGTGTTACCCACCCAAAGCACATCGTCGCCATAATTTTGTTTCTTCTGGTCGGCTGTGGTATAGAACTGAGTCTCTTTGAGTTCAAGCCGTTTCTTAAATTTTCCATATATGTCAACAGTCTGCCTCTTGTCAAAGTAGATGCGGATACCGTTCAACTCGCTTTCAAAATCTACCCCGTGGTGGTGCTGAAGGTTGTAAGAGTTGGCACAGTCGCCACGCGCTGTAATGCTCTCAATGAAGTTGTTGTGACGATTTTTCTCTTTAACCTTATCGTTACGCATCAGCATCTCTGCATAAACACGGGACTCATATTCACGCGGCTCACCCGCATCATAGAAGGTCACGGTGTAGGTCTTTGTCTGTCTTGGTTTCAAATCAGCAAGAAAACACAGTTCATCAAAAATCTCATCTTGGTCAAGGTCGTCCAGCTGGCAAGGTATGTCGTTCCCCTCAAACGCATCGTCGCCAAAGGAAACTCGGGCCGAACGCACATCCCCATAATTCTCAAGGGGGATGACAACGGGCTGGTCATTACGCACCGTTTTGGAAGGATTAGTGACACTGACAGAGATTTTAGTCTGGGCACTCAGACTAACAAAAACACCAAAGAAGGTACATAACAAGAAAAAATGCTTCATAATGTAATTGATTTGTGACAAAAGTAATGAAAAGCGGGCTTTCTTTTAATATTTTTAGGTTAATATTTTGTTTAAAAAAGATTTTTTAGTAATTTTGCATCATTATTTAACAAAGAGACAAGTATTTTAACATGCGCAAGATATATTTACTATTCCTTATGGTCATGCTCAGTTGCATTGGTTGTGAATGGCACCTGCGCCCCAAAGAAACCGATGAACAAAAGCAGATAGCCGTGCAGCGCTATGACCATATTGAAGCTCTTTACCTGACAACGGGCGATGTGGCAGCCTTGCATCAGATGAACACCGACTACCCGCTGCAGACGCAGCTTTTGATAGAGAATCTTCTTCAACTTGGCCACGTTAACGATTCTGACATCAACACTCGTCTCCTGGTACTTTTCCAAGACACGACCCTACAGACTCTCATTCAGGATATAGGAAAACAGTATGCCGACATGAGCGACATTAACAAGCAGCTCACCACAGCCTTCCAGCATCTTCAAAAACTAATGCCCCATTTATCAGCTCCCCATTTTTATGCTCAGATAGGCTCTCTGGACCAAAGCATTGTAGTAGACAATGGAGTGCTCGGTATCTCACTCGACAAATATTTGGGAAAAGATTATCCTGCTTATCTGAAATACGGTTATTCCGAACACCAACGGCAGACCATGACCCGCTCATATATTGTACCCGACTGCCTTTCGTTCTACCTTCTTAGCATGTATCCGCTATCCGAAGGACATCTTCAGGACAAGGAGAGGCGGGCGGTTCACATGGGACGAATACAATACGTGGTCAATCTGGCGTTGGGTTACGAACATTTCCAGAATGACCACGTAAAAAAAACAAAACTGCTGATGGAACAAAACCCCTCTATCACTCTCACCCAATTGCTTGAAAAAGGAGCTGAGAACGAGCTGCGCTTTTAAAAGCTATACGACAAGCCGAGTGATGAATATTCCTTAAACTGCCAATAACCTAAGTCATCGTCACGCAAGTTCGAATCGTCGAATCGGGGGAACAGGAACAAGTTGGCAGAAATATACTTCGAGACACGGAGGGCAAAAGTGTTTTCCCATTCCAGCTCGACCCGGTGCCAACTAGAGAAACCATACAGGCGTGACTTCCACGTCACGACATCGTTCATTTTCCATTCCAATGAGGCCGTCACCTGGGAGCCAAAGTCGGTCAGCGAATGATGATGCTTGTCTGTCTTCACGCCAAAACTCTTTGCCAGATTGGAGCGGTCAACGTAGATATAGCTTACGGCTAAAGGAGAAAGGTTGACAGTACCCGTAAGGCGCTTTCCGAAAGTTTCCACCTTATAATCCATACCTAAGCCAGCAGAGAATTTAAAGGGAGACATGAAGTCTGAAAAAGTCATTTCATTGTTGGCTTTCATCCCTCGATAGAACTGCGTATTAGCCTGCAGCTGAAGGGTGTAGTACCAGCGGTTAGCAGCCTGAAGGCCCACCTTACTCGTCAGACGAAGCAGGTCTTCATTGGTCTTGAACCTATGCACGGTATCAGACGGTGAGGTCCGGAAACCAATCTTCATCTCCAGTTTGTTGTCCCACTTCCACTTCTCCTTGTTATCGTAGTTAGCCTCAAGCGTCAATGAGCCTACAGCAGCATAGTTGCTCTCACCACCCTTGTACCAGTTGTCTGAAACGTAGTTCTGCATGAACTGCAAGTAGCCGTCGCCCTTATGCTTCCAGAAATTAGGCTTTTCTATAGCAACCACGACAGGGGCCACATCGTCTTCCTCCGGCATAGGGGCAGCAATCTCTTCCGTCAGATTCACTACTTGCTGAACAGGAGCTTCCAGGTCATCCCTCAGTTCTCCCGACTCGAGCATTTCCGTCTCTGTGGTTTTCACAAGATCAGGCCTGTTCAGATAGGCATGCATCAATGCTCTGTCCACTTCATCTTCTGCGTTGTCACCTCCACTGCTGAGGTCCAACTGATACTGAGCCACAGAATGATAAAACGTAAAAGGCATGAACAAACGGTAGTATTGACCGTAGATAGAATCGTTCTTCTGCGCGGCCGATGCGCTGAGCACAAGTGCGGTCGCAATAAATAATGCTAATTTTCTCATATCTGCGTGCAAAGTTAGGATTTTTTTTCGTAATTTTGCACCTTGTTATAAAGAAATAATCAAATATTGCTTAAATATAATGAACAGAGACACTATTATTGGATTTGTTTTGATTGCACTGGTGCTCTTTGGCTGGAGCTGGTGGAACCAGCCCTCACAGGAGGAAATAGAGGCCTATCAGCGTCAGCAAGACAGTATCGCAGCCGTGCAGAAAGACGCAGAAGTGAAAGCACAGATGGCTGAAGCTGAGCGCAAGGCAGAGGCAGAGGCTGCTGCTCAAGAAGACTCAACTGCTCTTTTCTTTCAGGCTCTCAACGGACAGGCGGAAGATATCATCCTGAAAAACGAAAAGGTGGAACTGACATTCTCTACCAAGGGCGGCACCATCAGCAAGGCAGTGGTCATGGGATTCGAAGACAAGGACTCTTCGGCATACGTGACGCTCTTCAACAGCGAAGACCAACAAATGAATTTTATGCTGGCTGGTAAGAACGACAACATCGTAACTCAGGATTTGTATTTCACCCCATCCGACATCACCGATCGGACCGTCACCATGACGGCACCGGCACAAGGCGGTGGAAGCATTGTCTTCAAATATGAACTAGGAGATGACTATATGCTTCATTTCTCATTCATGGCTAATGGCCTTGCCGGACAGTTCAAGCCGAACTACAAGCTACTGGATATTCAGTGGAACTCTCGGGCCAGGCAGCATGAGCGGGGCTTCATGTTCGAGAACCGCTATTCTACCCTTACCTATAAAGAGAAAGATGGTGGTACCAAATACCTGGACGAGACATCGGAAAAGACCGAGTCGCTCGGCGAGGAGAAGCTCGACTGGGTAGCTTTCAAAAACCAATTCTTCTCCGTTGTACTGATTCCGAAAGACGATTTCGGTCCCAATGCATTACTGCACAGTACTCCGCAAGAGAAGGGTTCTGGCTACTTGAAGAACTACGAAGCCACTCTTAGCACTAACTTCGACCCGAAGGGAGTAAAGGCCTCCGAGTTTGAGATGTACATCGGTCCTAATGACTTCCGCCTCATAAAGGACGTGGAAGAACAGAGCCGCTTTGGGAAAGATCTTGATTTGGAGCAGCTGGTCTACTTAGGCTGGCCCTTGTTCCGCATCATCAACCGCTGGTTTACCATCTATGTGTTCGACTGGCTTACTTCGTTTGGTTTCAACATGGGCATCGTGCTCATTCTTATCACCCTGCTCTTGAAGGCCCTTACCTTCCCGATGGTAAAAAAGAGCTACATGTCGAGTGCCAAGATGCGTGTACTGAAGCCGAAACTCGATGAAGCCACTAAAGAGTATGACAAGCCTGAAGATCAGATGAAAAAGCAACAAGCCATGATGCAGCTCTATTCGCAATATGGCGTATCGCCTCTGAGCGGATGTCTGCCCATGCTGATACAGGCACCCATCTGGATTGCCATGTTCAACTTTGTACCAAATGCTATTCAGCTGCGCCGTGAGTCGTTCCTTTGGATTGACGACCTCTCCACCTATGACCCCATTCTGGAATGGGACTTCAACATCTGGGGTATAGGCGATCACCTGTCACTGACCTGCATACTCTTCTGCGTGGCCAATATTCTCTATAGCTATATGACCATGCGCCAGCAGCGCGACCAGATGGTTGGCCAGCAGGCAGAGCAGATGAAGATGATGCAGTGGATGATGTACCTGATGCCACTGATGTTCTTCTTCATGTTCAACGACTATTCAGCAGGTCTTAACTTCTACTACTTCGTTTCACTCTTCTTCTCTGCTGCCATCATGTGGACACTGCGCAAGACCACGAACGACGCTAAGCTACTGGCTATTCTTGAAGCCCGCTACAAGGAGAACAAGAATAATCCCAAAAAGCAGAGCGGATTGGCAGCACGTTTGGAAGCCATGCAAAAACAGGCAGAAGAGATGCAACGGCAACGCAACAAGCGTTAATCCCGAAGCAGACTTGGGAACAGTTTCATTTCACATTAAAAGTTAAGAGACCATTGACAGAGAAACATATTGTTCTGGAAGACATCGATCCGGTGATGTTTTATGGTATCGGCAATGCAAACTTGCAGATGTTGCGGGCCCTGTATCCTAAATTGCGCATCGTAGCCAGAGACCACGTAATACGCGTCTTAGGCAATGAGGAGCAGATGGTAGCCTTTGAAACGAGTACCGAGAAGATGCGACTTCACATATTGAAATTCAATTCATTAGGGGAAGAAGACATTCTCGACATCGTAAAAGGGAAGCGCACAAGAGATGAAGTGCCAGATGGAGTGGTTTGCTACAACATGTCCGGCCGCCCTATAAAGGCACGTTCAGAAAACCAGCAACTGCTGATAGATGCCTACCATACCAACGACATGGTGTTTGCCGTAGGCCCTGCAGGAACAGGAAAAACATATCTTAGCATTGCCTTGGCGGTGAAAGCCTTGAAAGAGAAACAGGCTAAGAAAATCATCCTCTCTCGCCCTGCTGTTGAAGCCGGAGAGAAATTAGGATTCCTTCCTGGCGATATGAAGGAAAAAATAGACCCCTATCTGCAACCTTTATATGATGCCTTGGAGGACATGCTGCCACAAGCAAAACTTCAGGACATGATGGAAAAACACGTCATACAGATAGCACCATTAGCGTTTATGAGGGGAAGAACCCTGAGTGATGCCGTGGTTATACTGGATGAAGCACAGAACACCACTCCTGCACAGATACGGATGTTTCTTACTCGCATGGGTTGGAACACTAAGATGATAGTTACGGGCGACATGACTCAGATAGACTTGCCCCATTCACAGAAAAGCGGATTGATTGAGGCACTACATATATTAAATAATGTAGAAGGCATCGGAGTGGTTAACCTCACTCAAAAGGACATCGTGAGGCACAAACTGGTCACACGTATCGTGAATGCCTACGAACAATATGACAAAGAACGGGATGGAGCAGTTTTTCAGTAAAGTATTTCCATTTTTCAATAATTCATTGTATCTTTGCAAACAAAACAATCTTTCAATAGTATAGTATCAATATGGCTAATGCATTAACAAAGACCGATTTCCATTTTAAAGGTCAGAAAAGCGTGTATCACGGCAAGGTTCGTGACGTTTATAACATCAACGACGACTTGATGGTCATGGTGGCTACCGACCGCATCTCTGCATTTGATGTCGTCCTGCCAAAGGGCATTCCCTTCAAAGGACAGGTGCTCAACCAGATAGCTGCCAAGTTCCTCGATGCGACAACTGGCATTTGCCCCAACTGGAAACTGGCCACACCCGACCCGATGGTGACAGTTGGCTTGAAATGTGAGGGTTTCCGTGTAGAGATGATTATCCGCAGTATCCTCACTGGCTCTGCCTGGCGTGAATACAAAAACGGATGCCGTGAATTGTGTGGCGTGAAACTGCCTGATGGCATGAAAGAGAACGAGCGTTTTCCTGAGCCTATCATCACTCCCACCACAAAGGCTGATGAGGGACACGACATGAACATCTCAAAAGAGGAAATCATTGCTCAAGGACTGGTATCGGCAGAAGACTATGCCGTAATGGAAGACTATACCCGGAAGATTTTTGCATGTGGACAAGAAATAGCAGCAAAAAGAGGTCTTATACTGGTAGATACCAAATACGAATTCGGCAAGCGCGATGGAAAAGTCTACTTGATAGACGAAATCCATACGCCCGATTCTTCACGCTATTTCTATGCAGATGGCTATGAAGAGAAACTGGCAAAGGGAGAGCCACAGCGTCAACTTTCGAAAGAATTTGTGCGCCAATGGCTCATTGAGCACAACTTCATGAACAAACCTGGTCAGGTGATGCCTGAGATTACAGACGAGTATGCAGAAAGTGTTAGTGACCGCTATATTGAACTTTATGAGCACATCGTAGGGGAAAAATTCGACAAGGCAGCAGAAGTGGGAAATATCGCTCAACGCATTGAAAAAAATGTAGCCTATTGGCTCTCCCAAAACGAGAAGTAATCACTAGAGCATGTACGAACAGGAGGCTATCAATCCCTATCATGAAGGGGAGAAAACAGGGCAGGTGGAGCAGATGTTCGACAACATCGCTCTCACCTATGACAAGTTGAACCATCGCTTGTCGTGGGATATTGACCGAGGCTGGAGGCGCAAAGCCATCAGCCAGCTGAGTTCCTATCGCCCACAGAAAATACTCGATATAGCCACCGGAACAGGCGACTTTGCAATTCTTGCCGCAAAGATGCTCCGCCCTGTGCAACTCGTGGGAGCCGACATCAGCGAAGGAATGATGGACGTAGGACGCAAGAAGGTAATGGAACAGGGCTTGCAGGACATCATTTCTTTTCGGAAGGAAGACTGCATGGCCCTCTCCTACCCTGCAGAATCGTTTGATGCCGTAACGGCTGCATTCGGCATACGTAACTTCGCTAATCTGGATAGAGGACTGAGCGAAATGTGCCGCGTACTGAAAAAAGGGGGACATATAAGCATCGTGGAACTGACCACACCTGTTACCTTCCCGATGAAGCAGCTTTATCATGTCTATAGCCATACGGTACTTCCGTTCTATGGCCGCCTCATCTCGAAAGACACGAACGCTTATTCATACCTGACGAAGTCTATCGAGGCATTCCCACAAGGAGAACGCATGATTGGAATCCTGCAAAAGGCAGGCTTCGCCGATGCATCCTTCCGACGTTTGACGTTCGGTATTTGCACTATGTATTTTGCAACCAAATAACTAACACAACAATGGATAAATACGGACTTATAGGTTACCCTCTGGGACACTCTTTCTCCATAAGCTACCATAACCAGCGGTTCGCTGATGAGGGGATTAATGCCAAGTACCTCAACTTCGAAATACCCACCATCGAAGACCTGCCTGAGGTACTGAATTCTAATCCAGAACTGAAAGGGCTGAACGTGACCATCCCATATAAGGAAAAGGTCATGGCCTTTCTTGACTATATCAGTCCTGAGGCACGAGCCATCGGCGCAGTGAACGTGATACGTGTGGAACATGAGGGCAAGAAGATTAGGCTGAAAGGCTACAACTCCGACGTGATTGGTTTCACACAAAGTATTGAGCCGATGCTCGAGGACTACCACAAAAAAGCACTTGTGCTGGGAACGGGAGGCGCCTCTAAAGCAGTGGCCTACGGTCTGAAATCTCTAGGGATCGACCCTGTCTACGTTAGCCGTTATGAGCGGCCTGATACCATTCAGTATGAACGCATCACACCCGAGGTGGTGAAGGAATATAACATCATCGTCAATTGTACGCCTTTAGGGATGTATCCCAAGACGGACGTTTGTCCTAACCTGCCCTATGAAGCATTAGACGAACATAATATCCTCTATGACCTCATCTATAATCCAGATGAGACTCTTTTCATGAAAAGAGGCGCAGCAGAAGGAGCCCAGACAAAAAATGGACTCGAAATGCTTTTGTTGCAGGCCTTTGCCTCCTGGGAGTTTTGGAACGGAAAGGAATAATAAATAGACTTTTATATTGGAGAAAACGGGAATTAACATATCTGCAACACAACTGATGGTGGGATCATTGGCAACCATCATCGGTCTCGGCCTTGCAGTATCTTTAGGGGCGAGTTCAGGCAGCGTAGAATCTTCCTGGACCCTTTTCTGGCTTTACATCCTCCCAGCAGGAACACTTGTGGTATTCGGTCTCGTGGCAGACCACTATAAAAACACTGGTCTCAAACAGAGAATAAAAGAAAGGCGGAATGCCTTTGCACAGATCGCAAGCAGGTATAACGCCATGACCGACAGGCTTGAACAGGAATATCGTTACGAAAAGAGTGCATTAGGCATCTTTGACAGCTTTCAGAAAGAAAAGCTTCGCTCAAAATATGAACAGGAATACGAGCAAAACCGTTTGGCTTTCAACTATGCCTGCGAGCAATACATTAAAGGACACCTGCAAAAAGACCCTGTTACTGATCAGTTCAAAAAATATTGGAAGTGTCTGATTGCTATAGGGATGCTGACCCAACTTATCGCATGTGGTTTTACTGTTGGAAGTATACCTGGAGAAGATAGTGAGATTCCTTCGACCCATCATTCCACTCTGGCGCAAGAGGAACAGGCCACTTATTGGAATGCCGACAACCTTCCTATACCTCATCTTACAGATGGCTCACGTTATGTATCCAACCCTGACAATGTGGTCACATCTAACACTGAAGCCCTTCTTAACAGATTGCTGAAACGGCTCGACGATTCCCTTCTGATAGAATCGGTTATGATAATTGTCAACCATGTGGAAAACGATGATCCATTCCGTGTTGCCCAAGATTTGTTTGACAAGTATAAGATAGGCAAGAACGATCGTGGCCTCGTAATTATTCTGGCCTATCAGGATCATAAGGTAAGAACCCATACCGGACGTTCTTTGGAGGCAGACCTGACCGATATCGAGTGCTCAAGATTACAACAAACTTATGCCATACCATTCATGAAGAGTGAACAACCTGACAGTGGAATGCTCTACCTCACAGAAGCCATCTATAACACTCTTCAGAAGAAAGAGCTTCCGCTCACTTATGCTCAGCAGCAAGAAGCTATCGGCGACGAACTGATGGGCATCGTATCGCTCTATATGTTTCTCTTCGGAGGTTGGCTAATGTTGATAGTCTACCTCTATAACCGCTATAACGGAATATCTGCCCATAGCCTGTTCCATGCCAATCCTTTCGCTAAAGCTCCGGTGGTGATTATCGGTGGTGGAGGCGGCCACGGTGGCGGAGGCTTCGGCGGAGGGGGCTTCGGCGGAGGAGGTTTCGGCGGAGGAGGTTTTAGCGGAGGCAGCTCTG
>Ga0247609_10007293_pt1 | contig 10553 bp, 7 predicted proteins | sample 172DNAGHGlowgp2_FD_193487 | JGI IMG/M metagenome (GOLD analysis project Ga0247609, IMG submission 193487) | Sheep rumen microbial communities from Palmerston North, Manawatu-Wanganui, New Zealand - 1728 DNA GHGlow gp2 | ecosystem: Host-associated > Mammals > Digestive system > Stomach > Rumen ...
TCGTCTGGTGAAAGCCCTCGGAGATACGGCTGTTCCAAGGCATGCTGCCGACACTCTCAGCCAGATCCACGTATGCCTCGATACCGCTCAGACGGCGTATCTTGTTATAGGGAGCCTGGCTCAGCCTGACGATGCCGCCAATTGGGTAACTGACATTTCTGTAGCACGGCGTCTTCTTGCCACTCCAGGGTGAGCCATAGACTATGCCGTTTCTCACCACCGGATTGTCGTCGTTGACCAGTTCCGTCCCATCGAAATGCTTCAGCCACAACTGGGCGTGCGTGCTTTTCCCCGTGCCGCTGGGGCCGAGGAACAGGTATCCCTTACCCCCACAACTCACCACGGCGGCATGGATGCACAGCGTGTCTTTTTCCGCCGTTGCCAAGGCATACATCATTTTCAGCGCATCATTAGAAACCAGTCTATAATAAGAAGCCATTCTATAAGTGCATTTCGTCATGATGATACGACCCTCGCGATAGTCTTTGGAACATATCAAAAACAATGAATTCCCAAATTTAAACACGTCGTTTCCCGAAGCTGTATGACCGCAGACAATAGTAGTGATGTATGGCTCTTCCCTTCGATACACTTCCGTATATTCAGGCACTTCGCCGCAGTCTTCCATCAACGAAAACAACGGCTCGCCACCTTCACATGCAAAGGGTTCCAAGTTTTCCATCTGCTCAAAGAGTTCGGCCCTGCCGCTGATGGCAAACGTATGCCCTGCTACCTTGTAGATTCTCGTCATCATACTATGCAATGCCGTTCTCCTTCAGCATGTCGATGAAGTTGTTTACCTCGGCTTCCGCCTCCTGCGGACTTACGTCGTATTCCGCCAGCAGTTGGCTGACGATGGCGGGGGTGTCGGCACCGTCCTGCAGGGCACGCAGGATGATGGCGCCCGTCTCGTTCAGATTGAGCACCTTTGCCACTTCTTCCGTCTCGCCGTTCTTGGCCACCGCCATGAACTTGTCGGCCACCTCCTGAATGGCAAAATCAAATTTCAGTTTCATTGTATTCTTAGTTTTCTTTCTTATTTAGGTAACATTTGTATTCATATTTCATGGACGCCACCATCTTGTGCATACCCCCTTGCCGTGTTTCTGGTGTACAGCCAAAGTCATTCTCACACATCACAAGGCGGTAACACTGGGGATAGAAGGGACATGTGGCGCAGGCCTCTATTTCGGCCCGACGCTCCTTGAACTTGCGGAGGATGGCAATGTCGCGTTCCTCGCTGTCGATGTGGCCGAAGAACTCGCGGTCGATGAAGTGCTCGCATTTGCCGAGGTGCCCGTCAGGAGCAATCACCACGCTTCCGTCGTTGTCGGCCATACATTGATTCAGATGGATGTCCTTCGGCAATTCCTTTATACGGAGGATGCCATGCTTGGCTATCTGCTGTTCCAGTTGCATTCTCTGGGCAAAGAGCGTGGCGTTGTCTTCCGGTGTGCGTTCACCAAACAACTCATGGGAATAGACGGAGAGATGCTCGTTAGAGCCGAAGTGCTGATGCAGCAGTTCGGCCAATTCAGCCATCTCCCCGATGTTGTGCTTGTCGACGTTCAGGCGAATGATCACACGGATGCCGGCAGCGGTCAGCATGCTGATGTTGGTCAACACACGTTCAAAAGCATTCACACCCTGATGGACGTATGCCTTTATGCGGTTGTAGGTCTGCTCCGTGCCGTCGAGGGTAATCTGCACTCTTCGTAACTGCCACAAATCCCGGGCACGCTGCACCTTATCGGCATCGAACAGGTAGCCGTTGGAAACCATCTCCGAGCGGAACGGCACGCCCTGCTCACAGAGTTCCGTGCAAATCTGGTCAATCACTTTGGCGTTGACCAACGGCTCGCCGCCAAACCAACTGATATGGACAGTCTCGCTGCCACGGTGTGCCACGATGTAGCGCACCACCTTGCTGGCCGTCTCGGCGGTCATGGTGACAGGCCTCGTGCCCTGCTCATAACAGTAGAAGCAGCGGGCGTTGCAGCCAGTGGTAGGGAGGATGGTGTAGGTTGTGACAACCTTGGGGGCGAGCGTAAGCAGTGCAGCCATCTGGCGAACCTGGCGGCAGAGCTTCTGGTCGTCGTGCTCCTGCGGCACCAGGAACCAGCGGTCTATCAGTTCCTGCTGCGCCGTGATGTCGGCAGCCTCGTCGGGCGACAACAGCACCATTGAGCACGTCAGCGTATTATAGAGCAACAGTCCGTCATTCACGGGCTGCTGAACTACATAGGTCATCAAGCGGTAGCGCTCGCCATCGGCCCGCTTCTGACGGCCCACAACCTGCTCAAACGTTGATGCTGTCGGGATAATGATTTTCATTTTTCAGATAGCGTTCGTATTCATATTTCATGGCCTCTCTCATGTTGTACAGATGTTCCTGCTGTTTTACAGATGTACAAATAGTATATGTATGACACATTACGAGGCGGATACACTGGGGATAGTAGAAGCAGGTGGCGCAGGCCTCGATGTCGGCCCGTCGCTCCTTGAACTTGCGGAGGATGGCCTCATTGCGTTCCTCGCTGTCGATGTGGCCGAAAAACTCGCGGTCGAGATAGTGATGGCATTTGCCGAGGTGGCCATCAGGGGCTATCACCACACGACTGCCGTCGTCATCGGCCATGCAGCAATCCAGTCGGATGTCCTTCGGCAAATCATATAATTTACGGGCAAAGCCACACGCAGTTATCTGCTGTTCCAGCTGCATCCGCTGAGCAAAGAGTTCGGCATTATGTTCCTCCTCAAACAATGCACTAGAAGTGACGGTGAGATGCTCGTCGGCACCGAAGCGCTGGTGCAGCAGTTCCACCAACTCTGCCATCTCCCCGATGTTGTGCTTACTGACATTCAGACGTATGCGAGTATGGATGCCAGTGCCGGTCAGCAGGCCGATGTTCTGCAACACACGCTCAAAGGCATTCACACCTTGATAGACGTAGTCCTTCACGCGGTTGTAGGTCTGTGCAGTGCCGTCGAGGGTAATCTGCACAAGTTGCAACTGCCACAAGTCCTTGGCACGCTGAGCCATTTCGGCATCGAACAGATAGCCGTTGGAAATCATGCCCGAACGGAATGGCACCCCCTGCTGGCTGAGTTCCGTGCAAATCTGGTCGATGGCCTTGGCGTTGACCAACGGCTCGCCGCCAAACCAACTGATATGGACAGTCTCGCTGCCACGGTGTGCCACGATGTAGCGCACCACCTTGCTGGCCGTCTCGGATGTCATGGTGACGGGCTTCGAGCCCTTCTCGAAGCAGTAGAAGCAGCGGGCGTTGCAGCCCGTAGTGGTGAGGATGGTGTAGCCGGTGATAGCCTTGGCGGCGGGCTTGAGTAGCGCTGCCATCTGGCGAATCTGGTGGCAGAGCTTCTGGTCGTCGTTCTCCTGCGGCACTAAGAACCAGCGGTCTATCAGTTCGCGCTGCGCCGTGAGGTCGGCGGCCTCGTCCGGCTGCAGTAGCACCATTGAGCACGTCAGCGTATTATAGAGCAACAGCCCGTCGGTCACGGGCTGCTGAACTACATAGGTCATCAGGCGGTAGTGCTCACCATCAACGCGTTTCTGCCGGCCTACAATCTGTTCATACTGTAATGGTGTCGGGATAATGACTTGCACTGTTTTTATTACATATCAGTAAAACACGAATCACACCACGCTGCACCACATTGTGATTGAGTATCCAAGAGATTGCGTTTCATCTCTACCACCTGCAGTTCAGGTTTCTCGAATTTCTTCTTTCCTTCCATAATTGTATAAACTTTAAAGGGTTAATATAAAAGTAAATTTCTCCATCATTCAATGTTTTAGCATGCAAGGACGGTGCAAGCCGAATGCAATCAAGTTCACTTGAATTGCTGAGGCGCCGCCCGTTCTCGCTCGTTTTGCGAGCAAAGTTACAAAATATTATTCACGTTTTATGGATAAAGCATTTTTACCCCCCCGATTTTAACAAAGATTAACCTTATTTGTTAAAAGAAGAATAAGCCGTGCTGAGTTTCTCGTCATAGCGGTTCTGTGCGTATGCCGGTCCGTTATAGAGACGGGCAAACGCTTTCCAGTCCTTTTTCTGCAAGGCAGCAAGCATAGACCTGTTTTCCCTGATGAAGCGCACGCTGAGCAGCAACTGCCGACATTCTGACTGGCACATGCTGCTGACAAAGCTTGCTACAGACGGCTCACCACAGGCAGCATGGTTGAAACCCATGATCTGGAACATGCCCCATGAGGCCGAGGCGTTGGCAGCATTCTCATTGATATGTCGGGCACGAAGCAGGCGCTCGTATTCCGCTTCACCACCCTTATAGTGGGCTTTCGTCCACTTGGGATAGAGGATGTCCTCATTGCCACTGGTGAATCTCTGCGGGTCAATGCCTCGTGTACGAAGCTGCTGCCAGAAGATGTGCCCCTCGAAAAGAATGGTGGGACGACCGCTGTGCAGGAATCCGCCCTTACCGCCAGTCTCCACTTTCTGCACGGCCTTCAGGGCGGCAGGTTCACAGTCGAGCAGCATGGCAGCCCGGTCGAAGTCGGTTTCGGTGATTCCATACTGGGGGCGCTCGTCGTGGAAGAAAAGCATCTCCCATGTCTTATAGCCCACAATACCGTCTGCATCAAGACCGTTTTGCTTCTGGAAGTCAACAACTGCCTGTAGTGTGGTTTTGTTGAACTCGTGGGTAGGATTGTGCGGAATGTCAAGCAGTGTCTGCAAGACATCCACGTCAGGTCCTGTACTGTTGTATTTGATTGTATTCATGATTTTTTACTGTTTTTGAGATGATTAGAAATTCTTGCTTCTTTTGTCAAAATCCCTCTGGGCCTGTTGAAACTTCTTCAGGGCATCTATGGCCGGGCGCGACTCCTGCTGGTTGATGTTCAGGCGTAGTCCGCAGTGAGGGCAGAGAATGGACGAGTCGGTAATGATTTGCTGCATGCTGACAGGAATGAACCCGCCACACTGTGGGCAAGGCATACCGCTGGGGCGTTGTGCCTGCTGGGTAACTCCGACATGCGGGGCACCAGGATTGCTGTTGTAGGATTGTCTATTATGCATATTTGTATCTTTAATCTTTATCGGTTATTATCATTCTGTCTTCTTTGTGGGTTCGACATCCTCCACCTGCAGGTTGCTGGCGGTTAGCCGCAACATATTGGAGAGGCCTGCGGGGACGTCAGCCTGACGCATCTTTATATGCACCTTCATGTTGGCAGACAACTGCTGCTCGCTTTTCCCTGACAAGGAGCCAGAGCCACCTCTGGGGGCAAGCGACGCACGCAGGCGGAACGGACTGGCAGACGGAGAACCTTTGTCTATCCGTCCCTTTCCGTAATCAAACGAATCATCGCTGCTCGATGATACTGCATCAAGAATGTTGATGTCAAAATCGAAGTCGGCTTCCTGAATCTGTAGCAACGGCAGTGGCAGAAGTGTAACCAACGGAATGCAGACAACCTTGGTGCGGCTGCCGTCGGCATTCGTTTCCAGATAGGAAAACTTCAGCATACGCAGCCTCTTGACTGTGGTATCGCCTTCGTTCGCGTCCTCGAAGGCAATGAGCTGTAGCATATCGTAATAGCGGCGTGAAGAGAGAGCGTCGGCCTCAATAGTCGATACCAACGGTCCCGCAATCAGCTGTTGCAGTTGCATCACCTGTGAGTTGGTTGTGGCGTTTTCAATATTGTCCATAACGAGAAATTGTTTTATGAGTTATACTTACTTGATGATGTCCTCTATGCTCTGTACGGGAAGAGAAAGATCGGCATCATCCGATCTGACATTAAACGATGTAGGCGTAAATTTCAGTTTACAGGTATGTATGGACTCCTTGGGCAGGTTGCTCAGTTCGTCGGCAGTGACCGCCACATTGAGTGTGGGGAACGACTTGGTACGCTTGAATTTGCGGTTCTTGCAGAATTGGGGGACAAGAGCCGTGATTTCAGACTTGACACGCTGAGACATTGCCTTACGGGCACTGCCATCAGGGTCGTTGATAAGCGTGTCCGTGGCCTCGTCGTCATTAACGATTTCCTTGGCTATGGCATCGCTGAAACGATTGATAATCTCTTCTTCATTGGGAGTGCCATTCTTGCGGTCAATAAGCTCATGGATAGCCCCGTCGTAGGATGAATTGATAACATTGGCGATGTATTCAAGATATTCCTTATAGGTCTCATCCTGTTTCTTCAGCTTATCCAGGAACTTGCTGCCCTCCGGAGTCTGAAGCCCATTGGAGGCCACATAGTCAGTAATGATTTCAACAGCCCTCTTTGCGATATTCTGGGAGAGTTCGCGCAGGAACTTGTTGAACTTCTCATAGCGGATTGCGTACTGCTCGTTACTGTCGGATGTGTTGACGACTCCATAGTTCAGCTCCATCTCCATGTCGCTAAGTAGTGCGCCAGGCAGCTGGAAGTCCTTTACCTTGCCGTCGCGTCCGTACTGTTCGCGCAAGGCATACGAATAAAGGTTGGCTTCATGCTGAGCCAGTATGATGTCGCGCATGATAGAGCCGAGTATCACGTTAAGTTGTGCCATAATTCTCTTTTTTGATGTTTATTACTTGTCTTATTTAGGTAAAAGGGGATGCAGGCCGAAGCCTTCGGACAAGCATCCCCAACAACCGTATGAAAAAAGTTTTTCAGTCAGCGGGAGTTGTTACTCCTGTGGCTTGGTGTCCTCAGTTTCCTTCTTGACTACATTCACCTTGACGGTGTTTTCGCCAGCAGTGATTTCCAGGACATCGCCTGCCTTGAACTTTTCTGCGTTGAGGTTGAGAACGACCGAATCCTTCTTCTTGTCATCATCGCTGATGGCAACATCGGTATCGCCCTTCTTGATCTTGAGCAAGGAGTTGTCGAAGAGTCCCTCCTTGTTCTTGTAGGAGATAACCAGATTGTCACCTACGCTCAGGATTGTGGCATTGACCTGCAGTTCACCCTTGGCATCAACCACGTCCAGAGCGGTGCCGAGCAACTCCAGAACCTTGGCCATACCTGCGGGCATGCTTTCCTGACCAGCCTTGACGGCAACATCGATTGTTGACTCCACGGAATACTTTGACTCAGCAGTAGCCTTTGAGTCCTTCTTGGACGAATAGTTGGCCTTCAGGTTTGCCTCCATTGAGAACAGTCCGAGGTTGAGCTCTGCCTTTGCACCCAGTTCGCCACCGGCCTCCGTGTGCTCAGTTGTCTCGCTCGCAGTAGAAGATGATGCCGAGATACTGGCCTTGAAGTTGATGTCGATGGTGTTGATGGCAATGTAGGGAATGGGGACGATCGTCAGAAGGGGAACGTTGAGCTGAACCATGCGGCCACCGCGGTTGAACGAGAACGCCACCATGACGGCACTCTTCTGTCCTTTCTCGTCGGTGTTGAGACCAACTTCCTTGATGAACTCCCAAGATGTTCGTGCAGCCATAGCCTGTGCCTCGATACAGGCATTGAGCGGACCGCCAATCATAGAAGAAAACGGAATTGCCTGCATCGCATTGATGGCGACATTTGCAGGTGTTTTACTTACTTCTGCCATAATAATTATTTCTTTTTTTTGTTTCTGTTATGCCTACTCTGTTTCGAAGCTCAGGCTTCCTAGCCTTGATGTCATACCGACGCGTCTTTATATGGATATGCAAGAGGCCCTTGTCCTTCTGCTTGACGGCTTTTCAGCTTACGCCGTTTTGCAATCTTACAGTTGCACCCCTTTCGGAAATGCACGGCAAAGATAGGCAGAAAACGGCAATGGAGAAGAACGGTTTACACGGATGGCGTGTGTGGTTACATGAAGGGGATAGGATGCATGTCGCAGGTTGTCGCACCTGTCGCCATCATCAGAACCAGTGATTAATAGGGAGCAAGAGATGTTGTATCAATCACATCTACCCATAATTACTGCAACAATGAAGCGACAAAACGGTGCGATGGGGCTTATAGTGCGACAGCATGCGAGGGCGATGCTACAAGCGGTACGGTTGCTAAGTGCCTGTAAATCAGTTGTGCGCAAGTTGCGACAAGTGCGACATGCGGATTGCTTAAAACGGCAGTTCTTCTTGTTTTGTTTCGGTGGGTTCGTCATCAAGTGAGTCACTGAGGAATGTACTCAGGTTGATGCCGTAATGCTCGCAAACATCGGTATAGCAAAAGCAGAGAGGGCGGTCTTGCTCAGTGATAATCTTGCACTTGGGCTTTCCACCCTCCAACACATAGTTCTGCACAGGCTGGCCGTTGGAGTTGATGCGTTTGAACCGCTCAGCAGAGGTTGCCACGCCCAGATATTCCGGAGAAATCTGTAGATAATATTCAATGGACTCATTGGGCAGCGTGCCGACATTCATCTCACGACCAAACTTCTGATAGACATTGAATGCGGTATTCTTCCTGAGCATCAGAATCTGACGAGGCTCACCAAACTCATAGCCGTCCCTCATTTTGTTGGTCTTCAGTCGGCTCTTTGACTTAATGAGATAATCCTTCTCGTTAATGAGTTCGCCCTTCTGCTGCGCACAGCTAATGAGGCTCCAGAAGTTGGTCACCTCGTCGGCACGGTTGCACAGCTTGTTTTGCCGGATCAGTCCGTCCATACAGAGGTCGAGCAGATGGTTATAGGTGAACGGGAATTCGATGCTTCCTTGTAGGGCAAGGTATGCCGATAGGGGAACAAGCCAGTTGTTCTCGATACGGTCTTTCAGTTCCGGATTCCACTTGGGGTGTAAGGTGACATCAGTCTTTGCCTTTTCCCAGGCGAGTTCGAATCGCTCCGTGAACTTGTCGCGCAGACTCACGAGTTGGATGGTGATGTGCGTAGCACCATACATTCGCAGCTGCATCAACTCAGCAAAGCGTTCACGTTCCTGCTGGTTGTGGTGGTCGCGGTCGTAGGCCAGGAAGATGAGTCGTGTAAACAAGGCAATGTCGGCAGTCGGCATCTCCTGACCTGTGAGGATGATGCCAGAGTCCACCCTGGCCTGTTCGCGTTTCTTATCCTTGTCCATGTTCATACGACTGCGCCCGATGCATGCCCAGAGGTCTTTGAGCCATTCAATCTTCTTGGTGTCGATACCGTTCTTGTATTCGTCGATATGGACAAGGGCATTGCTGACGCTGGCTACGGCATCAGCCAGTGCGGGAATGGTGGCCGTCTCAATATTCTGAGGCTCGTTACCCACGACGAAGAAAGCCATCATCGTCTCAGCCAGTTCGGTCTTACCAGAACCCTTTGGGCCAAAGATGTTGAGGATAGGGAAAGAAGGGGACTTCTGCTTATAGACATCCTTGAAGAGCGTAGCCATATAGAAGCAGAGGCTGATAACCGCATTATCGCCAAACACATCGACTATCTTGGAGAAATAGTCGTGTAAGGAGATATTGGAATAGGTCTGGTGGCGGAATTTGCGTTCATTGGAATACAGTTCCGTAGAGTCCTTGTAAATCTGCGACATGGCGGGAAGATAGTAGTTGCGTTTCTCCAGCCTGACGATGCCCTTGTCATCTACAGGATGCCAGACACCATCTTCCAAGGCACCATTGCAGAAACAGTAAAAGCCCTGCTGTTGCCAACCAAGTTGTTTGATTTCCACGGCGGTTTCAGACACCTTGGCCAGATAGCGCATCAGTTGGATTTGTGAAGAGTCATCTGCCAGCCATGTATAGTTGCCTATACCGACAAGTTTCTGACGCAGTTTCTTGGAAGAGGTGAATTCCTCCATATTCAGCTCGATAATCTCTTTTTGTCCGTCGGAGTTGCATATCTCGAACAAGCGGATGGGATGAATATCATCCTTGACATGGAACAGGGGCTTCAGAGTGAAGTTAGACCATTGCTTTTCCTCTCCCTTCTGGTTATAGCCATAATAACAGCCATGCTGGACGGTAAAGCCAAAAGAACGGAGCATGTCAATGTCGCCCTCGTTGTTCTTCTCGGAGAGTTGCTTCTGCCGTTTCTTCATGGCGGTATTGAGAGCCTGACGCCAGATGGTCTTGTTACCGTCAATCCTCGCAAGAGCCGTGATGTATCGCTCCCGAATGGCTTCGTCCTTGATACAGAGGAGCAGTTCACAAGTCTCGTCGATGGCTTTCTGTTTCTCCTCCGTCGTACCGTTCTTGTTGAACCGTTTCTCAAATGCCCATAATAGGAACTCGCGTTCCTCCAACTTGGCAAGATCGGCTTTGTCAGTGAAGAACTCATCAGGGTCTATCTTCTTTGGTTTTTCTACGCTGAGGTCATTGGGAATCTCCTTGACGCTGACGGTGAAGCCTTGGCGCATGGCGAGGGCTCCATTATGGATAACGTTACAAAAGCCTGCACCGAGTTCTTCCTTGTCTTTCGGAATATCTGAGTCTGGGATAAAGCAGAGCGTGCAATCCTGTAAACGATAGTCTTTCAGTTTCTGGAACTGATTGACTGTCCATGAGCCACCAAGAGAGGCTATGGCATTGAAGATACCAACTGACTGTAGCTTCATCACATCAGGTGCCCCCTCTACTAAGTAAAGCTTTCTGTCTCCCCGTGCTTTCTTGATGGCAGTGTCGATTCCAAAGATGGAACGGG
>Ga0247609_10007295_pt1 | contig 10551 bp, 9 predicted proteins | sample 172DNAGHGlowgp2_FD_193487 | JGI IMG/M metagenome (GOLD analysis project Ga0247609, IMG submission 193487) | Sheep rumen microbial communities from Palmerston North, Manawatu-Wanganui, New Zealand - 1728 DNA GHGlow gp2 | ecosystem: Host-associated > Mammals > Digestive system > Stomach > Rumen ...
GCATACCGTCAGCTTTGAACCTGACTCGACCCTGGCTCAGCTCTATGGTGAGAAGTTGGCGGTAAACTCGTTCCACCATCAGGCCGTAAAGGCTACTGGCGGGAATTTCCGCGTGGTAGCCAAGGCAAAGGATGGCATCATCGAGGCGATGGAGAGCACGGCGTATAAAAAGATAATAGGTGTACAATGGCATCCAGAGTGCCTGGCAAACGGCAAGCCGCTGTTTGAATGGCTCGTCGGTGAGGCTAAGAACTATCGCGAGGCCCACAAGGTACACGACCGGGTATTGACACTCGACACCCATTGCGACACCCCGATGTTTTTCCCGCAAGGCATCCACTTCAACCAGCGCGACCCAAAGATTCTGGTTGACCTGCACAAGATGACGGAAGGGCGACAGGATGCCACCATCATGGTAGCCTATCTGCCCCAACCAACGGCGGAACCAACGGCTTTTGCGGATCATATCTTCGACAAGATAGAACAAATCGTCAAAGAGAACAATCGTTATATCCGACTCGCCAGAACGCCTCACGACTTATGGATGAACAAGCATCAGGGGGTAAAGAGCATCATGCTGGGTATTGAAAACGGCATCGCTCTGGATGGAAAGTTGGAAAACCTGCAACATTTCAAGGATCGGGGCATCGTATATATGACGCTCTGTCATAATGGGGATAACGACATCTGCGACTCGGCAAAAGGTAACCACACGCACAACGGCGTGAGTGACTTTGGCCAGAAAGTGATACAGGAGATGAACCGGCTCGGCATCATGGTAGACCTGAGTCATGCCGGGGAGAAGAGCTTCTACGACGCGCTGGACATCAGCACAAAGCCCATCGTATGCAGTCACTCGTCGGCACGGGCGCTCTGCAACCATCCACGCAACTTGACGGACGACCAGATGAGAGCACTCGCTGCGAAGGGCGGTGTGGCACAAACCACAATCTACAACGGTTTCTTGCGAGAGAACGGTAAGGCTACCATCCTTGACGTGTTGGCGCATCTGGAGCATGCCATCGAGATCATGGGTATCGACCACGTAGGGCTGGGAACAGATTTTGACGGTGACGGTGGTGTGCCGGGGTTGGCTGATTCCTCAGAACTGATTAACTTTACACGTGAGTTGCTGGCCCGTCGCTACAGCGAAGCTGATATCCAGAAGATTTGGGGAGGCAACTTCCTGAGAGTGATGGAAGAAGTGCAGAATAGTTAATAGATGATAGTTTATAGTTGATAGCAGATTGTTAGATGAAGATAGCTGTGATGAGTATTTTGCTTTCCTCTTCCCTCTTCTTTTCTTGTGGGAATTTGCGGAAGCAGACAACAGAAGATAATAGTTCGATGCAACCTATCGGACCCGTGTTCTGTGCGGATAGTGCCTATTTATATTGTGAGCAACAATGCAACTTCGGTCCTCGTACGATGAACAGCGAGGCCCACGAGGCTTGTGGGAAATGGATCGCAGAGAAATTTGCATCGTTCGGTCTGGCGGTATCTACCCAAAAGGCAGACCTGAAGGGGTACGACGGTACGATTCTGAAGAGTACCAACATCATCGCCAGCTTTAAACCAGAAGTAGCCAATCGTATTTTGCTCTGTGCCCACTGGGATAGTCGTCCGTGGGCCGACAACGACCCTGACGAAGCCAATCACAAAAAGCCTGTGATGGCAGCCAACGATGGTGCCTCGGGTGTGGCCGTGATGTTGGAGGTAGCCAGACTATTGCCCGATTCGTTGGGTATCGGTGTGGATTTTATCTGCTTCGACGCAGAAGACTGGGGCATCCCCCAATGGAGCGATGCTGCTGACGATGGCAACTCGTGGGCACTGGGTGCGCAATATTGGGCTGCCCATCCGCACAAGCAGGGCTATAAGGCCAACTTTGGCATCCTATTAGATATGGTAGGCGGTCAAGGAGCCATGTTCTATCAGGAAGGCATGTCGGTACAATATGCCCGCAGTATCGTAGACAAGGTGTGGCGTGCCGCTCAGGTAGTGGGCTTCGGAAGTCTGTTCCCCACGCAAACGGGCGGCCATATCACCGATGACCATATCCCCGTGAACCAAATCGCCAAGATACCGACCATCGATATCATCCCCCACTACCCCAATTGTGAACAGAGCAACTTCGGCCCTACTTGGCACACGGTAAACGACGACATGGCCCACATCGACAAGAACACCCTACAAGCCGTAGGACAAACCCTAATTCAGGTTTTGTTCTCTTCGGATGAGTTCCAATAGTTTCTCGACCGCCTCTTCCTCGGGGATATTCTTCTCGACACACTCCTTGGCCTTGTAGAGCGAAATCTTGCCGCGACCAGCACCTACATAGCCATAGTCGGCATCGGCCATCTCACCGGGACCATTCACGATACAACCCATAATACCTATCTTCAGACCCACCAAATCCTTGGTAGCGGCCTTGATTTTGGCGATGGTCTCCTGCAGATTATAAAGTGTACGGCCACAACCAGGGCAAGAGATATACTCCGTCTTCGTAAACTTGATACGAGCCGCCTGCAAGATGGCATCGGCTAGTTCTGTGAGCTTTTCAGTTGAAAATTGAGGATTCTTGGCGGAGCCAAGTGACGAAGCCGAGCGGAGAATTGTGAGTTTGTGAGCCTTCTTATCGATGAGAAGGGCACCTACCGCCATCGCAGCCTTTAACTGGAGCGTTTCCCAATCGGGGGCATCTACAGCTATCGTGATGGTATCATCCTTGATAGAGGCTTCAGCTTCTTCGCGGAGAGCAGTACACTCAGGAATTAGATCCACCAACTTACGCGCTACGGGAATCTCGCACTCAGGCTCCTCGGAGAGTGATACACGGATGGTGTCACCAATGCCCTCAGTTAACAAGGCACCAATACCCACCGCACTCTTGATACGGCCATCCTCACCTTCGCCAGCTTCGGTGACACCCAGATGCAAAGGATAATGCATATCCTCTTTATCCATCGTGGCTACCAGTAAACGGACGGTCGTGACCATGACCACCGTATTAGAGGCTTTGATAGAGATGACCACATCGTTGAATTGTTCACGCTTGCAGATACGCAGGAACTCCATGCAACTCTCGACAATACCCTCGGGGGTATCGCCATAGCGCGACATGATACGATCGCTGAGTGAACCGTGGTTCACACCAATACGTACAGCGGTATGATGTTCTTTACAGATATTCAGGAAAGGTACGAGCTTGGCCTCGATCTTCTGCAACTCAGCCTGATATTCCTCATCGGTATATTCCAAATGCTTGAAGGTTCGACCAGGATCGACATAGTTGCCCGGATTGATACGCACCTTCTCGCAATAAAGGGCGGCGACATCAGCGGTATGGGCCGTAAAATGCACATCGGCCACCAGAGGCGTAGGATAGCCATCTGCCTTCAGACGGGCAGAGATGTTCTTCATATTCTCAGCCTCGCGCGTGCCCTGGGTAGTGAAACGAACGAGTTCACCGCCAGCATCGATAATGCGCTTGGCCTGTGCCACACAACCCTCGGTATTATTGGTATCCACCGTACCCATCGACTGAATGCGGATAGGATTATTGCCGCCGATGCCTATCTGACCCACACGGGTTTCGGATGAAAGTCTTCTTTTATACATAAAAGGATTTACGATTTACAAATTTACGATTTTAATTAGTTTTGTACTGATACTTGATAGCGGCCAATTCTTCGTTGGCTTTTTCAATCTTTACACGCAGATTTCCCTTGTATACAGCCAATCGCTGTGCCAAGTCCTGATCGCTCAGCGCCATCATCTCGACTGCAAGAATCGCAGCATTCTGAGCACCATTCACACCAACGGTAGCCACTGGGATGCCCGGGGGCATCTGGATAATAGACAACATGGCATCGAGTCCGTCGAGCATACCCTTGATGGGCACACCGATGACGGGTAAGGTAGTAGAAGCAGCAATGACACCAGGCAAGGCTGCCGCCATACCTGCACCGGCAATAATCACCTTGATACCACGATCTTTTGCTGTACGTGCAAACTCCTCTACAGCATCGGGGGTACGATGGGCAGAAAGGGCATTTACCTCGAAAGGTACCTGCATCTCGTCGAGCAGTTTACAGGCTTTCTCCATAATGGGCAGATCGCTTGTGCTACCCATGATAATACTAACTAATGGTTTCATATCTTATAAATAAATTAATCCAACTACCGAACATGTTAATCCTACAAGGAATCCTGCTACCACCTGAAGGAGCGAGTGCTGGCGCAGAATCATGCGACTCGTGCCCAAGATACCAGCAAGAATCAGTACCAAGCAGAGCCACCATACAGGATTAAAGCCGAATAACTCGCCAAATACAAAGAGCGCCCCAGCCACACCACCAATAGCCGCTGTATGGGTAGAGATTTTCCACCACACATTTATCAGCGCACAGATAATCTGAATAAGCAGAGCTGCAATGAGTATCGTCTGCATGAAATGAGGGATATGCAACATATCCATCACGTAGATGCAGAAGAAATAACAGAGGATGGATATCACGTAGGGCACCATACGACGTTCACGATGACCTAGTTCTATCAGCGTCCAACCGTGATAACGACGATAAAGATGAATGAGGATAGTAGGCAGCAAGATGGTAAAGAGATACACCAGCATCAACAACTGCAGCTTATAAGCCCAAGGCATCAGTCCCAGATAACTGAATACAAACAGCGCCATCATGCCTATAAATGGCAGATAGAACGGTGTAAACACCATGCTTACGATCCGTGCTGCAAGAATTATACTTTTCTCTCTCGTCATCTTTCCTAACTCTTTCTGAGTCGTGCTATTGGAATACCTAACTGTTCACGATATTTGGCCACGGTACGTCGGGCGATGGGATAGCCTTTCTCAGCCAATTTCTCTTTTAATACATCATCGCTCATGGGTTGCTTAGCGTCCTCGCCATCAATCAACTCGCGCAATGCTGCCTTAATCTGACGGGTACTGAGTTCCTCACCACTCTCCGTTACGTAGCCATCGCTGAAGAAGTGGCGCAGGGGGAAAGTGCCCCAACGGGTTTGGGCATACTTCGAATTGCTCACACGCGATATCGTAGAGACATCGAGCCCCGTCTTCTCTGCCACATCTTTCAGGATCATCGGACGCAGAGAGGCCTCATCGCCATCTACGAAGAACTGATGCTGCAACTGGATGATGGCGCGCATGGTCATCGTCAGCGTGTGGCGACGCACCTTTACGGCCTCAATAAACCCCTGAGCAGCATCCACCTTTTTCTTAATATAAAGGAGCGCCTCCTTGGTTTGGCGACTCAGATTGTCCTTATTCTGCTGATATTCCTTCATCGAGTCGATAAACGACTGCGATACGGTCAGTTCTGGCACATCTCCATTGTTGAGCACGAAGGTGACGGTACCATCGTCTTGTGTGTCAATGATAAAATCGGGCGTGATTTGTTGTAGACTTCTCCCCACCGTTTCGCCCAAAGAGGCACCCGGACGCGGATTCAGCTTACGCAATTCATGGAAGAGTACCTCAGCCTGTTCGTCGTTCAGGGCTAACGCTGTTTGTATCTTATCCCAACGCTTATGGGTAAAATCCTCGAAGAAATCTTCTACCACACGTTGCATCAGTTTTTTCAATGTAGAGTTAGTACGACGGTCTATCTGCAACAACAAGCACTCTTGGAGGCTGCGCGCCCCAATGCCTGCGGGTTCAAACTCCTGCAGCATCGACAACACTTGTTCTATTTCGCTCGTCGTCACGTCGACATTATGATACACGGCCAACTCGTCGCTGATGGCATGGAGCTCCTTACGAAGCAGACCGTCATCATCGAGCGAACCAATCAGATACTCCATGATATATTGCTGACGCTCCGTCATATCGACTTCACCCATCTGTTCTTTCAGTTGGTCGTAAAACGAAACCGACTCGCCATAGACCATCTCCTCGCGCTCTTCTGTAGAGGAGCCACCACCATGGTAAACGGGCAAATCCTCATCGTCGCGCCCCATATTACTAAGAGCCTCATCAAGGGCGGATTGACGCTCCTCACGCTCATTCTGCGTCTCGAAATCTTCCGCGCCATCCTGAGTATCAGAATTGTCAGAATAGCTCGAGATACCATAATCGTCTTCCCCTGGGGTAGCGGGCTCCAAGGCAGGGTTATCGTTCATCTCGGTATTGATACGATCTACCAGCTGCATGAGCGGCAATTCTACAAGCGATGCCTGCAACAATTGCTGATGGGAGATTGTTTGTCCCAACTTCTGTTGTTGTGCCAGTTCTTGTATCTGACTATATTTATCAGCCATCACCTCTTATATTTCTTCTTTAACTCTTAAAATACGCCTTTAGCTGATTGGCATACGAGGCCAGATCCTCAGTATTGGCATTGCCAAAGCGTCGCCAAATCTGTTGGCAAGGTATCAGCAAAGGACTAAATGTTACATCTTTGCGATTCAGATAAGGATCGCAATGCTGGAAAACTTCTAATACGTCGGCCACCTGAGCAGACTTCAGTTTCATCATTCGTGCCAACTCCTGTACTTCTGGTGTTTCGGGCACCATCGTAATCGGTGTTAAGCGGAAATAGAGGTCTAAGATAAGGATGAGCATCATGGGTGTCAGCACTTCGTCCTCAGCAATAGGCTTGAAGTCTTTCTCAAAACTCTCCGTTGTTTCCACACCCTCATAGAATTCCAGTGCGTTGTTAAAGCCATTCATTTCTCGCCACAAGCTCACAGCACGAGCAAGTTTGCGAGGATTATTTCCATACGTTTCCCAGATATGTTCGATACGGGGTGTTTCCAGATTCGCAATCTGACACATCTTATTAAACAATAGGTTTGGTGCAATATGTAGTTCGATACTCAAATCTACCATTGCACGACAATACATCGGCTTCATCCCAACGGGTTTCTGAAGATAAATCTGCATCAGCAATAGCCAATACTCATCTTGCCATTTTGAGTTCTTTGCCATAATCCTCGTTATTTTTCTGCAAAAATACAGTTTTTTTTGCAGACTTGCAACCTTAAAGGAAAAAACTTACGAGAAAAATGTTTTTCCTTAGCCTATCAGCACATCCGGTTTCCAAAGTACCACCTTCCCTTCAAAGAGAGAAGATTGCACATCAATGAGTCTTTGGTTCGACGAACCCCTGAAAAGCAAGTCGGGATCGCGCAACTTCTCAACGAAGGGACCATCGACCAGCACATCGAGTTCATATAATAATTCACGCTGCGCCCTCGTGATAAGCGTCTCGAAAGTAAAACCCGTGTAACACCAGATATCCTTGTTCGTGCGACGATGGATGGCCCTTGCCAATTCCGCAAAGCCATCGCACTGATACATGGGATCGCCCCCTGTGAAAGTGACATTCGCATAAGGGTCTGCCTCGATCACCTTCATGATCTCCTCTGTGCTCATCTCGCGTCCGCCCTTAAAATCCCACGATTGCGGATTATGACACTTAGGACACTGATGACGACAACCAGCACAATAAATGGAGGTCCGGAAACCCGGACCATCCACCATTGTATCTTCTATGATATCGAGTACACGAATCATTCGCCAAAGAGGTCTTGTGAGCCGTGGTCGATATGGGTTACACGATCATTCAGTTCTGCGAGCTTTCCAGAGTTCCAGCGGTCGGTAGTTCCAACGAGATAACCCGTGATACGCTGTAACTTGTCGATGTTCTTAGAGCCGCACTTCGGACAAACCTCCAGATGGTCGTCAGCATTCTCGTAGCCACAATCCATGCAGCGGTTACGATTATGGTTTACAGAGCCATAACCCATATCGAGCTGGTCCATCATATCCACCACACTCATGATGACCTGCGGATTATGGGTCGCATCACCATCAATCTCTACGTAGAAGATATGTCCGCCTCGTGTGAGGTTATGGTAAGGTGCCTCTACCTCGGCCTTGTGGCGCGCAGAACATTTGTAATACACGGGCACATGGTTCGAATTGGTGTAGTAATCGCGATCGGTAACACCAGGAATCACACCAAACTGTTTGCGGTCTTTTTTGGTGAATTTACCACTCAAGCCCTCAGCTGGGGTAGCGAGTACGGAGTAGTTATGATGATACTGCTCACAGAAGGTGTTGACACGATCACGCATATAAGTCACAATCTTCAAACCCAACTCTTGCGCCTCTTCGCTCTCGCCATGATGCTTGCCCAACAAAGCCACCAGGCATTCTGCCAATCCGATGAAACCGATACCCAGCGTTCCCTGATTAATGACACTCTCTACGGTATCCATCGGTCCCAACTTATCAGCACCTATCCACAAACTCTTCATCAGCAATGGGAACTGCTTGGTAAAGGCTGTTTTCTGGAACTGGAAGCGATCGTCAAGTTGCTTGGCCGTAATCTCAAGCATGCGGTCGAGCTTGGCAAAGAACAAATCGATGCGCTTCTGTTTATCAGCTTCCTCGATGGCAGCCTCAATGCCGAGCTTCACGATATTAATCGTAGAGAACGACAGATTGCCTCGTCCGATAGAGGTTTTTGGTCCGAAACGATTCTCGAACACACGTGTACGACATCCCATCGTAGCCACCTCGTGTTGATAGCGCAGGGGGTCGTCAGCTCTCCACTCGTCCGTCTGGTTAAAGCTGGCATCGAGATTCAGGAAGTTGGGGAAGAAGCGACGCGCCGTTACCTTACAAGCGAGTTGATAGAGGTCGAAATTACGGTCCTCAGGCAAATAGTTCACGCCCCGCTTTTTCTTCCAAATCTGAATGGGGAAGATAGCAGTCTCGCCATCGCCCACACCCTCGTAGGTAGAGAGCAGAATCTCACGCATCACGCAACGACCCTCGGCACTGGTATCCGTACCATAATTAATAGAAGAGAACACCACCTGGTTACCACCACGCGAGTGGATGGTGTTCATATTATGGATAAACGCCTCCATCGACTGATGCACACGATTCACCGTTTTATTGATGGCATGCTGCTGAGCACGCGCCTTACCCGTTAATCCGTCGAGTGGCTTCTTGATATAATCTATTAAGGGCTCATCGTACAAATCCTTATAGTCTTCGCCATTCAAATCCTCCAGGGCCTTCAGTTCCTCGATATAGCTCAAACGCACGTATGGTGCCAAGTAGAAGTCGAAGGCAGGAATCGCCTGACCACCGTGCATCTCGTTCTGTGCACATTCCAATGAGATACAAGCCAATACCGAAGCAGTCTCGATGCGCTTGGCAGGGCGCGAGGCACCATGACCAGCCACGAAACCACAGGTCAGGATATGATCCAGCGGATGTTGTACGCAGGTAAACGACTTCGTGGGGTAATAGTCCTTATCGTGTATATGCAGATAGTTATGCTCTACCGCCTCACGACTATCCTCCGAGAGCAGATAATCGTCCACAAAGGGTTTGGTCGACTCCGATGCGAATTTCATCATCATGCCCGCTGGGGTATCAGCGTTCATGTTGGCATTCTCACGGGTTACATCATTATTCTTAATGTTGACGATATCGAGGAACACCTCACGCGTCTTGGCCTTACGGGCCACAGAGCGCTGATGACGATAGGCGATATACTTCTGAGCCACGTCCTTACGGCTCGATTTCATCAACTCCATCTCGACAGCGTCCTGAATCTGCTCCACCGTCATCTGACTATCGCCTCGTTGGGCGATATGATCAGTTATCTGATACAATAGGCGTTCGTCTTCTCCTTTATCAGTGTGGATCATGGCCTTACGAATAGCAGCCATGATTTTCTGCTCATTGAAGCCTACAATACGCCCATCACGCTTTACTACAGTTTGAATCATATCTTGTTGGTTATTATTAATGTTTAATCTTTAATGTTTCGTGCTATACGCCAGCGCATAAACACGCATCTGTTTTACCATTGCCACGAGTCCGTTAGATCGTGTGGGCGACAAGTGCTCCTTCAGTCCGATCTCATCGATGAAATAAAGGTCGGCATCCAAAATCTCCTGAGGCGTATGGTCGGAGAGCACACGAATCAGCAATGACACGATACCCTTTACGATGAGTGCATCGCTCTCTGCCCTGAAGTGGATGTTGCCATCCTCATAATCCGCTACGAGCCATACCCTACTCTGACATCCGTCAATCAGGTTTTGTTCGGTTTTATACTTTTCTTCCAGAGGTTCCTGACCATTGCCCAGGTCTATCAGCAACTGATATTTGTCCATCCAGTCGTCGAAGTCAGAAAACTCCTCTATAATCTCGTCTTGAATCTCGTTAATCGTCATGATGTTCTACGTTTTCTAATTTAAATAATTTGTCTGACGGGCGCACTTTATCTGTTACGGCGATGCTCACACGCGTGCCTTGCTGAGCCACTTCCACAGGACCATTGTCACCATGAATCTCGTTGGCCGTTACATACATCACACCCGTGGTAGGCCCCGTAATCAGCATCTTATCGCCCACTTTAAAGGTATTGGCCTCAACCGTAAACTCTGCCACGCCCAGTTTTGAGAAATATTTCACCCCCTTTCCAATATACACCTTCTTTTCGGTAGCGTTCGAGCCATAGTGCTTGTTCCACTCGCCCA
>Ga0247609_10007297_pt1 | contig 10551 bp, 7 predicted proteins | sample 172DNAGHGlowgp2_FD_193487 | JGI IMG/M metagenome (GOLD analysis project Ga0247609, IMG submission 193487) | Sheep rumen microbial communities from Palmerston North, Manawatu-Wanganui, New Zealand - 1728 DNA GHGlow gp2 | ecosystem: Host-associated > Mammals > Digestive system > Stomach > Rumen ...
ATGCAATCTGTCTGCCAATTTTATTATTATAACCCTTATGTCTTCAGACATTGCAACTAGCATTTTTCTTACATTTTCAGCCTGTCTTTCTTCGAAAGTCGAAAACGGCAGTTTCCCTATTTTAGTGACGCCATCAACTAGATTTCTTATTTCTTTACCGTAATCTTTTTCAATATAATCTAATTCGATTTCAGTATCTTCCACTACATCATGCAGAAGTGCTGCTACAATAGATTCGGTATCCATACCGAGTTCAGCTAAAATGTAAGCTACAGATGTAGGGTGTAATATATATGGAATACCGGAAACTCTTTTTTGCTCTTTGTGAGAATTTAAAGCTAAATTATAGGCTTTATCTATAATATCAAAATTATAATTAGTTCCGCTGCTTTTTAATTTTTCTATCAATTGATCGTAATCGTAATAAAAAGCTGTTTTTTGTCGTGCCATTTTATCACCTTCTTAACTTAAACTCTTTAAAATTCTCGAAGTCTTCAGGTCTACTTTTTTATCAACTTGATTTAATTCTATTTTATATTTTAAATAATCCTTTTCGATTTTTACTAAGTTTAGCTCATCCATAATGTCTAAAATCAAAAGCATCTTGCAAAAATTGATACATTCATCGTTTATTCTAAAGTTTAAAGTATCAGCATCAAAAGAAAAAGTTTGACTATTTTTAATAGAAGTTAATTTTTTGAAAAATCTATAAACTTTTGCAAAGTCATCTCTAGTTGGAATGTACTCCTTTAAATTTAAATTTTCAAAATCTCTTCTACATATTTTCTCATACATTCTCAATGAAGACAAAAGGTTTTTATTATCTAATCCTGAAAATTTCATATCTTTAATGTAAACTGATAAACTTTCTACACCTTGATAAGTTGACTTTGAAAGCTCGACTGCTAAGTCTACAACATCTCCTACCATATAAGAAAACTCATCTTCTGTTGTAAAAAATTTCATTGCGGTGATAATTTTTTTGTCTCTTGAAAAAGTCAACCTCAAGTGTTTACCGTTTCCTACTGCTTTAATTGATTCTAATTTCATATTATAAAGCCCAAAAATCGGTTTAGGATTATCTTTTCCGAAAGGCTCCAAAACATCTATTTGATTTATTAAATCTATCGATAACATTTCAGGGTTTAATTTGCAGGTTATATCTAAAGAATAAAACGGTACATTGTTTTTTTCAGTAAATAATTTTATATCATTTCGAAATCTTGTTACGTCTTCAGTTTTTAAATCAAATCCAGCAGCCATAATGTGACCGCCAAACTTTAATAGATAATCATTGCAAGAATTTATAGCGTCGTAAATAGAGAAATTTTCAACACTTCTTGCAGACCCTCTAGATGTTGATCCATTTTTTGTTATAACTATAGTTGGTTTCCCATATTTCTCCACTAACTTTGAAGCAACTATTCCAATAACACCGGGATGCCAATCTTCGCCATCGACTATCAATATATCCTCAAATAATCTCTCAGGCTCTTTTTTTAGTAGTATTTCTATCTCTTCTAAAATTTTTATTTCTAGATTTTTTCTCTCTGTATTTTCATTTTCGAGCTCTTTTGCTATTTTGGCGGCTCTTTCTTCGTCATAAGTTGTTAAAAGTTCTACAACTTTTTCTGTTGTACTTAATCTTCCGGCAGCATTGATTCTGGGGACTAAGCCGAAAGCTATATCTGTAGAGTTTAAATTATCTTTAAAAATTCCAGCATTTTTTAGAATTGAAATTATCCCGATTTTTTCTGTTCTATTTATGTAAGATAGTCCAATTTTAGTTAATATTCTATTTTCATCTATTAAAGGAACTATGTCAGCAATAGTGCCTATTAATATTATATCTGCATAGTTTTCAAGTAAAAACTCTAAATCTAAATCGTCTCCTTCGAGAGCTAAAATCAACTTAAAAGCTACTCCCACACCTGCAAGTTCTTTAAAAATAGAATGTTTTTCTCTTTGAGGGTCGACAACAGCAACAGCTTCAGGTAAATTTTGAGGTAATTTATGATGATCTGTTATGACAGTATCTATTCCCAGTTCATTTGCATACTTGACCTCTTCAACTGCCGTTATCCCATTATCCACTGTAATTATAAGATTGACTTCTTTTTCATTTAATAGATCTATTATCGATTTATTAAGCCCATATCCGTCTTTATTCCTCACCGGTATGTGATAGATAACGTTGGCTCCGATTGCCTCTAAATAAGAATATATTATCGACACGGAAGTTATTCCGTCTGCATCGTAATCTCCGCAAATACAAATTTTTTCGTTATTTTCTATTGCATATTTGATACGAGAAACTGCTTTTTGCATATCGGTATAATCGTAATTTAAGATTTTTTCAAAGTTTGGTTTTAGGAAACCTTCAATGTCATCAATATTATATATATCAAGAAGCATAGCTAAAAAAGTTGGTAATTTAAATTTTCGAGATAAATTCAAAGCATTTTCTTTATCTAATTTTTTTATATTCCACACTTTTAATGCCAAATTTTTCGCCTACTTTTTTAAAATTATACTTCTAGTTTACATCAATTTAGAATGGTTTTCAACAAGTAAGATTGGAGCTTACAAACGTCATTCCAGCAGCTAAAAAGGTTTTGAATCTTTATTTAGACCTTTATATATTATTAAAGTCAAAAGGCTATTTAGGACTCCCTTTAAAAGATTAAAAGGTAAAACGAAAAATAAGATAAGTTCAGAAAGATTACTTACATGGAAAAGCGATAAAAGATTTTTTGCTGGAATCATTAAAACCGTTAAGTATAAAGGGATGAATACAAAATAATTTAATATAGAGGAAAAAAGCAATAAGCTAAAAGTACCTGCTATTAGGCCTAATGTTACACCTTTGAGAGTTGGATTTTTTTTATATATTAAAAAGCTTGGCAACACAAAAAAAATACTAAGTATACAATTTGCAAAATCTCCAATAAAAAAAGTCGACGTACCTTTTATTATAAAACTCAAAACCATCCTCAAAAATACTATAATTATTCCTGATATTGTCCCTAAAGAAAAACCTCCAATTAAAACAATTGTATCGCTTAAATTTAACTTATAAAAACTAGGAAAGAAAAGAACAGGGAAATCCAACAAGCTCACAGCCGTTGCTATAGCTGTGAAAATCGCTGTTTGAGTAATTATTTTAGTTCTATTTTTTTGCATTTTTATTCTCCTCAATATTGCAAAATTTGATTTTTATCTCGAAATATTATATAATATTCTTTTGAATGAATTTAAATATTTATATATTTTTATGAATCGAGATGAGAAAATGTTTGCTAAAATAAAAAGTTTAGGACTTTTAGGCTTGGAACCTTTTGTTGTTGATGTAGAAGCGTCACTTGAAGGAGGAATCCCGGCATTTTATATAGTAGGTCTTCCTGACGCTGCAGTTAAAGAAGCTAAAAATCGAGTCAGATCAACCTTTAAAAATACAGGACTTTCATTCCCGATTAAAAAAATTACTATAAATTTAGCGCCGGCCAATATAAAAAAAGAAGGCGCTGTTTATGATCTACCTATTTTTGTTTCCATAATGCAAGCTTTTAACCAATTGAACAGTATAAATTTAGATGATAGTGTTTTTTTAGGGGAACTTTCTTTAAACGGCAAAATCAAACCTGTAAAAGGTATATTACCGATGCTCTCAAAAGCAAAAGAATTAAAAATCAAAAATGCATTTATTCCAAAAGATAATGAAGCTGAAGGTTCTGTTGTGAAAGATATTAATGTATTTCCGGTTGATAGCGTAGAAAATTTAATTTTACATTTAAAGGGTGAAAAATTGTTACCTAGAGCTGTTTTTAATGATACCACAAACGATGAAAATTGTGAAACTTTAGATTTTAATCAAGTAAAAGGGCAATACTTTCCCAAAAGAGCTTTAGAGATTGCAGCAGCCGGTGGACACAACTTGCTAATGATAGGACCTCCTGGTTCTGGAAAAAGTATGCTTGCAAAGAGGCTTCCGACTATATTGCCAGATCTATCTTTTAAAGACGCTATAGAGACCAGTAAGATTTATTCGGTTGCCGGGCTATTGCCACGAAACACAAGCATTATTAAAACTCGACCGTTTAGGTCTGTACATCATACTATTTCTTCAGCAGGTCTTTCTGGAGGGGGGGTTACTCCAAAACCCGGTGAGATTTCTCTTGCCCACAATGGCGTTTTATTTCTAGATGAATTGCCTGAATTTCAGAGGAGTTGCATAGAGACATTAAGACAGCCTATGGAAGACAGAACCATCACTATTTCGCGTGCAAATGGCTCGCTGAGTTTTCCGTGTTCATTTATGCTTGTTGCCGCTATGAATCCTTGTCCATGTGGATATTATGGTCATCCTAAAAGAAATTGTATCTGTTCTGAGAATTCTATTAAAAAATATCTATCTAAAATTTCAGGACCTTTATTAGACAGGATTGATATCCAAGTAGAGGTCGCACCGGTTGACTTTGAAAAATTAAGTAACATACAAAATGAAGAGAGTTCTGCATCTATAAAGCAAAGAGTAAATAAAGCAAGGGATTTGCAATCAAAGCGATATAAACACTACAATATCAGTTGCAATTCTCAGCTTACACCGGATCTATTAAAAAAATATTGCGTTTTGTCAGAAAACGCAAAGAATCTGTTCAAAAAGGCGTTCGAAGATTTGAGTTTATCTGCTAGAGCCTATGATAGAATTTTAAAAGTTTCACGCACTATAGCAGACTTGGCTCAGAGCGAAACCATCAAATCTTCTCATGTAGCAGAAGCTATACAGTACCGGAGCTTGGAACTTTTTTCTTTCTAAGCCTTGAAAAGGAAAGGTTTGCAAAAAAATAGATGGAATAAACTAATAAGTATGGAAAAAGAAATAAAATGTCCAAAATGTGGATGCAAAATAAAAGTAAAAAACGGGTTCAACAGAGGGAAACAAAGATATAAATGCAAAAATTGCAGATGCAATTATACGGGAGTTGGACGAGGATATCCAGAAACAGTAAGGCAAAAGGCGATAAAATGTCATTTAGAATGGATGGGTTTCAGAAAAATAGAAAGGTTAATGAATGTTAGCCGTGTGTCGGTAATAAACTGAGTGAAAAAATCTGCCGAAAAAATACGTGAAAAAGAGACAAAATAAAAAACAAAAACTAAAACTGATATTTTTTTTGACGAAATGTGCATAAAAAGTATCTGTACATTGACGGCATTAGACCTCAAAAGCAAACAATTTCACATATAGTATCTAACAAATATGCTTCTGACCGCTAGGAAACATATAATTTGATTGATCCTAGAAAAAAACTTGTTGGCAAAGTTGATATTTATACCGTTTAAAGAACGAACAGATTATTACGGAATTATTTAGTCAGGTTTGCTCGAAAAAATTATTGTTGTTCTAACAGTTTAAATATAATTATCGATTCCGTTATTCTATTTATGCAACGTGATTCTTTACTTTATATACGATGTTAGCGATGCTACAGAACCAGTTATATCACCTATAACCTTCAGATGAGAGATTTCTTCTGACCCATTTTACAAGTTCGACGGTAGGTATTATTAAAAGCGATGCAACCATGCAGATAGAAAACTCAAAAAAGCTTAAAGGTGTATTTTGAAAAGCGTTCGAAAGAGCAGGGAAATAAATAACAGCTAAAGTTAAAATTATAGAAACAATAGTTGTCCAGATGAGATAAGAATTGCGGTGCGGTATTTTAAAAATTGATTGAGAAATTGATCGCAAGTTTATAGAATGGAATATTTCAGTAAGAGATAGAGTTAAAAAAGCCATAGTAGATGCATTAGCGTTTGGATGTAATGAAAAACTTTTTGTATTAATGTAATTACCGATTAAATAAGCTAACAAAGAGAGAAAAGCAATTATAACACCCTGATAATAGATGTCAAATCTTATATTTTTAGTAAATAAACTTTCGCTTTTAGGTCGTGGCTTATTTTTCATTAAATTTTTTTCTTCTTTTTCAAGTCCCAGAGATAATGCAGGGAAAGTATCGGTTATTAAATTAATCCAGAGAATATGAATCGGTGAAAAAATCGTTAAATTAAATAAAGTTGCAATTAGTATCGTTAAGACTTCACTGATATTAGATGAAATTAAGAATAAAATGGACTTTTGAATGTTGCTATAGATTTTTCTCCCTTCTTTAACGGCAGTAACGATGGTTGCAAAATTATCATCTGCCAAAACCATATCGGCAACGTTTTTAGTCACATCTGTTCCGGTTTTACCCATACCGATTCCGATATCTGCCATTTTTATTGCAGGAGCATCATTGACGCCGTCCCCGGTCATAGCTACTATTTTCTTTAATCTTTGAAATGCGGATACAATCTTAACTTTATGTTCTGGCTGAACTCTTGCGAAAACAGAACATATTTTTAATTTATCCAAAAATGCTTTAGAAGAAAGCTCATCTATTTCATTGCCTTCTAAAACTTCTTTTTCACTTTTTATTATGCCTAACTCTTTAGCTATAGCAGTAGCTGTATCTTTATGATCTCCAGTTATCATGATAGGTCTGATACCAGCTTCTTTACACTGGTTTACAGCTTTTATAGATTCCTCTCTTAAAGGATCAATCATGCCGCAAAGCCCTACAAAAATCAAGTCTTTTTCGAGGCTTTTAGCATTGTTTTCATTTATGTTATTTACTGAAAAATTGTCATAATGCTTGATAGCTACCGCTAAAACTCTGAGCGCAGAGGATGTCATTTTTTTATTTTGAGCTAATATTTTTTCTTTTATTTCAGGAGTAAGGTCTATAATTTTATCCTTTTTTAAATATTTACTACATTTATTAAGGACAACGTCTATAGCGCCTTTAGTAAATTGTATGAACTCATCTTGAGGAGAAGAATGGATTGTTGTCATAGTTTTACGTTCAGAACTAAATGGAATCTCAAATATACGTCTATAGTTATTTTTCAAATTAGAAATATCGCAAAATTTTTCAGCATACTTTAATAAAGCTATTTCAGTTGGATCGCCAAAAGATTTTTTTGTATTTTGTATATCTGCATCGTTACAAAGAGCTATTGCTATTGACAGGAATTTTTCATTTTCCGTATAAGTTTTAGTTACCGTCATGACGTTTTGAGTAAGGGTGCCGGTTTTATCTGAACATATAACTTGAGTGCAACCTAAAGTTTCAACAGCAGTTAACTTTCGGATAATTGCATTATGCTTTGCCATTTTGCTGACCCCAAGAGCCAATTGAATTGTCACGACCGTAGCTAAACCTTCAGGAATAGCGGCAACAGCTAAGCTGATTGCAAGCATAAAAGTATTTACGATATTATGAATAGAGAAATCTTTGCTGACGAAAATTTTAAATAAAAACATGAACACGCATATAGCAATGACTAAAAAACTTAAAATTCGACTTAGTTGGTTTAATTTGATTTGGAGTGGAGTTTTGTTATCTTTAGCTGTTTCTATATAGTTTGCAATTTTCCCCATTTGAGTTCCCATTCCAGTTTTTATAACTACAGCCTTGCCTCTGCCGTAAACTACATTACTGCCCATAAAAGCCATATTTGTTTGTTCGGAAAGAGGTACATTTTTTGATGGATCTTTTACTTTGAGCGCATCAGATATTTTTTCAACAGGCACAGATTCCCCTGTTAATGCTGATTCTTCTACTTTTAGATTATAACTTTCGATGATTCTAACGTCTGCCGGAATAGTATCTCCGGCTTCTAGAATTATTATGTCTCCTGGAACAAGGTCTTTTGTTTTGACGCTTGTGATTTTATCGTCTCTTAAAACTTTAGAACAGGCGCTAGACATATTATTAAGCGCTTTAATAGCTTTGGCAGCTTTGCTTTCTTGATATACTCCTAAAATTGCATTTACAATTACAACAAAAGCTATTATCAAAGTATCTGTGAAAGATTCATTTGCATAAATTGCAATACCTGCTGAAACAATAGCTGAAAAAATAAGTACTATAATCATTGGGTCGGTTAGTTGTTTTATGAATCTTGAGAAAATAGATGGTTCATTCTCTTCTTTTAGTTCATTGGGTCCGTTTTCACTGAGTCTATCTTTAGCAGTTTCCTCTTTTAAACCATATTCAGAAGTTTTAAGCTTTTCTAAAACTTCTTCTCTTTGATAAAATAAATACTCCATGTTATACCTTCCTTTTCTAAGGCGGAATAGAGAGTACTTTAGAGTTTTACTAAAACGAAAATATGTATGGCGTTTAAATTTTTACAATGTTTGCCCTAGTTTTTAAAAATTTATTTGAAAACTTTAGCTAGCGGTCGCCGCAAGTTAAAAACACGAAGTGTTTTTTAATAAATATTTATAGCAACTAAGAGTTGCTATAACTTGCGGCGACCGCGATAAAGCTTAGATTAAAGCTCATTTTATAATATACCCACAAATGGATACGATAATCATAAGCACGATGTTAGAGAGAACAACGCTGGCGCCGGTAGGGAGATTTACAGAAAAAGATAAGAGCATGCCGACAAAAAAGCAAAACACAGAAATAATCGAAGACATTATCATTAAACCTTTGAAACTTTTTGTAATTTTCCTTGCTGTGATGGCAGGAAAAATAATTAAGCTTGAAATCAAGAGGGTTCCCATCATTCTCATACCCAAAACGACAGTTAAAGCTGTTAAAAGAGCAATTACAAACTGATAAAAGTTGATATTTATTCCGGATGCTTTAGCGAAATTTTCATCGCAAGTTATTAGGAATAAACGATTATAGAAAATTACGAAAACCGTTAAAACACAGATGGACAAAACAACGCTTAAAATAACATCAAAAGTGGTCATAGATAAGATACTTCCAAACATATAGCTATAAACATCAGCGTTAAAGCCTTTTGTTAGAGCAGTTATAGAAATACCGACTGCCAAAGACCCGGTTGAAAATATTCCTATTGCAACATCTCCGTTGATATTTTTATTTTGGCTTATGTACATAATTATGAATGAAGTAATTATCATCACAGGAGCTGAGACTAAAATAGGGGATGTGCCACTTGCTAAGGCTAAGGAAAGTGCTGCAAAACCTACATCAGAAAGGCCGTGCCCTATTAAAGAATATTTTTTCAAAACTAAGATTACGCCGAGAAGTGAAGCACACACAGAAACTAAACCGCCGACAATCAAAGCTTTTACAATAAAAGGGTAAGTGAACATATCAGCTAATTTATAAAACGTCACGTTAAAAAATTTCCTCCCTTTTGATTAAAATAGTCTTTAGAGGCGCCATCGAAAACGATTTTTTTCTCAAGGTGTATTACCCTTTTAGCATATTTTTCTACGTTTGTTAGGTCATGGGAGATCATTAAGATGGTTGTGTTATTTTCAGCGTTTAATTTCTTTAATATTTTATAAAAATTTTCGCTAGCATTCTTATCAAGACCAGAACAAGGTTCATCAAGGATTAAGAGTTTAGGGTTTTTACAAAGAGCTCGCGAGAGAAGCACTCTTTGTCTTTGTCCTCCAGAAAGCTCACTTATAGATTTTGAAGTAAAATTACTTAGGCCAACTGCTTCTATTGCTCTTTCAGCGGTTGCTTTATCTTTTTTGGAGTAAAAAGGCAATTTTGCAATTGAAGGTTTTTGTGTTCCGGATAGAATTATTTCTTTTATTGTGGCGGGGAAATTTTCTGGAATGGAGCAAATTTGTGGGATATACGACATCTCACTTTTTTTGCAATTAAATAAAATTTTGCCACTATTTATAGGAATAAGACCTAAGATACTTTTTATTAAAGTGCTTTTACCGGCACCGTTGTTACCGATCAGACAGATATAATCACCAAAAGGCACGTTAAAACTTATGTTATCGAGGACCAGAGAAGATGATGAATTGCTATATGAAACAAATAAGTTTTTAATTTCTAAAACATTCATTAATTTAGCCCCACTTTTAAATTTTCTAAGTTTTCTTTCATCAAGTCTAGGTAAGTTACTTCATTATCGAATTGTTCTTTAGAAAGATTATGTATGGTACTAAATTTCAAAGCTTTTACGTTTGTATTATCGCAAATAGATTTAGCAGTTGATGACAAAGAAAGTTCTTCGTAATAAACAACTGGAATATGATTATTTTTTATAAAGTTTATGATATAGGTTAACTTTTGAAGGCTTGGTTCAGTTTGCGAAGAGCAATTCTTTAAAGCTGCTTCGTAGTTTAGGTTATATCTTTTTACAAAATATAAGTGAGCAAACTTTCCAGCAAATACGATAGTATTTCTCTTAGCGTTTTTAATAACGTTAAAAAAATCATTATCTAAATTTTTAAGTTTAGACTTATAATCAGTAGCGTTACTTTTATAAAATTCTGAGTTATCAGGATCTTTTTGGCACAAAGCGTCTAAGATATTATCGACCATTAAAGAAGCTAAAGTTGGATCCAGCCAAAAATGAGGATCATATTCGTGTTCGTGTTCGTGTTCATTTTCGGATTGTTCGTCATGAGAACTTTCGTAATCGTTTTTGATTAAAGGAATATTTTGAGAAAGGTCTTTTATAATTAAAGATTTATCATTGATT
>Ga0247609_10007298_pt1 | contig 10551 bp, 8 predicted proteins | sample 172DNAGHGlowgp2_FD_193487 | JGI IMG/M metagenome (GOLD analysis project Ga0247609, IMG submission 193487) | Sheep rumen microbial communities from Palmerston North, Manawatu-Wanganui, New Zealand - 1728 DNA GHGlow gp2 | ecosystem: Host-associated > Mammals > Digestive system > Stomach > Rumen ...
AATCCACTACTAATAAGACACTCATAACGAGGAGCCCCTCACTAGAAATGGAAAAATAATCTAATATGCCTGCAACAGATAGTCCCCCAGCTAATCATATTAAGGCTCATTCTGTTTCTCACATATAAATATGTTTAGTTATTTAAAAATTATTTAGGAAGCTCTTCGTTCAATTCAGAATAAAATTTTCTTACAGAAGCACTATAAGCCTCAATTCATTTTTGAACTTCAGCATTTTCTTCTGGGTAATATTTCTTTAATGTCTGCAATACAAGTAAATGGGCATTCTTTTTCTTTAAATACGCAGAACTCTTCACTTCGTTTTCTTTCATATAGAGAACCCAATATCTATAATTGAGCCTTCGTCATAGTTTCTTCATTACATCATATGTAATGTAGAATCTACATTTAAGTCATTTTCAATCATTAGGTTTTCGAGAATTTACAAACCACATTCATCATTTATCCCACCCCACAAGAGCTATACAATGTCAGCCAGGGATGCTTGAAGGTACGGTCTTAATCTCTCATTCTAACATTTCGTTCCACATCTTAGCATTTCATTTTATACACCAAATGATTGGGCAACCTTGATATAGATAACGCTTCATTTTCTCAAAAGCTTTATCATCATGCGTCCATTCATCTGTAGCATAGGCATCAAACCTTGCTAACTGTCAATTCTCTTCGATAAGAATTCATTCCTTTAATGCAGTGCTCACAGCCTTCTCTACATAATCTCAACCATCATATTTCTCTGTACTATGTCACATCTTACTTCGCAGGTCTTTTCGAAGAGGTGTAATTATATTTCTGTCTGTAGGTTCTACTCAACCTTTCTTTACATTTAAGATTTGTACTCAATGCGTAGTTCAGAGAGAAGTACAGGAACCTAGTCAATTTTGATTAGAAGTTTTGTAAATCCATTTTCCTAGAGAATAACTCTCTGGGAGTTTAATAGAATAATCTAAGTCAATGGCCTCTTCTGCTTTGAAGTCTGTTGCTTCTGCAAACTCTGGTGGTAATGTTTTACAGGATTCAAAGATTTTTACCTCTTCTTCTGTTAATTTATTTTCTTCCATAATAGTTAAATTATGAATTAAATAAACCCAAGGTGGACAATTCCAGCTAAGCTAAATATACCACCCAGGGTAGTGTATGTGTCTTATTTTTATTTTGGGTACGGTACTACCTGGGGTTTTATTCTAAATCTTTCTTTATTCTTGATGTAGCAGCCTCTTCTTTCGTTTAATGTTTGTTTCAGTCTTTTTTTATTTGTACTGACCATAGCTCAGTAATATATTCTTTCATCTCTGCAACTTTCGCAAATTGTTACTCAGGGCCTAATGTTTCTTCAACATACCCTACATAAATTATTAGTGTGCATGACGCCGATTATAATGATAATAAAAACGACGTCGTAAATAGTTTTTTATGAATTTCAAGTCTAATGTCAAGAGATTTTATCTATTATATAAATCTGATTAGAATCCATATTCTCCTGCTAATGAAGCTATCTCTGCATCTGTCCAACATCTGTCTTCTCAGATTACTAGCTTTATCTTTCATGTTATATACTGTGGTCAACCGTATCTCCATCTACCTAATTGCAATGCTTCTCAACTAGAGTAATTAGGATTATTCATTCACGATAAAGTATTATCTAATACTCAGTTTACGTATATTCTAGCTGTTCAACTACTATCTCTTGTTGTTGCTATCATTACTCGTTGATTAGATACGTAATTAGTCAGACTTCTGATTTCTTTTGGGTCAGAAGCTCATGCTCATCAATACCATCAAGCATATTTATTAACATCCCATGAATAAGCTATTCATACCCCCCACGCCGATGGAGAAGTACATTCAATAACAACGGCATCTCATGAAGACCTATTCACTAATGCTATCATCGTACATTCACTTCATAGATTAACTCTATTATTAGCCTGTGTATAACTACTTCAATCAAATTCTGCTACTCTACCATAAGTAACATCTGTACTGAAACTAGGATTACCATACCAAGTCATATCTACTCAATTACCACTTAGGTCATAGATTGTAGATGTTGTATCATTGTCATTGATGTTATAATAGAATTTAGTATTAGCTCATGGTTGCCATCTAGTAGTTGCCGTATATGATACAGGCTCACAATAGCTTATTCCACCAGAATCTGAATAAGAGAAAACTACGTAATAATACGTTTCTCAATCAGTCAATCATTGGTCAGAATATCCTGTAGTCTTATAACTATCTTTTACAGTTTCAGTAACTAATAATGTTCAATCACTAGGAGAAGTAGGTGCTGAGCCTTGCTTCCTAACTAATTCAGATTTAGCAAAACTTGTAGGTGGTATAGTTCAGATTTCATTATCTTCCCATGTAATTGTAGCATCTAGTCAAGCAGGAGTAACATGTAAATTTAAAGGCTCTCATATATTACCTCATCATCATAGGATATATTCTGTCCCATTGTATACCATCTTATTAAATACTGGCATTTGTTTTAAGAAAAGAAATAAATCTGATTAGTTTACATTAGGTCATTTAGTGAAACTTCATGTTCAATTGTTTGTATAGAATTGGTCGTTGACTAAGTCATATAATCCAACAACTAAATCTGCTTTTCTATAACATGGCACAAAATCTCTTATTGCCGTTCAGTTGTCTATTATTTTGAAGTAATATAGTTTGAAAGTCATGTACCAATCAAGTATTCAATCCACATACCATATTTTCATAGTGCTGTTGCTATTAGTATAACTTCACGTATTTCAGTTTACTAATACCGTGTCAGTAGGTATGTCCTTTATATAGTTATTTCATAACTCTATTTCACGTATGCTTACCGTCGTTCATGTATAAACGATTCTTCAATAACCATTTCAAGCATAACAGTCCCATTCAAAGGCTCACGCAGTTGATGAACTATACCTCGTATGTCATACACTTTCATCTCGACTCGTAAAGTTACCAAATAGAGCATTACTGTCTCATCCAACAGTTCATCCATGTTTAATTTGGAACACTCTTCCGTTTGTATTGTATGTAACTCCTGTGTCTATATAAGGTCATTTAGAACTACTCTCTATATATTCTACCTCTTGGTATTCACTAGGTAACCTTCATGGACTAGGTTGATTAGCCAACAATAGATAAGCTGTATTGCTATCAGGAGTCAGACTTTGATAATCACTTTCTGTACCACCCCATATCTTCATTCATGGTGTGAATATGTTATTAGCTTGTGTGCTGACTAATACATCACCTCATCCTACTCATGTCCAATTACTACCATCACATACTTTCAATTCATCACTAATAGTATCATACCAAAGCATTCATTCAACTGGGTTGGAAGGCATTACATTAGATATAGCTCATGGGTGCTTCCCATTAAGAGCATTTGTGATAACTCTATTCTCTACAGGGTTTGTACTTGTGGTTGATAGAGAAGAGTCAACAGCTATACCACTTCAAGAATTAGATAACAATATCCAATCTGTACCATCATAAAGATACAAATCTGAAACAGCTACAGGCAATGTCTCGACAGTTGTACTAGCTACTCAGATTGTATAACTACTACCGTCAGGTTTATAGTTTGAAGCGGGAGAAACTGCTACATTAGAAACCCTATAATAATCTCAAGCCTTATATTGATAAGGACTTTCAGAAGGATTTGTTATAGGTAATCAAGTAGCAGAGTCCCAGTTAGAAAGAAACCTACCTATTGTTTGTAGGTTTTGTATATAGTCATACAATAATTTTCATTGTTTTGCAGAAAGAGCGTCGTCAGCAGCTACTGTGTATAAGTTATCTATAACATCAGGCACTTCTACATTAACTGCTTTAGCTATATCAGGCACTAATGCTGTTCAATTAACTTTAACAGTTTCTATCTTATTAACCTGAGCTCACTCTTCTACGCTATCTATTTTTTGCTGTATTTCATCTGCAATAGAAAACTCTCTCCTTTCTTTAGAGAGAGAGTTTTCATCTGCAAAGTATTGTTGGCGTGCGTGTGTTGCCATATGTTATGTTAAGTTAATTATTTAAAGGAGCGTCTATTATATATCAAAATCAATATGCAGTAAGAGCATCTATTTCCCATACATTAATATGAGAAGAGTATATTTTATAATTATTTAAATCTTCCCCAGTCATACTAGAACTATTATTTATGCTACTACTTCATATCACTCGATTAAAATATTTAGTTTTACTATCTCATCTATTTCATAAAATTTCAGCATATATATTAACACTATTAGTAGACTCTATATATACTGGTGTAAGATTTACATAGACACTTCATGAATCAGCAGAATCTAATGTTCAAATAGAAGCTCTACACCATGACCAAGAATTATCTGAAATTGTTTTATAATATATTCACACAAATCATGCAAATAAAGTATGTCATGAGCTTCATCTATCTTTATGAGAATATCATCACACCATAAATATATAATTTCATATTTTGCACATAAATGAATCTCATCAAAATCATCATGCATATGTTCATACATTTTTATCAGGATATCAAATAGCTGCTCATTCTGCTAAAGACACAACTAAATCATAATCATCTTGTGGTACTCATTGCTGTATCTGGTCTATGTATGTATGGTAATCTTCAACTGAGGCATTAGCAGGCACGTCTACTCACTTATTTATTATAGAAGTTCTTGCATCAGCCTTTGCTCATTGTAATCTTGTTATTTCACTCGCTATTGTCATCGTTATTATAGGTTAGCAAGTAAAGATTCGATATCTCATACGATATCATCTACATACTTCTTAGTAGCTGGACTTCAAGCATATTGAGGTGTGTATGGCTGTATATAATTGCTATCTGTCGCAAGATATTTCAATGAAAAAGAAGCTGGGGCGACATCGCTTACCACATCACTAGTACCAAATATGATAATTGTGTATCAATCAATGCGTGAATATGAAGAGCTTTCATCAAACGCATATAATCATTCAAATTTAATATCGAAATCTGTTCAGCTCGTGCTGAAATCTGTTAATTTATATATTACATTATTATATTTTAACAATGGCGTATTTCATGCTTTATAATAATCATATATCTGTTGTCATGTTGTTGTATCTCATTGTCAACTTATTGTGAATACTTTTACGTTTGGTGTCTCTCACGGAGATATCATTATATCTCAACTTCATAATAAGCTCTGATTGTTTATTGTTTTTATGTTAGTTCAGCTGACTAATGTATCTTGTTTACTATTCAAATCACTTTTAGTAGCAACTACTGAAGTATCTATACTAATTTCATTCTGTGCTGAAATGTTTATACCATTTCAAGCTGTATATCTTGTATCTGTATCTGTATCTACAGTTTCCCAAGTTGTTCAATTATATATCTTTAATACATGATTAACTGTGTCATACCATAAATCTCACTCATGAGGATTTTGTGGAGCGGTACCTCATTCATGTATTAATCAATCTATTGCGTCATCTACATATGTCTTAGTAGCATAATCACTTGCGTCAGATAACTCAGCTACTGTTGTAGGCACAGGAATATTAATTGTTTTATTATTAGCAGAATTGGCTGAAAATGTATCTATTGTAGTTGAATTTTTCTGGATTGTTAATACTCAATCGTTTACTGTTGGCAATTGTCAAATAGCCGATTGTATGGCAGCATTCACATCGCCAGCAGTTTGATAACCTACATTATTTGTTAATTGTGAGATGTTGTCATTTGGCTGTAGGGCTGTGGTTCAAGCGGTAGCTCAATTCCTAATAGCTGATAAATCTGGGATTATATCTTGCTTTCAATTAATAGCTGTAGCAATTGCTCTATTTTCTACAGCGTTTGTTGAAGTTGTAGAAAGAGCAGAATCAATTGAAATTTGGATAGCTGTATCAGGTATTCTTACCCAATCAGCTCAATCAAAATAATATTTATCATTTACTCATACGTTTTCTAGTTCAACTGTTGTACTAGGTACTCATTGAGTATAAGTACTTCAATGTGGTTTATAATTTGTAGAACCTGTAGCGGAAACTACATAATAATCTCATACTTTATATGTGTATGGGTCTTCCTGAGGATTTGTCCCAGGAAGTCAAGTTGTACAATCCCAAGTAGAAAGAAACTTTCAAGTTCAACTTAATCAATTTATTTGGTCTTGTAATGTCCTACCCATATTTGCTGATAATGCATCAGTCGTTGATGTACTATCAAGGCTATTTATCACTCATGGGATTTCATCTATTTTAGAAGCGATGTCGTCTTTTAATCAATAAATACGTGCATCTTTTCCTATATAAACATTATCCCCATCAAATACTAATCTTGCTTTTGGCATTTATGCTTTAATTAGGGGATAAAAAATTAAGACAAAGGATTAACTATAATATATTTGTAGCTTCCAGTTTCAGTTTGATTTGAAACAACTGTTAACTGTCAAACATTAATAACCTCATTTAAATCTCAAATAATATCTGAATAGTTAGAAATTGCCACAAAGCTATCAGCTGTTATATCTGAGTCAACAACTACAGAAGTGTCTGAGTTATTAAATACTCCAGTACCCATTTTTACAATAGCTGTAGTATATACAGGAGGTAAATATTGAGGGTCTACTTTTCAATTAGCGTCTAATGGAGCAACTCAATTAGGTTGTCATTTCTCAGACTGTAAGACAAAATCAGGTGCTTCTGCTCATTGAGAAAGGTATAATCAATCAAGAACTCTAAGCTCATTAGTTACTACTTCAGTAGTTCTAACTGTATCGCTTTCTATCTGTCAATCGATAACTAATCAATTATTACCATTGATAGCTCATTCAACTCTTAATGTTCAAGCAACATCTACACTACCAGTTAACTCTAAATTATTGAAATGTACTGTTCAAGGTACACTTAGCTCAGTGATAGTTGCTGTATCCATTAATACATCTCCAGTTGTGTTAAGATTATTTAATGTAACAGTTCAAGTTGAAGTCATATCTGCAACAGTTGTATCTCCCGTGACAGTTAAATCTGTTAAAGTAGCATTAGTTGAAGTTAAGTTTGTTACATCTCAATTAGTTATAGTAGCTTCAGCAGCTGTTAAATCAGCTATGTTTCAATTAGTAGCTGTAAGATTAGTCACAGTAGCGTTAGTTGAAGTTAATGTAGTTATATCTCAAGAAGTAGCAGTTAATGAAGTGACTGTAGCATTAGTTAACTGTGAATCAGTAGCTATAAGATTATCTACATTAGCTGTCTCAAGATTACTTGTCTCAGCATTTAATGTTGTAGCATTAACTACATTTCAAGTGAATTCTCATTCTGAAGTTACACTACCTACAAATGTAACATCTCAGTTAACTGTATGCAATGTTACATTATTTAAATCTAGGTCCATATTTTCTATAGCAGTTTCTATAGCATCCATATCAAGAGAAACTCTATAAACGTTCTCTCATTCAATATTAACTCTAATAGGAGCAGTTCAAACAACTTCATAAGCTAGTTTTTCACACTCTCAATATTTGCTTCCTGTAGGAATTCTATATACAGTTTGTGTGCTTGAACTAGTGGTTGTATTGGCTACCCTTCCAGTTCATAATCTTGAACCACCATTTTGTGGTTTTCTTTGTCTAGGCATTGTTTTCTATATTATTAAGTAAATTAAATTGTTCTGCCATCCAGATAATCAAGTTAGCAAATTCTTCTTTAGGAAGTCATTGTAACATAGGCTGGATGTCAATTTTAAGCTCTTCGATATCATAAGCTGGCATTTCTAATGGAAGCTCACCCTCTGCAGGAATTTCTTCTATTGTTTCTTCTACAGCCAACTCTCCCCCTGGAGCAAACATTGCCTCATCCTCTGGAGTAAGCATAGCTGTTTCATCATACATAGGGGCCTCTGCCTGTGCCGTAGGTGACACATCAATACCTAGAGCGGCCATTTGTTGTTGTATGGCATCTAATTCGTTCATATGTATTTAAACATAAAATAAATTAATACCGCTTAGCGGTATAAACCAGATTAACCAATAAGAACATACCGCATAGCGGCATAAACTAACAATCACTTTGTGGTTGTAGCTGATATTCTCAATCTGGTCATGTCGTAAATAATGGTGCGATAAACATTTCTCAAAGCCATCCACCAAAAGTTATATCAGCATTACGACTTACTAATTCTAATTTTATTTGTGTTGCATAACTCTGGTTCTCTCATAAATCAGTAACAAGTGGCATAGTCGGAGCCAATCTATATAAGCTATCATCTACACAAACTCAATGACTTGGTAATAATATTTCTTTATAACTATCGCACCAAGGTTTGTCTTGTACTACACTATATGGAGTAATCTTTGAGTTAGTACAGCCCGCTTTATATCATGTCTGATTATCTTTTATTAATTCTAATTGACATTCAGCTATCTCTGTGTCATCTCAAATATAATTATCAGACATCTGTTTCACCCAAAAATTATTTACTTCATCTCAAGGCATTCATATAGGGAACTCATATTCTGTTCATATTCAATTGACATAAGAAGTTATATGTATTTTTACATCCTCTCAATAATGTCAAGGACCTAATATAGTTATAAGTCTATTCAATTTTGCCAGGTTATATAACTTCGGTCTATTTGATAGCCAACTCCCACTTGCACCAGACCAATCACTTTCATTCTCTATTAAGTACGCCGATATCTTAGATACTATATCCATACTATATGGGGCTCAATATTTCATATCTACCCCTCAAGCATCTCTTACATAAATTCAGGCTTCTCAGAAATATAATCAGTCATTAACGCCCCACATACAGAATCCACTTAAATGGTCTTCTGTCCAAACTTTAAACAATTTGTCAAATTTATATATGTGTGTAGCTGTATTGCCTCAATCACTTTCTTTTACATATTCTGGGTGTGTCGCCGTAGGATTTGTAGGTATATATGGGTTAGAATGATAATTTACAAATACCCTTAAATCTCCTCTATCATCTCATACGAAAACTTCATCTCATCCTGTAAGAGTAGATAATTTACTATTGAATGCACTACTACCTCAGACATCTTCATATTGAAGCATATAGCTTCAAGTGTTGCTCGCTACTCATAAAGCTAACAGCCTCTTATCATTTGAAACAAATAGCAAATCTCAATCATATTCTCAAAATGAATATCTACTCCATAGTCAAACCGTTTGAGACTGGTCATATACTTTATACATATTTCATTCTTCTGGGACGCATATTCACAAATGTTGTTTTCAAAATACTACAACAAAATCTCTATAAGATGTGATAGAAGTTTTATCTACTCAGGCAAACATATCCTCTTGGATAAAAAACTTATCATAACCTCAAGGTGTATTCGTGTAATGTATCCATCAATTATCAGTGAGTACAAATATCTTGTTTGCTGCGTTAGCAACTCAAATTATGCTTGTATCTAAATAAGGGGATATCTGTGAGTACGGTGCTACCCTAGAGAAGCCCCCATTATCCACATTTGTTACTACATAAATTTTCTTTCATGTAGAATATCAAACTACTTCTCACCAATCTTTGAATATATAATATTTTAAATCTCCTCATTCTGCAGGCTCATCGTCTTCAGATGATAATGTAGCAAATCATTGCCAAGGTGCATTCAAAATAAGTCTTCACTTTGAATCTACATCTGTGATTAATCTAACCTGTCAAGCAAATCCACTGTCCTCCCCGTTCTTAGAATCATAAACTAATAAAAAATATCATTTTAATGTTGCTCTAAATCTAGCATCTCATTCTTCTATACATTCATCTGAGAAATATCAATGAGTAGTTCATCATTCATATTCATTTATCTGTATTCAACTATATCAAGAGTATGTAGCGCAATCTCAATCTATAACATCCTCTACAACTTTTCACTTTACATAATCTGTCACAAATAGTTTCCAATCTCAACATCATACTGTATCAAATTCGTCATATCTTCTACTTATAGGGTCCACACATCCATCAACTATATCCCATTTATATATACGTCATTTTGTCCTAAAAGGATTCGCTGCTAAAGCATATACAGTTCATTTAGATTTATCACATTTATTTTCCCATATTACTTTTATATCCATTACATCCCATCATTCATCTTCACCTTTCCACATATCTGATGGTATGTAAGACAATCTATTCTTTAAAAAGAATGAGGAATTCCTATGGGTAGCCGTATATGGCACATGAGTTACATCTACATTTATAAAATCATAATATAGATTATTCACAGCACCAGCAAGCACCCCATTCCAATACCAATCTGTTTTATCTTGTTGTGCCATGTTTTATTGGTTAGCAGCATTTAAAGCTCAAGGAACTACATATTTGATACTATTATCAAACATTTCCTTTAATCTCTTTAACTTCGTTTGGAATCTACTATAGTAATTCGCACTAGCATTAATATCATTATCACTTTCAAGTGCGTACTCACTTTTCATATATAGCCTTAACAAAGCTAATATATATGGGTCTATGTCTATAGTATCTTCCAAAGAGTTTACCTTTTC
>Ga0247609_10007299_pt1 | contig 10549 bp, 4 predicted proteins | sample 172DNAGHGlowgp2_FD_193487 | JGI IMG/M metagenome (GOLD analysis project Ga0247609, IMG submission 193487) | Sheep rumen microbial communities from Palmerston North, Manawatu-Wanganui, New Zealand - 1728 DNA GHGlow gp2 | ecosystem: Host-associated > Mammals > Digestive system > Stomach > Rumen ...
TCGTCGTAGAATAGTGGATTAGTATATGTACCATTGCCATTGTCGGCAGTCCACGACTGAGCATGAGCTGCAAACAACGAAAAGTGAAAAGCGAAAACAATAATAATCGCTATTATATTATATCTACAACTAACTCTGAATCTTTTACTAACCATCATTTTTCACTTTATCACTTTTCGTTTTTACTCTTAATTTAATTTGGGCCATCCGTCAGAAGTCCAAAGGATTGGGCGTTGTATCAGGATGGAAGCACCTCCATGGGCAACGCTATAACCATGGCAGATGAAAATGTCCTCACCATTGAAAGTATATGCTGCACAATGTCCGGCAGCCTCGAAATTCTTCTTGTCACCCTCAAGGAAAAGCATTCCGCCACCGTCGCGCATGTCTTTGCCATCAGGGTCAAGATAGGGTCCGTCAATGGTCTTGCTGCGTCCAACAGCCACGCGGTAGTTGCTTTTAGAACCTTGACAGCAGTAGTCCCAGGATACAAACAAGTAGTAATAATCGTTGTGTTTGAAGATAAATGGAGCTTCAATCGCATTAGGTCCGGCAAAGTCGGACGTAGGATTCTTAGGAGGATTAGGATTGGTAGAGAGTGTCTTCTTGCCGTCGGGATCAGTCAGGTTATAACGGCGGGCAATGGTGCGAGGTTTTTCGCCTGCAGCAATATGCATAGTCGTGTCGAGACGGGCAAGTTGAATGCCATCCCAGAAAGAACCCCAAACGAGCCAAGGGTTATCGTTGTCATCGATGACGAAGTTAGGGTCGATGGCGTTCCAGTTGTCGCGCCCCTCGCGGGAGGTGATGATACAACCCTCGTCGTCCCATACAGGGAAGGAGAGCGAACGCTTGGAGAGCAGGCCAATGGCCGAGCCGTTACGCCCAAAGGTCGAACAGCTGTAGGCAAGCCACCACTTACCGTGATAGTTAATGACATCCGGAGCCCACACATGGATTCGGAATCCTGGTACGGAGTCCATTGCCCACTGAGGGATGACAGACATGGCAGGCTCTGGCAAGACCGTCCAGTTCTTACGGTCATTAGACGTCATCTGCTGGATACCCATGCCCGTGGCAAAGATATAATAGGTACTGTCCTCAAAAGCCATGACGGGGTCATGTACCATCGGGGTGTCGGTTACGAATGGTTCTTTTGGAGTATGGCGACGCTGCTGTCCGGCTGCTGAAACAGATACGATAAGGGCTAGCAGCGACCACATGATTGTTTTCGCTTTCATTGGATTGCTTTTTTAAAGAAGGAAAAGATAAAGGGGACGGGCTTCACAGTCCGCCCCCTTCAAAAGAATACTAACTAATTAATTAATGTGAAGAAACTAGTCTTTTACTCGAATACCAGATGGCTGCCATCGATTGTGAAGCGGAAGTACAGATCTTCGCCGATGATGGGGCTGATGCCAATGTAATCCTGCTTGTAGGTCTTACCATCGCTGCCCTTCATGACGCACTTCACGTCGGCAGAACTGCCATTGTTGGTAACAGATACGGTACAGATAGCCTCGTCCATAGCTTTGAGCCATGCAGCCCAGTCGCTCTGACCACCACTCGGTGTGCAGGCAGCATAGCTGTCGCCCCAACCGTAGTTGTCAGCACGTACCACAGCATATTCGGTGTTGTTCTCCTGAGTCAGGACAACGCAGAAATTATTCCAGTTGTTAGCCCCAGAGGTAGAGTTCTTGAATCGCTGGGTAACAGTATGGCCTTCGGGAACACGCAGCATCTGAGAGTGGGCACCCCAGAAGGCGGTAGAGTTATCCTCGGCACCGATCACGTCACTAAACTCAATATGGCTGCCATCAACCGTAAAGTTGAAGTAGAAATTATCGGGATCAACGGTGTTGATGCCCATGTAATTCTGAACGTAGACCTTGCCATCAGTACCCTCCATGACGCACATCACATCAGCGGTTCCATCGCCATTGTTGGTCACAGCCACAGATACCTTTGCACCGTCCATAGCCTTGAGCCATGCAGCCCAGTCGCTCTGGCCGCCGCTCGGTGTGCAGGCTGCATAGCCGTCACCCCAACCGTAGTTGTCGGCGCGTACCACAGCATACTCCTTGGAACCGTCAGAGCTGCAGAGAACAACCACGAAGTTGTTCCAGTTGTTCTGACCATTGGTATAGTTGGTGAAGCTGGAAACGAATGTCTCCTTCGGCCCGACCTTGATGTTATCTGAGTGAGCACCCCAGAAGGCGGTAGAGTTGTCAGATGCACCTACGCTGGTGTAAATCTTGTCGACGACATCGAAGGTGGCAGATGCCATCACGGCCTTGCTGATGAGTTCACCCTTATACGACTTGTTATAAGCCACCAACAGCGTCTTAGTTCCCAGAGAGTTCAGGTCAGGAATAGCCTGGAATGACAGTTCGCTGGCAGGAACATCCTTCGAGACACCCTGCTCGAACTGAACGGTTGCCGTCACATTGGCCATCGCCACATTGAGGTCAGAACCCAGAAGTACCTTCTTGGGTACACCATTCAGGGTCATCGACAGAGGCTGCTTGTCCTCCTTAGAGGTGAAGCCACCGATAGGCTCGATGGTAGAACCGAGGAAGTCGATGAATGAGCCCTCGGGCACCAGGAAACAGCGGATTGTCTTATTCGATGAATCGGCATTGAGATTGGTCAGCATCGTAGTCTGATTATAGATCTTGGTCACATTACCGTTGGTCATGGTAACCACCAAGCCACCACTTGTACGATCGACGGTCAATGTCACCTTGCCGCCTAACTTGTCGACACCGGTATCAGTATCAGTCTCGAAAGTCAGCGTACTTGTCACCAGACTGCGGTCGATATAATCACCCCACTCGGAGTTACCGCTGGGTTGATTATCGAATCGGATGGCACCATATTCCTTATAGCTACCTGCGCCACGATCCTCATCATTACAGATAATTAACGCGAAATTCTTATAGGTGTTGGAGGCACTGGGATTGATGTTCAGGTTGAACTGGGCAATCCACTTTTCATCCGCAGGAATCTGATAGTACTTAGAGAACTGTGCCCACCAGCCTGTAGAGAAGTCGGTAGCACCAATCGTGTAAACATCCTCCTCGAGGCCTTCGATGATAATCTCACCCTTGCCCTTATTGGCTTCGGCAATGGAGTCGATCTTGGCCTGGCGCCAGTCGGGAGAATTAACGCCATACAGATCACCGCCCTCACAGCTTGTCAGGCTCAGCATTCCAAGAGCTGCTGCGCAGAAAGCGGTTGCTATTTTATTGAGATGTCTCATATATCTTTTATCTTTAATGTTAAAACTATAAGCTAACTGTTACTTACCCAGATTTACAACAGGGTGTACCGTCCAACCCTTGCTTGAGAAATAGCCGGCATTGCTGCTCGTGTAGTTGGCAGAGTTTCCGACGAGGTTGGGGTTATTATTCAGCGTACCCTGATAGATGGGCAGGAACTCGTGGCCATCTAGCCAGGTGTCGTAAGAGCTCTTGCTGCATGTCTTGTAGTCAACGGGATCTTTCGGCGTATAACCGATGAGACCATTGTCATAATCAGACTTCGTCCAGAAGTTGAAAGCACCATGTTCCTTAATCTGCTGCAGACGGCCGCTATCGTAGAAGAAGCCCCAGCGGATGAGGTCGAATCCACGGCCGAACTCACAGCCGAACTCCTTTGGACGCTCCACGTTGGCAATCTGCTCGAACAGCTTATCCTTAGTGTCGAAATCAGAGAGTTTCAGGCTGGCCAGCTCAGCACGGTTGCGCACCTGGTTGATCCAGTCGATAGCCTGTTGAGTTGGACCGTTGACCTCGTTCTCGCACTCGGCAGCACGGAGCAGCACGTCGGAGTAACGCATCATTCGGAGGTTGATACCATCATGAAGACCAGTCACCACCTTGTCGTAAAGACCTGTGCGGAGGTTAGTGTGCTTGGCAACGGGCAGACCACCGTAGTTATTGTTGGTCACAATGTAATTATCAGCAGTCATAGCGTCTGTATAGCATACATTACCATACTCAAAGCCATCCCAGTCGGTTTCGTAAGTACCGATAGTCCAGTAGAGGCGGGGGTCAAGCTTACCGCTGGTAGTACGCTCCTGCTTGAAGAGGTTGTAGAGCCAGGGAGAAGCAGAGAGGTCAGCCCAGCCACCGTAGTTACCAGGACCGAAGTTGCTCTCGATAGCAGAACCCTGTGTGGCGTTGGCACTGGTGTTCACCGGTGTCCACTCATCGTCGGTACCTTGAGTGCCATAGTCGAGGAACTGTACCTCGAAGAGACTCTCGGCATTGTTCTCATATTTTGAACCCTCACGGAAGTTGTCACCGTAGTTCTTCATCAACTCATAGTGGCCGTATGTGCCGCCGATGATGGCTTTCAGCACGTTGAGAGCCTCGCTGTACTTGTGGCGAACCATCAGTGTGCGAGCATAGTAGCCGGCAGCAGCACCACATGTGGCACGGCCCTGAGCCCACTGGCCACCCTCGTCGCGAGAGGGAAGCAGCGTCATGGCCTCGGCGAAGTCAGTCTCTACCTGGTCGAGCACCTTATCATACTGCACATTAGGATCTTCACCTTCTGTTTCAGAGTTGGCGGCATAGAGACCGTCGAGTGAAGAGTAAGAGTTATAATCAGTAATCAAGGCAGGATTCTGATAGTAGCCAGCCAGCATATAGTATGCCAGGCCACGGAGGAAGAGTGCCTGGCCCTTGATGCGCTTCATCTGATTGTCGAGCGAAGCATTATCGCTGCCGGTACGTGAGAGCACGAAGTTACATACGTTGATGGTGTAATACCAGTCACGCCAAGACCATTGGCCAATTTCGTCGGTGATTGGCTCGTTGAGGTCGTCGAACGGCATATACCATACCTGTGAGGAGTTCCATACCTCGTCACCTCGACATACGTCGATCATATATCCTACACGAGCATAAGTACCCTCCATGCGGATATGGTTGTAGGCAGCTATCACACCTTCTTCCAGGTCAGCGGCAGAATAGCCGTAAGAACCTGTGGTCTGCTGGTTGGGGTTAGTCAGTTCCAGCTTATCGTTGCACGATGTGAGTGTGCCGATGCCCAGTAAAAGGGCCAAGGAAAAATTATATAGTTTCATATGTTATAATCTTATTATATGATTCTCGTAAATCTTTTAGAATGATAAGAGGATACCGCCCATGAAGGTACGTGGTGTCGGGAACGAACAGAAGTTGTAACCCGGAGTGAACGTACCACCAGCATAGTCGACGTTATAACCATGATAGCCCGTGAAGGTGTAGAGGTTCTGTGCAGAAACGTATGCACGGACACCACTCACGTAGCCGCCGAACCACTTGTCGGGGAAGTTGTAACCCAGCTCTACGTTGGCAATCTTCCAGTAAGCAGCATTCTGGATCTTGCGCTCGCTGAAGAGGTCGTTCCAAGCCAAAGTAGCATTGTTGGCTGCATAGGTACGGGGAACATTCGAAGTATAGGTACCGCCATCCCACTGGTTAGCAGAAAGCATACCCACCTCCTTATTACCATAGCCGTAGCAAGAGTTCAGACTGTTGTAGATATCATCAGAAACATGATAGTTGAGGGCACCGAATGTAGAGATGCTCAGATCGAAGTTCTTATACTCCAGGTGAGCGCTCAAACCGAAGCTGATCTTAGGCAGACCACTGCCGAGCACGGTCTGGTCCTGTGCATCAATCACACCGTCGCCATTCATATCCTTATAGAGGCAGTCACCGACATTAGCACCAGGCTGTAAGGCGTGGTTGTCGAGGTCGGCCTGTGTACGGGCAATGCCTTCATAGACCCAACCATAGAACTTACCGACTTCCTCACCTACGTATGTGGCATAGGCACCGGTGATATAGCTCTCAGTACCGAAACCAAGTGAGGTCACCTTATTCTTCAGTGTGCTCAGGTTGGCACTGATCTGGTGCTTCAGAGGATGGTCGTTGTTACGATAGGTAACCGAGAACTCAAAACCGCTATTCTCCATAGAGGCGGCATTCATGGTTACAGAAGTGTTGGCCACACCTGCATTGGCAGGAACGGGAACGCCATACAGCAGATCCTCTGACTTGTTCTTATACCACTCGGCCGTAAACTCGATACGGTTGTTGAAGAATGCCAGGTCGATACCAATGTTAGTGGTCTTCTTTTTCTCCCATGCGATGAGCTCATTCACATAAGTAGAGACGGCAGAACCGGTGACAGGCTGGTTACCAAAGCTATAAGTCATGTTATTACGCATCATAGTTGCCTGATACATGTACTCACCGATGTTCTCATTACCGAGTTCACCATAGCTGGCGCGAATCTTGAACATGTTTACGATGTTGCGGTCGATGGGGAAGAAATTCTCCTTATCGAAACGCCAACCAATAGATACTGATGGGAAGGTTCCCCAGCGGATATCCTTTGTCAGACGCGAGCTACCATCACGACGAACCACAGCAGAGAGCAGGTACTTGCCATCGTAGTCGTAGTTCAGACGACCGATATAAGATGACATAGCGTGCTTGTACTCGAAAGAACTGGCATCGCGGCTACCTACGGCATTCTGCAATTGCAGGAAATAAGGCTCAGAGAAGTTCACGCCCCAAGCATTCAGCTCGTCGGTATTCTCCTCCTCATAAGTGACACCACCTAACAGATTGATGTGGTGCAAACCAATGGTTCCGTCATAGGTCAGCGTATTCTCAACCAGGAAGTCAGAGTAGGTACGTCTGTTCTTTGTCAGCTTCTCATTACTCTTATCGAGATATACACGGTTACTCTGAATCCAAGCCGAAACCCAAGTCTTGTCCTGAGCATTCGTCTTGCTGTAAGAGAGGTTGAGCTTATAATTGAGATGATGGTTCTTGCTCTTTACGCCTACCATCTCCAGCAGGTCGAAGTCTGCTGAACCTGTGGCAACAACACGGTCAACGATGGTATTACGGGTCAGCATGTTGTTCACCAGCAACGGGTTGGAAGCTGAGATATCACCATGTACAGTGTCATAATAAACACCATAGCCATAGGCATCGTAGTTGAAGCTGCTGGCATTACCAACCTTGTCATCGAGTACCCATGTAGAAGGATCGTAGGCTTTGATGGTAGGCTGCATCAGCAATGTACCGCGTAACACGTTGGTAACGTCGCCATAAAGACCCTGTACATACTCTGAAGCATTGGAAAGACCCATACCGTCCTGATTAGAGTGAGAGTAGACGAGACTGGTACGGAACTTGATGAACTTAGTCTCCATCGTGTTGTTAACACGGGCTGTGAAACGCTGATAGTTAGGACCTGCACCCTCGAGGGTACCCTTCTGCTGGAAATAGTCCAGACCTATATTATATGTATTATGTGCACCACCACCGCTCAGATTAACGTTGTGGTTCTGACGGATACCAGTCTTGAATACTTCTTTGAACCAGTCGGTATTGGTGTTGTCCTGGAACTTATAGGCAGAGCCGTCCAAGCTGTAACCACCAGGGAGAGGTGTGCCAGAGTTGGCGCAGGCCTGTCCGAGATACTGGCTGTACTGATTGGCATTCATCACGTCGTAAACGCCCTTGTCGATGACATCGACACCGAAATAGCCTTTATAGTCCACCTTCAGGGGCTGGTCCTTCTTACCACCCTTGGTTGTGATGATTACCACACCGTTAGCAGCACGAGAACCGTAGATGGCACCAGCAGAAGCATCCTTCAGCACCTGGATAGTCTCAATATCGTTCGGAGAGAAATCGCGGATGGTAGTACCCATGGGCACACCGTCGATCACATACAGAGGAGCAGTGCTACCGAAAGAGCCGATACCACGGATGCGCACTGAAGGATCGGCACCTGGCTGACCGTCAGAGGTAATCTGTACACCGGCCACCTTACCCTCAAGCATCGTAGAGATGTTTGAGTTAGAGGTGCGCTTCAGTTCATCAGCATTCACAATAGACACCGAACCGGTCAGGTCGGCCTTCTTCTGAACACCATAACCCACGACAACCACCTGCTCGAGCATCATGGCGTCGCTCTCCATCTGGATCTGCTCAAGGATGGCACGACCGCGGACGGCGATCTCACGATCCTTGTAGCCTACATAGCTGATTACGAGAGTACCATTGGCTGGCGCATCAATAGTGAAGTTACCGTCAAAGTCGGTGATGACACCCGTCTGGGCGTTCTTCAACTTGATTGTAGCACCAATGAGTGGCTCTCCTTCTTGATCAACAACCTGACCACTGACCTTGATGGTCTGGTCTTGCTGTACCGATGCCATAGCAGTCGTCGGACAGAGTGTAAATCCTGCCAGAGCACTCGAGAATAGCATCGCAGAGAATAACAATTCTTTTCTCATTGCAAATTGATTTTAGTTTAGAAATTAATATAATTAGTAAAAAATCTGCTGCAAAGATAAAAGATATGGAAAAAGATAAAGTGGACAAAATGATTTATATGGTGGATAAAACGAATTTTATCCCCCTGAGTGCGTTTTTTCCACTTCTTGAGCTATATCAAGTCACCTTTTGATATATGTCAAGACCAAGAACTGGGGTTTGTTCCAAATAGTTTAGTGAAACAACGGGTAAAATATTTGGGGTCATTAAAGCCTACGGCGTACGCTATCTCGGTAATATTCCGATTACCAGTCTTGGATGACAACATCTCCTTGGCCATATTCAGGCGGTAGTTACGGATGAACTGTCCTACTGGAAGTCCAGCCTCAGCATTCAGATGCTTGCTGGCTACACTCCGGCTCATGCCAAGAGCGTCACAGAACTCCTGGACACCGAACTCGGAATCCATGTAGTTCTTTTCCATAATCTCCATCACACGCTCCATAAACGGTTTCGTATTCTTTTGCACTACCTCGCGATCAGCTTCAACACTTTTTGATACACTCTTCATGTAGCGTTCCTGGTTATCAAGGATGGTGCGGATACGGTCTTGCAGTTTTCGGGGGTCCTCCGACTCCTCAAGCACCTCACGGATAGGATTAAGCAACTGCTCTGCCTCTCGCCGCTTCAGTTCCATCACCCGTCTGTTGTACCCATAAATAATCAGACCCACCAATAAGATGCTAAGTAACAGGCGGAACCACCAACTATTCCAGAAAGAGGGGTTCACCACGACCTCGATGGAAGCAGTCTCAAAATGATCTGATGAAGCTGCTGACAAATATCTCACTTCAAAGACATAGCGGCCGGCAGGAAGCGAATTATAACGAACGGAATGTTCGCCCAATGTGAGCGTGCTCCATTCATTATCAAGTCCCTTCATCCTATAGCTGAACATGGTCTGTTCTTCATTGCCATAGTCTAAGGCGGAGAAAGAGATAGAGAAGGAACGATTGCTCTCACGCAACTGAATCGAAGATGCAATAGAGATATCTTCCGCCAGATATTCTCCATCAGCCATGGCGTCCTGATTGTCCACCATCAAGTGGGTAAAGACAAGTTTGCCTTTTGGTTTGGACTCTGTATTCTCACCAAGTACCTCTATCAAACCTCCTTCACTGCCCAGATAAATAACGCCAGAATCGTCTCTCATGGCAGAATTCCAATAAAAGTGTTGGTTGATTAGACCCTCTTTCTCGAAATAATTTGAGAACACACGGGCTTTAGGATCATATACAGACAATCCATTCTGGGTGGTTACCCACAAGCGTCCATTCAAATCCTCCACAATACCCTTGACACCTCCGAATGCCAATCCGTCTTCTGTCGTCAAGGCCTCAAAATGTCCACGCTGGTCTTTGTCTTTGGCATCCTTCACTAAGCGATATAGTCCATAGCCATTACTACCTAACCACAGTGTCCCGTCCTTAGTCTGATAAAAAGACGAAATCTTGTCTACAATACGAGAGTCGTGTTCATCCAGTTTATGGGTTATGCCTTCTGTCTTAAAGGGTCTATGCCCATGTCGCCCGGAGTTCAGGTCTACAACTCTCAGTCCTTGCATACAACCCATCCACAGAAAACCGTCATGGTCGACAATGGCACCAATACATCCTGTTACATTACGGCATCCCTCAAACGGCTCTTCAATCTGACGACTCTTAAAATTATAGAAGAGCAGGCCTGCATTACTTCCTATCCACAAACCGTCATTGATGGAATCGATGGCAAGTGCACCAACAAAGCCCGTCACCCATTGATAATCGCCTGGCAGTTCCAGGCGTGAGATCTGATGTGATCCTTGTCTGTTGGTCACACATAGCCCTCCGCCCCAAGTTCCAATCCACAATCTGCCATATTTATCAGCAGCAAGGGCGGACACACTGTTATGCGACAACCCGGAATTGGATGTTGTGTAGTGAATATAGCTAAGTGAACCTGGCTCACGGAGGTTCAAGCCTCCTTCAACCGTTCCCACCCATAACTGGCCATTAGGTTCTACGTACATGGCGTTGACGGCATTGGGTGACAAAGAATGGGTGTCAGCCGTATGTATAGAGTTGCGTAACAGAAGGCGACGAGGAGATAAGCAAACAATACCGCCAGACTCTGTTCCAATCCATATCTGCCCTTGGTACTCGCGGATACAATGCACGAAATCACTCTTCAGAGGGGGCGTGCTTTCTGTGGTC
>Ga0247609_10007301_pt1 | contig 10547 bp, 11 predicted proteins | sample 172DNAGHGlowgp2_FD_193487 | JGI IMG/M metagenome (GOLD analysis project Ga0247609, IMG submission 193487) | Sheep rumen microbial communities from Palmerston North, Manawatu-Wanganui, New Zealand - 1728 DNA GHGlow gp2 | ecosystem: Host-associated > Mammals > Digestive system > Stomach > Rumen ...
GTGTCCGCTACAGGCTGTGCTGTTGTTGTCGCGGAAACGTTTGTTGTTGTATTTATTCCAATTCCAGTGCCTGCGACAAAATCTATGACCAAACGATAGTCATTATCACCATTTGGTTCCAATATCATAATTTGCTTTTTATCAATTGCATCTATCATTGAAGACAGTGTCGCAACAATCTGTAATGCAGAACCATCTTGGATTTGGGTAATTCTGGTTATCAATGTTCCGTTGGCCAAATTTGTTTTGGCATCTGATTTCCCAGCTGTATTGGTTAAATTAACAATTAATTTTTTATCACCATATGATATGGTATAAGATGGACGCGTCGCAGTTTCGATAACTAATCGTGTTTTTTCCCCAGGTTGCAACCCCGTCCGCATTGAACGTAAAGAATTTTGTGCACTAAACACCATACGTGGCATTAACCCCACAACAAGTGCAGAAAAACTGACCGTTTTTATAAATTGTCTGCGTGATATTTTCATAATGTATTATTTTATCAAAAAAACAGGCTGTTTGCAAGAAAACTGTAAAAATAAAAAAAACGCCCAACTGGGCGTTTCTTTCGATTTAATTATCTTATCTGCTGATACAATTTGCAAACGCAGATGCTAAAACTGCTGTTTCTGATTGAGTCAAAGACCGAACAGGCACTGTAAAGCAACGTGTACTGTCACGGATAACAAATACTTTTGTCCCCAACACATATGATTTTTGCATATTTTGCATTTGAGAACTGGTTAAAAAAGAATTTTGTGTTAATGGATTATTGGTTAAACCAGCCTGAACAACTGTTTCTGCAGTTTTATAATCATATATTTCAGACAACGATGTGATTTCCATATAAACGCTGTAATCTGGTTGTTGTTCTTGCTTTTGTTCAGGTGCAGGCACCAACCCATTTGTTAACACAGTCGCAGCAATTTGTAAATTAGGTGTAGTATTAGTTGTAGTCGCATGCGACACAGTGTTTAATTGCAAATTATCACCACATGCCAAATTCATACGATTTGTATAACTGGCCAACACAGCATCAACAGCAGCTTCCCAATTTGCACCTTTGGAATTAACATCCAAACTGACAATTTTTTCAGCCCATCCCCAAACACTTGCACCGACATTACCAGCATTCGCAAAACGTGTTACCATTTCTGCAGAACCACCTGCAACCCCGGCACCACAATAATCTGTTAATTGGGTTGTTAACATACTGGTTGTTTCGTTACCATATGCCAATGCAACAGAATGACATGCCATCGCCGCTTCTAATTCACGACGACGTTGAACACACAAATCAGAATGAGAACGTGTTAACTGATCCGCCATATTTGCCATAGACAAATAAGACATAACTTCTTGTTGAACATACGCAGGGCACAGGCGTGCAGCCGTATTCATTCCCCCAACACCGTTTTTAGTTATTGTGTTATATTGTGGCAGCAATATAGAGGTATCTTTTTGTAAACACAATAATGCGTAATTGTACAATTCACTTTCTAAATTTCCCACAGATGAAGTACAACGTCCAGATGTTTTTCCGGGAACAATTGTCACATCACCACAATAATCAGCCAAACATTTATAAATCTTTTCACGACACGCCGTATCCACATCAGGTTGTGTGTATATAAAATATGTATTGCGTTGATTTTGATTATACGCGTTTGCCAATCCTTTTTGACCGCGGGTTCCACCATTTGATGCACCAGTAGAATTTGTGTAAATCGTCGCACGTCCACCATCATTTGCGACACTGCCCGCAGAAACCGCAAAAGCATTGACAGACATGGCACAAATACCAATTAAACCAAACGCTAATATATTCTTTTTCATGAAAAATCCCTCTCGTTAAAATGTATTTTATCATATTTATAAAAAAAACGCAATAAAACTTTCACATAAAAAAACAAAAAAGTTGATTTAAGCAAATAAATTGCTATATTTGGGCTATGGTTGTAACAAATAATGAAATTTTAAATCAAATTCATGACGACATTTTATCGTTAAGGGGGTTTCTTTGACCCGATAAAAATTCAATCTGAAATTGATAAATTAACAGAAATATCAAATCAACCTGATTTATGGGACAACCCAGATTATGCACGTGGTATTCTGCAAAAAAAATCAAATTTGGAAAAACAATTATCCGAATTAAATCATTTAGAAACAGAATATAAAAATCTGATTGAATTATACGAATTATCGCCCGAAGATAACGATGTTATAAACGCAATTTCTGTATTATCGGATGCGGCACATCGTGCGAAGTTTATTACCCTGTTCCGCGATCCAATGGATAACAATGGTGCGTTTTTGTTTATCCAGGCTGGTGCTGGTGGAACAGAAGCACAAGATTGGGCACAAATGTTATGTCGTATGTACACCCGTTGGTGTGAAAGACATGGTTTTTCAATTGAAACTGTCGAAGAACATTTTGGCGATGTCGCTGGCATCAAAAGTGCCACTTTCCGCGTATCAGGGGAAAGAGCTTTTGGATGGTTGAAAAATGAAATCGGTGTTCACAGATTGGTTCGTATTTCACCATTTAATGCGAACGGTAAACGTCAAACCAGTTTTGCTTCTGTTGATGTGTGGCCTGATGTTGATGATTCTATTGAAATCGAAATAAACGAAAAAGATTTACGTATCGACACATACCGTGCCAGTGGCGCCGGTGGTCAACATGTTAACAAAACAGATTCCGCTGTGCGTATCACACATATTCCAACAAATACCGTTGTGACTTGCCAAAACGAACGCAGCCAAATTCAAAACAAAGAAACCGCTATGAAGATGTTAAAATCACGTCTTTATGAATTGGAAATGCAAAAACGCGCTGCCGAAGAAGATGCTGCCAAGGCATTACAAAAGAAAATTGAATGGGGCAGTCAAATTCGCAATTATGTCTTGTACCCATATCAATTGGTCAAAGATGTACGGACAGGTGTTGAAAAAACAGATTCCAATGCCGTTTTGGACGGTGATTTGGATGATTTTATGCTGGCAATGTTGGCACAATAAGTGTATAATCAACAATGATGCACCCATAGCATAACTGGATAATGCATCGCCCTCCGAAGGCGAAGATTGTGCGTTCAACTCGCACTGGGTGCGCCAAGATTTTTTATAAACCGCATGCCCAAAGATTTACTTCAAATAAACTTTTTATTTTATTTGTAATAAATTAGCGGGCATGCACAACTGAAACATAACAAAAGGATTTTAAATGGTAAAAACAAAAGATCAAATACATGATATGCCAGAACATGAATCTGACCAAAATGATGAAAAAATATATTTTATGGCATTAGGCGGTTTAGAACATGTCGGTCAAAATATGTATGTTTATAAATACAAAGGTAAATATCTGGTCGTTGATTGCGGTATGGGATTTCTGGAAGAAGAAATCGGTGCTGGCGATGTTCAATATTGTGATACAACGTGGTTGGAAAAACACAAAAAAGACGTTGTTGCGTTTGTAATGACTCATGGTCACGAAGACCACATTGGTGCATTAAAATATATTTGGCCAAAGTTTAAAAAGCCGATATATTGCACTCGTTTTCCGGCTGAAATTTTACGTCGCACATTTAATGGTATTGAAATGGATTATAATCCAGAAAAAGACATTATTGAATTTGATTATCATGGTGCAGAATTAAATTTGGATCCATTTATCGTTGAAACTTTCCATGTTTCGCATTCTGTACCCGAAGCACAGATGTTAATCATCAAAACCCCTGCGGGTAAAATATTGCATACGGGCGATTGGACATTTAATGATGACAATCCAATCGAAGAACCAACAAATTATGCACGATTAACAGAAATCGGTTCAGATCCACAATTGTTGGCTTGTGTTTGTGATTCTACATCTGCTGAAAGACAAACACCACAAACCACTGAAATCCAGGTTCGTGAAACATTGACTGAAATTATGAAAAAATGTCCGGGTCGTGTTTTGGTAACTGGGTATTCACGCAGTTTGGCGCGTATCAAAATGTTTGCCGAAGCGGCACGCGCAGCGGGGCGTGTTGCATGTATCAAAGAACGCAGCAATCCAAACCCTGTGCCGTATGTTGGATTACCAGAATTTCGTGAAATTGGTATAGAATATGGATATTTAACCAAAGACGATGTTTATACATTTGATGAAATCAAAGATTTACCCGCGGAAAAACAAGCTATATTCTTAACCGGTTCCCAGGGTGAAAAGTTTGCTATGTTAACACGTCTGTGCAATGGACACGTCAAAGAATTAAAATTGATGCCAACTGATACTGTGGTGTTCAGTGCGATTATTATTCCAGGTCGCGAACAAGATGTTTCTAATCTGTACAACAGATTGGCACGTATGGGCATCAAAACATACACTATATTTGATACAGATCATTTGCATGCGTCTGGACACGCAGGTCGTCCAGAATTCGAAAGATTTTACGACATTGTTCATCCCCAGGTTTCTATACCAATGCATGGCGAATATATAAACGAAATGTTAAACGGCAAAATGGCGATGGAACGCGGTGGTGCAAAACATATGATGTTGGTACATAACGGTGATATGATTGCATTAAAAGACGGTGTTGAACCATATGTTTGTGAATCTATACAAACTGGTATGGTTGTTATGGAAGGCGAAACAGAACGCAGTGCTGATGACCCTGTATATAAAAACCGTAAAAAAATTGCATCAAATGGTGCGATATTCGTCACATTACCAATTGACAAGAAAGGTTTCCTGAAAGGTGTTCCAGAAGTTTCCAGTGCTGGAATCTTTGAATCTGATGATACTGGATTTATGAAACGCCAAATTCAAATAGAAATCACAAATGCAATTGATAAATTAACAAAAACGGAACGCAAAAATCATGACAATCTGCACAAAGCGGTTCAAGTGGCTTCTAATAAGGTTATTCGTGCCGCATTGGGTGCAGATAAAAAACCACAATACAGCGTTCATTTTGTGTTGAAATAATAGCATTAAATAAAACCACTAATTCCGCCCTGTTCCGGGCGGAATTTTATTATAAACAAACCGTTTTCTTTTTCTGTGTTTTTATGATATAATTCTCACATTGCATGGAGAATTTACTATGAAAGAGACAATTGCTTTGGCTTTCTTATCTGTTTATACCATTTTGGAATTTGTTGCCTATATTCCACAAATTATTAAAATATTAAAAACCAAACACGCGGACGATTTAAGTTTAACATCTTGGTTCGTTTGGATTACTACAGATTTATCGTATCTTGGGTATGTACTGTTAGAAACGCCTCAAATCGGTGTTATATTTATTGCGGTACTTGATTTGTTTTTTATTATCACAGTGTTTTTACTGACTGCATATTATCAAAAACATCACAAACGCAAAAAAGCCTGTCGTTAAACATATTTTTAGATATCTATTTATAATTTTCCAAATAAAAATCTAATGCACAATAAGCACTGTCAAAAGCCAATGGCAATTTTTCTAAATCTTGGTGATTTTTCAACAAACACCATTTAACATCAGACACTTCATCTATTTGTAAATTAAATTGTGTATCATCCGCAATCTTTGCAATAAAAAATGCATCGCATGTTTTATATTGAATATTTTTATATTCGTACGTGTTTGGGAAACAGCATAAATATTCCAGATTTGTGATATCAATTCCTAATTCTTCTCGACATTCACGAACGCATGCCTGTTCTGTTGTTTCATCATGTTCTACGAACCCACCGGGCAAATCCAACAACCCCTTTTTAGGCTCTTTTGTTCTTATTTCCATTAGGATTTGTCCAAAGCTATTAACAATAATCAGCCCAACTGCTGTTGCAGAATTATTGTACAAAACAAACCCGCAATCAGAACATTCCCATTTGCGATTATTTATATTGGTAATATTTTTGCCTGCACACATCGGACAAAATTTAAAATCGTTTTTCATACAGATCGCTCTTATTTGAATTGCGATATGTATTATAAAACACATTCATTTAATGTCAATTGCTGGTTTACGGCATGTTATTCAATAAAACCATTAAATCTTCAGAATGTTTTTATTATCAAATTCGAACTTATTAAAAATAATTTGACAAAAAAAAAAAAAGTTTATTATCGTATAGTAAACAATCAAAACAAAAGGGTAAAAAATGTTTGATATAAACACACAAACAAACAGTTTTATGACAATAAGGGTCACTCAGGAATGTAATAAAAAATGTCCATTTTGTGTGGACGAATACCGGGGTGAACAAGGATACATTTCATTAGATAATATAAGAAAAGCAATAAATTTTGCAAAATCTGAACAAATCGCAGATATTTTATTTATGGGTGGCGAACCTACTTTACATCCAGAAATTATTGAAATTGCTAAAACAGTAAAAGAAGAAGGATTTAAAACCATACTTACTACAAACTATTCCAAACCAGATATTGTTAAAGCATTAGATGAGCACATAGATTGTTTTAATGTTTCTTTTTACAACCAAAAAGTTTTGCCAAATCCAAAAGATTTTAAAGCCGATCTAACTTTGAACGTATTGCTTTTTCAAGGCGGGATAGATTCAAAGAAAAAATTAGATAATTTTATAAAAAAATATGGACATAAATATCATTTAAAATTTGCAACTTTAATAGCGTGCAACGAATGGTCTGCCCAAAGGCAACATCTGGCTTTTTTGGACACTTTGGACGCAAAAAAAGTCATTTTATTTAATGAACTAGAAGGTCTTGTTTATAAGAATGCTTTGATAAAAAGATATGACAAGGTTTTAAATTATAATGCCGAACAATCATACAAATGTCTTACAGACGGACGAATTCTTAGAACATGGAAAAAAGACAATTCCAAAAGTATTATTTTAAACCAATTAACAAACATTAAAAATACAGAATATATTACTGTAAACGAAAACGGAATTTTTGTAGGCGAAAAACCTGCGACAACATACCGTGGTCGAGAAATATATGATACAAAGTATGTAAAGAATAGATTTAAGTTGATACAAGAAAAATACCCAGAAATACATGAATTGTACATAACGACATCTGAAACCGCTGGAATTTTTGCACAAATTGGTAATCCAACCAGCAAACATGGACAAAATGTATGGTGTCGTATAAAAACAAAATGTGGTTTAACAAACAATTGGGTATTCGGCACCATGTACGGTTCAGCAGACTATTGTGCAGAAATATGTGCATTTTATTGTGTGACTCATATTTATTATAACCCTGAATTTAGTTCTGCGGTATTGGCGCAAAAAACACAGACACCAATTAAGCCTGGTATTATTTTAAACCAATTAATAAACAATCATAGTTATTAAGGAATTTTTTTATTGACGTTGACAAATTTAGTAGTACTATAAACGCAAAATCACAAGTTTTATCAAACAACCAAATACAAAGGTAAAAAATGGGTACATATTCTTCTGTTGTTTTTACAAATGGTTCGTCACGAATTCACAGTGTGAAATGCGATAATCCTTGTGTTGATTTTGTATCTTGTCCATATTTGAAATACCTAAGCAAAAATGATTATCATGAAATTGACAAGATGAATATGGGCGGTGCATTGTATATCGATTTGGAATTTTGGTGCAACTATTCATCCAAAGAAAAAAATTTGCGATATCCTAAAAGCTTTTGTGAATCATGTCAATGGAACCGCGGAAGATAAAAAAGGATAAAAAATGACACATAAAACACTATCTTCTTGGGAATGGGGACGTGGCAGTGATCCAGTAGAAAAGGATATACCTGATTGGGTTATCAGCTTGACTTTGTGGGGAATTCTTGTAGCTGCGGATGTTTTGGCTATTTATTGGCTTGTTAATATGAAAAAAGCACAACATGCGCCAACACAGGAAAAGCAAAAAATAGAAAATGTTATACAAATGCGACAAACGCAAGAAATAAATAAAAATACCAAAAACATGACAATTTACAGAAATGTTTATATCAGATAAAACCACTAATTCCGCCCTGTTCCGGGCGGGCGTTTTTTTGTTGCAATATTGTTGAAAAATGCTAATATGACCCCAAATAAAACGATAAGACAGGACACAAAATGCCAAAGTCATTAAAAGAATTTTTTATGCGAATTGAACGGGAACCAAAACCAACATTGGTGGCAAATATTTTTATTCCGCGCAAAAAATCTAAAAATAAAGACACAAAAAATCAGGAAACTGTTTTGGAATGCCCGTATGATTTAAAATATTGCGACGAAACAATCGCGGCATACAAACGGTTTGAAGATTATGTGAAAAAATGCCTAGAAACAAACAGTGAAATTTTAATTCCACAACAGGATGGTTGGACAACTGATTTACCACCATGTGAAAAAGAAACGCGCGAAAAATGTCCGATATATCAAATGTGGTTAAAAAACAACCAAAAAACAAAATAAATTAAATCCGCAGAATATGCGGATTTTTCTTGCTTTTCATAAAAATATGTATAAAATATGCGTTGCTGAATAACCAGAACTGATTAATCAACGGTGTCTTTTGGTCCCGTTTGAAATAAGGATTCTGTGGAACGTTCGGCACAATAAAAACCAAAAACAAAAGGAAATAAAAATGGCTAGAGCTGGTGCAAAACGCAGCACACGTAAATTGAAAATTGGACGTTCATTGGGCGTCAATTTGTGGGGTCAAGCAAAATCCCCTTTTAACAAAAGAAAATATAAACCAGGTCAACATGGACCAACATCCCGTGGTTCTTCGTCATCTGATTACGCAAAACAGATGCGCGCAAAACAGACATTAAAGGGATATTATGGCAATATTGGCGAAAAGAAGTTCCATGCATACTATGCGGAAGCCAACAATATGAAAGGCGATACACCTGATAATTTGATTGGTTTGTTGGAAAGACGTTTGGATGCTGTTGTATATCGTTCAAAATTGGCACCAACAGTGTTTTCTGCCCGTCAATTAGTCAGCCACGGTCATATCTATGTAAATGGCAAACGTGTTAAAATCGCTTCGTATCGTGTAAACCCAGGCGATGTTATCACAGTCAGCGAAAAAGCAAAACAAATGCCATTGGTCGTATTGGCTTTGGAAAGTGGCGAACGCAATTTCCCAGATTATATTACTGTGGACAGCGCGAATTTCACAGCGACATATACTCGCGTTCCAGCTTTCGCAGACGTTCCATATCCTGTACAAATGTACCCAGAATTGGTCGTCGAATTCTATTCTCGTTAATAGAATACACAAAGATTCAAAAATCCCGCGCACCGCGGGATTTTTTATTGCTTTCAAATTCAAATATTGGTATAATTTGTGCAACAAAAAGGTATAAAAAAATGAGTAATGATAAAATTGTTTTAACAGGTATCAAACCAACAGGTATGCCCCACATTGGAAATTATTTGGGGGCATTAAAACCATTGGTTGAAATGTCTCAAAATCATAAAACATTTATGTTTATTGCTGATTTGCATGCACTTAATTCCATTCATGATGCCAAAGAAATAAAACAGCACACTTATGAAATTGCTGCTTTGTTAATTGCCATTGGATTAAATATGGAAAATACAGTTTTGTTCCGTCAATCTGATATTGACGAAGTATACAAATTATCTAATTTCTTGATGAATGTCACGCCCAAGGGTTTAATGAACCGTGCACATTCGTACAAGGCAATTGTTGAAAAAAATACAGAATCCAATATTGATATCGATTCTGGGGTTAATATGGGGTTGTATACTTACCCTGTGTTAATGGCTGCCGATATTTTATTATATAATTCTGATATTGTTCCTGTCGGCAAAGATCAAAAACAACATGTCGAATTTGCACGTGACATCGCTGGCTATTTTAACAATATTTATGGTGAAACATTTAAATTACCAGAACCATTGATTGGCGAAGATTGTGGGTATATTCCTGGACTTGATGGTCGTAAAATGAGTAAATCTTATGATAACACAATTCCCCTGCTTTGTTCAAGTAGCGAATTAAAGAAAAAAATTATGCGGATTATTACTGATTCTAAAACACCAGAAGAATCCAAAAATCCAGATGAATCCACAATATTTCAGATTTATAAATTATTTGCGAACACTGATGAAATTGCAACATTACGCAAACAATTCTTGGACGGTGGTATGGGGTATGGGACAGCCAAGACCATATTATACGAAAAGATTGATTCTGTGTTAACTGAACCACGCAAAAAATATGAATATTTAATGGCAAATCCATCTGAAATTGATGCAATATTGGCAGACGGTGCAAAACGTGCGAAAATGGTCGCATCTAAAACCGTTGCAAAAGTAAAAAAGAAAATGTTGGGTTTATAAAAATTAACAAGGAGAGAGAATTATGAAACAACAATTAATGGTTTTATTAGCTTGTATGTTGGGTGGTGCGATATTTGTTGAAACAGTCAAAAGCATAAAAACAAATGAATCTGTGTCACGCACAATTAATGTAAGTGGTGAATGTTTAACATCTGTGCCAAAGGACAGAACCGCAATCACTTTGCGGGTGACAACATTGGATAAAAACGCCGCAACATCTATGAAAATGGCAA
>Ga0247609_10007302_pt1 | contig 10545 bp, 7 predicted proteins | sample 172DNAGHGlowgp2_FD_193487 | JGI IMG/M metagenome (GOLD analysis project Ga0247609, IMG submission 193487) | Sheep rumen microbial communities from Palmerston North, Manawatu-Wanganui, New Zealand - 1728 DNA GHGlow gp2 | ecosystem: Host-associated > Mammals > Digestive system > Stomach > Rumen ...
TTTAGTTCCTGCTTGAAAAAGAAATATTCTACAGGCAGCTTGTGAAGTAGCTAGTGAATCAAGTACAGGAACAAATTTCCCAGTAAAGACTGAAACTCCTTATGCTAGACTTTTGAATGCTCTAGTTTATGAAGTGGATGTAGAAAATGAAATGGTAAAGATTGCCTTCCCATGGAGATTATTTGATAGAAATGGAAATGTTCAGAATATTTTCACTTATATCGCTGGAAATATCTTTGGAATGGGAGATGTAAAAGCTTTAAAGCTGATTGATGTATGGTTTCCTCCTGTGATGTTGGAACAGTATGATGGACCAAGCTATACTCTTGATGATATGAGAAAATACTTAAATGTATATGATAGACCTATTCTTGGAACAATTGTAAAACCTAAGATGGGACTTTCGTCTGCTGAATATGCAGAAGTTTGTTATGACTTTTGGGTATGAGGTTGAGATTTCGTTAAAAATGATGAGCCTCAAGCAGATCAGGATTTCTGTCCTTATGAAAAAATGGTAATTCACGTTAAGGAAGCTATGGACAAAGCTGTAAAAGAAACATGACATAAAAAGATTCACTCCTTCAATGTTTCTGCTGCAGATTTTGATACTATGCTTGAAAGATGTGAAATGATTAGAAATGCTTGATTCGAACCAGGAAGTTATGCATTTCTAATCGATGGTACAACTGCCGGACGGATGGCTGTTCAAACTCTTAGAAGACACTACCCTGATGTATTTATCCATTTCCACAGAGCTGGACATGGTGCGTATACAAGACCCGAAAATCCAATTGGATATTCCGTATTAGTCCTTTCTAAGTTTGCAAGATTAGCTGGGGCTAGTGGAATTCATACAGGAACTGCTGGAGTAGGTAAGATGGCATGAACTCCTGGAGAAGATGTAACTGCTGCTCACGAAATTAGATACTTTACAGATATGTGACATACATTTGAACAGTCCTGGACTAAAATTCCCCCTCAAGATGAAGACTTACTAAAAATTAATGAAGTCGATAAGAAAAATATGGAAATTTTGATTGATGATAGTTGGAGATGAATCAAAAAATGCTGTCCTATCGTATCTGGAGGTTTAAATCCAGTATTATTGAAACCTTTCTGGGATTTAATGTGAAATGCCGATTTCATTACTACAATGGGAGCTGGAACTCACGCGCATCCAGACGGAAGTAGGGCTTGAGCTACAGCTATGGTACAAGCTTGTGAAGCTTACCAGAAATGAATTGATATTCATGAATATGCGAAAGATCACAAAGAACTATCAAGAGCTATTGAGTTCTTTGAAAAAAAATAATTTGCAGAATTCTATTGTATCGTTTTTATAATTTAATCTTATCATCATGTCTGATCTAACACCTGTCATAACTAATGCAGTTGAATCTGGGACAAGAAAACTATTGGAACATTTTAAATCTCAATATGGTTCCTTATACTTCATACCATTATGAGTAAATTCAAAGACCCCAGGAGAGATTGCACCAATGGTTTCTCAAACTATTGAAGATCAAATTTTAACTATTCAAGATAATCAAGTTACAGTAAATATTATTGATGATAAGGTTGGAATCGTCTTTGATAAATTTGTTGATTGATTTTATAATTCATTGTCTTTCATTGGGAAAGGTTTGATGAAAAGCTTTGACTTGAAAATGAGTTGGAATGATTATAAACAGGGATTAAATAAACGTAAAGCTGAAAATATAAATAGTTTTGAAACTTGGAAAAACAATTTGAATCTTGTTTTACAAACAGTTTTTGACGAAATAATTATTGCTCTAAACGGACTGGGAAAAACTGTATATATTTCAAATTGAGAAAAATATTTCGGCTCATCAAAAGAAGCCACTGAAGCAATGAAAATTTACCAATAAATCAATTTTCTAATTATAGAAAGTCTCCGTAGTTGGAGACTTTTTTTAAAGCCTCAAATTAAGATCTGAAATTTCTTGCAATTGAAGTGGAGAAAAATATCATTTTGCTTAGTTTTTACTATTTGATTAAAAATCTATGGAACAATTATCAGAAAGAGATGTTCGTATCCAAAAGATCGAAAGGATGAAAAAATTAGGAGTGGTACCATTCGCTCAGCATTTTGATAAGCAACAATCTATCGCAAAAATTGTAGCTGAATATTCAGATAAAAAAATGAGAGATATTGAAGTTATTATTTCTGCCCCTGAAAAGCAAGTAAAAACTGCGTGAAGATTAATGCTTTATCGTAGCTTTGGAAAATTATCATTCTGAACTATCATGGATTGTAGCGAGAAAATTCAGATAATGTTCCACAGAGATAACTGTAAAATAGATATTTCTACATCTGCAGATGAACCAAAATTGGTAGATTCGCTATGAGAATGAGAGGAAGTTACGACTGCGTACAAATTCATGGAAAAGATGGTAGATATCTGAGATTTCATCGGTGTAACTGGAGAAGTATTTAAAACTCACAAATGAGAATTGACTATATTTGTGTCAGAATTTAAATTTCTTTCAAAATCTGTACGTGGATTACCAGAAAAATATCATGGAATCAATGATACAGAAGAGTTATATAGAAAAAGATATTTGGATATGATTATGAATCCTGAAACTTATCAACGTTTCCTATTTAAATCAAAATTTTATCAAAAACTCAGAGAATTCTATACTAAGGAATGATTCACCGAGATTCAAACTCCAATATTAGACAATGCTGCTTCTGGAGCTGCTGCCAGGCCATTCATCACTCACCATAACGATTTTGATGTTGATGTTTATTTGAGAATTGCTTTTGAAACTTCACTCAAAAAAGCGACTGTGTGAAGATTTGAGAAAGTATTTGAAATTGGTCAGGATTTTAGAAACGAATGATCTGATCCTTCACATATCCAGGAATTTACACAGGTTGAACACTATGCTGTATATTGGAATTATGAGGACAATATGAAATTTACTGAAAAGATGTTTGATTTCTTATTCGACGAACTGAAATTGGATAGAAAGCTGAAAGTAAAAGATAAGGAATGAGTAGAAAAGGAAGTAGATTTTACTACTCCATGGGAAAGAATCGATTATACAAAATGAATCCAAGAAGCCAGTGGAATAGATATTACTCAATACTGAGTGGATGATGCTGATAAACTCAGAAACGATATAAAAGCAAAGTGAATAACATTTGAATGAATAGATGGTATGTGAACTACAACTTTGATAGATTATCTTTTCAAGAAAGTATTACGTCCTTCAATTATTGGACCTGCATTCATATACAACTACCCTGTTATTATGCAGCCTCTTGCCAGAGTTTCTGATGCTGATGCAAATATAGTTGAACAGTTCCAATTATTAGTAAATGGATGGGAAATATGTAAAGCTTATTCAGAATTGGTTGATCCTCTATTCCAACAAGCAAACTTTGATAAACAAGCTGAAGCTGCTGCTAAATGAGATGATGAAGCTACAAGTGGAGATGATGCATTCGTAGAAGCTATGGAATATGGGATGCCTCCACAATCAGGATTTGGAATGGGGCTTGAAAGAATTTTGGCAATCCTTACTCAACAGGAAAATATTCGTGATGTGGTTATGTTCCCATTGATGAAGCCAAGGAGTTGAAGTGAAGAATAATTTTATAAATAATTGTAATTAGAATGAATAATAAACTTGATAATGAATATAGAGATTCGGAAATCTCTATTAATGGAGAAGCATGAATTTGAGATTTATATAAACCAGATACGATTGATTGGTTGCAAGATGAAGTTGATGCATATGATTTTCATAATGATGAAGAGTTTTTAGATTTTATAAAAAATTCTTGATTTGATAAAATATATTATATTTCTGTTAACCCACAAAATATAGATAAATATAAGGATATAAAGTCTGTTTATAGTTTGTTGTCTCGTTATAAGAATGCCGCATGACTTGAAAAGTTGCAGCTTGTTATTTTTGAAAAATGAAAAGATAAATATTTATCTAAGGATGAGGCTGACAAAATGATATCAGATTACGCAGATGAATATGTAATGAGCACAGAGAAAGCTAGAAAAAAGATAATTGATGTACTAAAAGATACATATGATATATCAAATTTATGAGATGAAAATCTTAAACAAAAATTAATCGAACTATTGCATACAGAGCCAACATATCCAAGAATATTATCAAACTGATGAAAATATAAATATCTTGTAGGGTGATGAAAATGATCTAAAGCTGAGTCTGGGAAATATTATATTAACGTAATTAAAGGGAGTTGAATTGATATGGTTGAAATTAAATAAATAATAAAATCAAAATATAATATAGACAATAACAAAATTTTTAAATTATGGCTGCAAAGTTGTGGTTCTTTTATGGTGCAATGGGGTCGTCAAAGACAGCCGATGCACTAATGAAGAGGTATAATTACCAAGAAAGAGGTATGGCTGCTGCCCTACTTAAGCCTAAGATCGAAAACCGAGATGGAGAAAAGATTATCCGTTCACGAATCGGACTTCAGGATGAATGTGAGTATGTGGAAGATTTCCTTGAATCTGTAAAAGAAAATGGAGAACCTAATTATGATGCTATCATTGTAGATGAAGTTCAATTTCTTTCAAAAAATCAAATTGATGCACTTTCGGATATTGTAGATAACTATGATATCCCTGTATTGTGCTATGGATTAAGGACAGACTTCCAAAGTAATGCTTTTGAAGGATCTGCTCGTTTACTTGAACTTGCGGACGAATTGATCGAAACGTCAACGGTTTGTTGGTGTGGTCGTAAAGCTCGTTTCAATGCACGAGTATGTGATGGACATATCATTCGTGATGGAGCTCAAGTTCAAATGGGTGGAAATGAATCGTATGTAGCATTATGTAGGAAACATTTCAAACAAGGAAAACTTCAATCTGATTAAAAAAATCGGTCAGAGTTCTGGCCGATTTTAATTATTTGTTTGATTTATAAAATTTTGAAATAACAACGTTAACAACCATAAAAATTTCTTGGATCGTTTGGAGAGATAATGTATGGTCATTTTTTTGTATTCTTATTTTCTGTGTAACTAAATACATTTTTATGGTGTCTTACAATTGTTCAATATCATAAATTTTTTAGTTTATCTGCAATACTTTCATCTAATCTTATATTTAATCTTTCTATCATAAACATATAATTTATTATATATTTTGATCCTCAACCATCTATAATACTATCCATGAGTGTATTATAGTCAGATAACTTATACTGATCTAAATTTAAAAAAATATATGTCCATTTCTTCCACTTTACTAATTTATTAAGTAATTCCTCAGATTCTTGTTCATTAAAATTATCTCATTTATGATCCATGAAAAACTTTACAATATCCTTCCTTGTCATCGTAGAAACATCTTGCATTATTGATTTATCCTTGGGATGACCATCTATATTATCAATTTTTTCATAAGACATTTTTATAAGTTCGTAAGATAAATATTATTTTGCATAATATATTAATTTTTATAATAAGCCAACTTTTATTAAAAAGCTGATTTCAAAGTGAGTCAGCCTTTTAATTATTTATGAATAATTATTCCGATTTATTTTTTTCTGCATACACTTCAGATGCTTTTCAGAATCATTTAACTGCCTCAAGTAATTCCATAGGAATCATCCAAACTGTTGTATTAGATTGATCACTTGAAAGGTCGTTAATTGACTGTAGTGTTCTTAAGTGCAAGGCTCCAGGAGCAGTTCAAAGCATAGTAGCAGCTTTAACCAAATTCTCTGCGGATGCCAATTCTCATTCAGAAGTAATAATTTTGGCTCTCTTTTCTCTCTCTGCTTCAGCTTGTTTACCAATAGTCCTCTGAAGATCAGCAGGAATGATAATATCTTTCAACTCTACTGAAAGTACATCAACTCACCAACTGTCAGATTTTTCATCAACAATTGCTTTAATCTTTTTGCTAGCTTCTTCTCTCTTTGCAAGTAATTCATCAAGTTCAAATTGTCCAACAATATTTCTCATTGTAGTTTGAGCAAATTGAGTCATAGCATAATCAAGATATTTAACATTGATCACTGCTTTGTTTACTTCCTGTTCTTTAACTTTATAATAAAGCACAGCATTAATAGAACAAGAAATATTATCTTTTGTCATAGCCTCCTGACTTGGCACATCAACAGCCTTTTCTCTAATATCTACTGTTTGAGTAGTTTGGATAAAAGGGATAATAACTCTGAGTCCTGGATTTAGGATTCCTGAATACTTTCAGAGTGTGAATAAAACTTTTCTTTCGTATTGGTTTACTACTCTTAATCATGCTACAATAACTACAAGAGCTATAAACACTAAAAATCCGATTGCTCACATGTGTATATTGAATAATAAAATAAAAAAATTTTATCATAATCTCTATATAGAAATAATATTTTATTTTACAAGAGATTATGTGAAATCATATGATCTATATTTGCAATAACTATTTCTTCATTTCATATAACAGCCACCGTTTCTCCATTCTTATTCTCTGTTATAAAACATGGCTTTTCTCAAATATCTTTTACATCAATTATTTTTTCATAATCTTCTCATACTTGCTCATTTCACCACATCACTACCTTTCTTCAATCATTATTCACAGCTATAAGACATGGCTTTCATCAGATTTCACCCTTAAGTGAATAAAGATTGAGGCCCTTCGCCAGAATTTCATCTCACCGCACTATACAAAAACCTCCACCAGGTTTTAATCCTTCAAAATATGGTTTTCATCAAATATTTTGTAAATTTTGTATTCTATAGTATTCACCATTGATTCTCTCGTTTCACCAAATTGCTGTTTCCCAACCACTATATTTTAACCTTATTTTTACAAATGGCTTTCATCAAATATTTACAACTTTTTGAAAATTTAATATTTTAAGTTTGTCTCCACATGATAAAATCAAATCTTCTCACCACATTACATCATAACATCAATTTCCTCTATCTCAAATGAAAAATGGTTTTCATCAAATTTCTTCCAGATGTTCTACATTTTTATATTCCACTCAAATTTGTTTACCTCAACACATTACGACCTGTTTCTCTCCTACATTTTTAGCAATAAAACACACCTCTCATCAAATTTCTTTTACATCAATTATTTCTTCATAATCTTCTCATAATTGCTCATTTCACAGCATTGCTATCTGTTTTCCACTATCTGCCAACTCTATTTTTATATATGGCTTTCAACATACTGAGTCTCTAAAGTTGTATTTGTATTTAGATAATCAAAATCTCTCACTAAATGATGCTTGTAAATTTTCGTTTCACCACATAATATCATCTTTAGCTGTTATCATATGTAAATAATCCCCTCCTTCAAAATATAGTTTTCATCAAATTACTTTCATATTCTTTATTTCATTATACTCTCATCAGATTTGTTCATTTCATAACATTGCAATCCATTTTCATTTCTTGGTTTTTGCTATAAAAAATGGTTTTCATCATACTTCATGTATGTTTTTAATTTGTTCATATAATTCTCAGATTTGTTCATTTCACCACATTACTGCACTGTTTGATTGTCCTATTTTAACGATACATGTCGGCCTTCCTCATATATTATATGTTCCAATAATATCTTCATATTCTTCTCAAATCTGCTCACTTCACCACATTATCACCCGCTTATTTTCATTAATTTTTGCAAGGAAGGTTGGCTTTCATCAGATTATTGATGAAGATAGTATATCTCTATACTCTCCTCAAACTTGTTCATTTCACCATATTGCTATTTGTTTTCCATTATCTTCTGGCTGTATTATTACAAATGGCTTTCATCAAACGATTTCTCCTCATTCTATGTGTAATGACAATAAATATAATCATAGCATTTTGAGCGTCTCGTCATCACATCATTCAATTTTCCATTTTCAATTTTCCTTTGCACAATAACATAGCTGTTGTCAAATGTTTTTTAATCCTGATATTTCTTCGCAATTACTTTTCAAAATTTTATTTCACAATACTAAATCGTATGTTCAATCTCGATTTTTCCCTTTAAAGCATAACTTTCATCAGATTTTTCATAAATCTAAAACCCTCTCATATCATTTCCCTATTAGGTTTTCTCACCATATCATCATTGCGCCTAAATCATGCATTCTCACTAAAAAACACGGCTTTCATCAGATTTCATATATATTATCCACTCGTGATATTGTTTCCCGAATCTGATCCCTTCACCGTATTACAGCTTTATTTCAGTTATGTTTTTCTACCTGGAAAAAAGGTTTTCATCAAATTTCTTCTATACCCTTTATAGCTTCATATTCTTCTCAGATCTGTTCTTCTCACCGAACCACTACCTCTTTTCCGTTTTCCTTCTGTGCTATAAGACATGGCTTTCCTCAAATATCTTTGATATGTCATCAAATATTGTTATATTCCTCTTCAATTTTTTTATCTCATCGTATCACTACATAGCTTCAATCACTTTTTTTCGCTGTAAAAAATGGTTTTCATCATATTTCTCTGATATCAGAGATAGATTTGTATTCATCTCATAGTTTATCATTTCATCGTATTACTACTATTTTTCAATTTTTCTTCTCAATGTTTATACACGGCTTTCATCACACTTCATTTAATTTATATGTTTTATAATCAATCCCGTTATATTTCTCATCTCACCATATTAGTTTACATTTTTTTTCTTTATATATCACCCAAAACATCGGCTTTCAGTCTACATTACATACTGGCCAATTTCCATTATTATCTGATAAACATCATTTATATATTCATAAGATATCTCATCACCATTTAGCCATAATATCTCATTCTGTAACTTTAACAAATTCAACTATCTTTCATCATATATTTAGTCTTTTGTCAAATATGGATTTCTTTATTTCTCACCCATTTTTGTATAATTGGTACTCTTCCTCTATTCTCTCTATCTCTTTCGTCATATCTTCTATCTCTTTTGTTGCCTCCTTATATTTTAAGGCTAAATCAATTTTTTTTAACACTGCACCCTCTTTAAATTCTCATTTTTCTATACTTTCTATTTCTCTATTTAAATCTTTAACTTCTTTTCATTTTTGAACAAATGCATCCTGCATTTCTTTTATCCTTTTTTCAAAATCTTCACGCTTTTGCTTTAGTGCCATATATCTATCATCTCTTTCTACTTCTTCTTTTTTGCTACTATAACTATCAGTTAATTTTTTCGACAACTCTCTTTTATAATTTTCATCTAATCAGTTATTCTCATTCAATACTTTTTCGATAGTTTTAATCTCTTGTTCCAATTCAAACAATACTCCTTCAATTTTTTCCATATAGCTCTTTGGAGAATGATTTTGAGATTTTTTTTGATCTCCTGTAATTATTATGCTACTTTCATCATATTCTATATCTTTATAGTTTCTCTTTAACCATAAAAGTCACCGATTATTCCGGTCTTTCTTTAATGGATACATCGTTATCTCCTCGGATATTTTATTTGTCTCAACTGGTAAAACTTCTATTTTCCTTGATGAAACAAAAGGCCTTTCTTTGGCTTGATCTATTCATAACATTTTATCTACATCATCTTTTGTTACTTCCAGCCTTTTTACTTCGTCTTTTTTTATTTTAAGATCCAACTCTTTTTCCTCTTTCTCTTTTAAGAGTTCTTCTATTTTCATTTTTCTGTCCAAGATATCTTCCTCTGACATCTCAGAAATATCCATTTGTCATAGTGTATAAATTTTCTTTTTTAATGAGAATACCTCTCTCTCTTTTTCCAATATTACGTTATTTATCTTAGATATTTCTCTTCTTATCTTTCTTATTCCGTGAAATTTTTTATTTACTTCTTCATATACTCATGTATCTTCTTTCTTATTAAAATTATCTATTATTCTCTTCCTTATCTCTTCCTTTTCTTCCTCTGTTATTATTTTTGATTTCTTCAAAACTTCTATCAACGATGATGCTTTATCTCGTCTTTCACGTTTTTCTTTCACAAGTTTTTCCCTAACTTTATGTAACGTCTCTCCCATCTTTTTATTTGTTTATAATTAAATATTTTCTTCTATAAATTCTCAACTATCAGATATTACTCTAATCTTATGAGCATAACCAAAATCATCATTATATTCAAAACAAGGCTTTCAATCTTCTGACTGTACACCGAGAATATATCCATGTATACGCACAATTTCTACCTCTCACCATTTTAATATTCGCTCTCACTTTTTATTTCCTGCTTCAAAATATGGTTTTCATCAGATTTCTTGTATATTCTTTATTTCTTCATACTCTTCTCATAGTTGTTCTTCTCACCACATCGCTACCTGTTTCTTGCTGTCATTTGAGGTTATTACTATAAATGGCTTTCATCAAATTGCTCATTCAAATCTGAATGAATATTTTCATTCACAAAATCTATCGTTATAGCCTAATTTCAAATTCTCGTTTCACCGTATTATATCATTATATCAATCATCTCTTAGTCATTCAAAAAATGATTTTCATCAGATTTCTTGTATCTTATTTATTTCTTTATACTCTTTTCATAGTTGTTCTTCTCA
>Ga0247609_10007303_pt1 | contig 10544 bp, 1 predicted proteins | sample 172DNAGHGlowgp2_FD_193487 | JGI IMG/M metagenome (GOLD analysis project Ga0247609, IMG submission 193487) | Sheep rumen microbial communities from Palmerston North, Manawatu-Wanganui, New Zealand - 1728 DNA GHGlow gp2 | ecosystem: Host-associated > Mammals > Digestive system > Stomach > Rumen ...
CCCCATTAATACCAATCATAAAATCTAAAATAAATAAATACAAAAAAAATAAATATAAAAAAATAAATAATATAATATATATAATTATTCTAAGAATTACATAAATAAATTATTATTTTCAATGAAAATGAAAAAGAAGGCAAAAAAAAATATAACTGAAGAGAAAATGGATTTGTTAGATACAAAGAGCAAAGAAGATATTTATAAATTAAAGAAAAAAACAAAAGCCCAAAAAGAAGACGAAAAAGATATATATGAAAAATATAGAGTAGAAGATCTTGATTTAATATCTCAATCATCAAGTGAAGACATTGAAACAAAAATAAATGAAATGATACAAATAAAAAAAAAGGGTGGAAGTTTGCAAGATTATATACATAATAAAGAAATGAATAAATTACAGCGAATGAAAATAGTTTCAAATAAATTTCAACAACAAAAAGACAAAAAGCAACAACAGAAAAAAGAAGAAAAATTAATGAGACTAAAAAAAGGCTTAGAAAAGTTAGAAACGAAACTTCCTAAAATTATGCGGAATATGGCATTTAGAAAAATGACAAAAAGATTAATATACAAAAACAAAATTGAAATAGGGTTAATTAGTTTTAAAAAATTTTATAATATTAGAACAAGAAAAATTAAAAAAAATAATTTCAATAAATTTCTTACATATTTTAAGGAAAATAAAAGTAAAAAAAATAATGACAAAAAAGAAAAAAAACAAAAGAATAAAGAAGAAAAAAATAAAAAAGATAAGAATTCAAAAGAAAAAAAGGAACAAAAGAAAAAAGGAGTGAAAGATGCTAATGAAAAGCAAGATTTATCAAAAAAAGGAAAGAGTCCTAATAAAGAAAAGCAACTAAAAATAAAAAAAGAAGAACAAGAAGACCAAAAAGAAAAAGAAGATGAAAAAGAAAAAGAAGATGAAAAAGAAGACAAAAAAGAAGAAGAAAAAAAAGATAATATTTCTGATGAAAAAGAAGTTAATATAGAAGAAAAAAAAGAAAGAGATAGTACAAAGAAAAAAAAGGTTACAATAAAAATAAAAAAAGAAGAAAATATTTCAAGTGTAAAAAAAGAAAAAAGTAAAGAAGAAGAAAAAGGTAGTATTTCTAATGAAAAAGAAGGAACTATTTCAAGTGTTAAAAAAGAAAAAAGTAAAGAAGAAGAAAAAGGTAGTATTTCTAATGAAAAAGAAGGAACTATTTCAAGTGTAAAAAAAGAAAAAAGTAAAGAAGAAGAAAAAGATAATATTTCTAAAGAAAAAAGAGGAAGTATTTTTAAGGATAAAATAAATATAGAAATAAAAGAAGAAGAAAAAAAGGGGAATGAAGAATCTAAATCAAATGCCAGTCCTAGCAAAAGAAATATATCTTCTCCGAGAAAAAAATCTCCTAAAAAAAGAAGAGAAGGAAATAAAGGAAGTACTAAATTAACAAAAAAGGCAATTATAGATGATAAAGGTGATAAAATTAACTCTAAGAAAAAAAAATTAGAAAATATGAAAGAAGAAGAAGAAAATTATATTCACCAAGTAAACCTTACATCCTTACGTAGATTTGAAAAAATGAAACAAATTGAAGAACAGATAAATAAACAAAAAACAAAGTTTGAAAAATTAAAAGAAGGTCAAAGTGTATCAGAAACTGATTCAAATATTTCCTTCGAAAATGATATAGAAGCATTAATTAAATCTGGTGTAATGGCTTTGCATGAATTTTTTTCTAATTATTTTCTTCCAGAAAAAAAAAAGCTATTGAATAAGATGCGTAGAAGCCAAAAAAAAAGGAAAACAACAAAAAAATTTGATAATAGTTACATTCAAAATAGTTTAAAATTACATCAAAATACAAATGTTGATAAAACAAGCAAAAAAAATGTGAGAGATATAACAAAGCATCAAACCTTGAAAAGACCCAAATTTAAAGAAATAGAGAAAACAAAAGATATGAAAATTGAAGAAAAAGAAGGAGAGGAAGATGAATCCTATGCAAATGGAGATTCAGACAAATCAGAATTTGATGATACTTTTATTAAAATAAATAGACTAGGAGATATAGATAAACCTGTAGATAAAAGTCAATTAGTTGAGTATGACACTTTTTACAAAGAACAATTTTTTAAAGATGAAGTCTTTAGATATGATATTAATAATATTCAAGATAAAGAAGTTCAAGAAATTAATCATGAAATGAATAAGTTAGATGTAAAAAGAAAATTAATTGCAAAAAAGAAGGAAAAAGATGTTCTAGCTTCAAAAGGTTTAAATACAGAAGAAATAGACGAAGAAATTGCTGTAATTGAAAAAGAATATATAAAGGCTAAAACTATTGAAAAGCCTAAATTAGATTTAATTATGAATAATACTGAGGGGTTATTATACAAAGGAAGATTATTAGGATGTTATTTTAATGGTTCCCAAAAAGGTATTTTCCCACGATTTGCTATGGAAAGTGAAAAAGAAATTGGGGCAAAAGAAGTTATTGATTTTAAAATTTTAAGAAAAGAAGAGCAGGCCAGACGTTTTTTTGATTATTGTTGTTGCATGGAAGAAAGAAAAAAAATAAACAAGTGGCTTGTTTATGCTCGATTTTGGTGTAGATTTTTTGTAGATAATTGGATTTTTGACAATTTATCTTTATTAATAATTATTCTTAATACTGTTCTGATTTTGATATCAGATCCAACTGATTCAAACAATTTAGGTAATTTGTCCGATCAATATTTTTTATATTTTTATACAATAGAAGCTATATTGAAAATTATTTCATTCAAATTTTGGAGTGCAGAAGATGCCTATATTAAAGATTATTGGAATATTTTAGATTTTTTTGTAGTTTTAGTAGGATGGATATCATTTGTTATTGAAAGGCTAATGAATGGGAAAAAAATTAGTGGTTTAGCAGGATTAAGAGCTTTTAGAATTTTACGTCCTTTGAAAACTGTAAAAAGATTCAAAGGATTGAAAAAATTAGTCACTGCACTGCTTGCCTCCATAGCGCATTTGGGAGAAACCACAATTGTTTTAATTTTCTTCTTTTTGATTTTTGCAATAGCAGGAAGACAAATGTGGATGGGAAATTTTTATCGAAGATGTATGAGTGTCAATTATGGGTATTTATATTCAACACAAAAAAGTAATCAAATGTGCTCTTTTGACTCTGATTGTAATGAATTAAATACATATGGAATGAGATATATTTGTGCTAAAGGATACTTAAATCCTGATTCTGGTGCAATTAATTTTGATAATACTTTAACAGGATTTGTAACTATTTTTGTGATGGTTACATTAGAAGGATGGACAAATGTGTTTACATATGTTAGTAAAACTTTTAAAGATAAAATATATATTAATCCTATTATAATATTTTTCTATTTTCATTTTTTTATATTTATAGGTTCATTTTATTTAATTAATCTATTTTTGGCAGTAACAAACTCTGAATTTGAACATATAGAAACTGAAAGAAAGCAACTTCAAGAAAAAAAAAGTTTTTATAAATTATTAATGTCTAAATTTGATTTAAAACAAAAAGAGAAACTTGATAAGAAAGAAAGAAATAAAAAAAAGAAGGAGAATAATAATCGTAAAAGTGATCAAGCATTAATAGATTTATATTACAAAGTAAAAGACGAAGCATTCCATATTAACAAAAATAAAAGAAATATTCCAATATTGTACTCCACTATCCAAGATATATATATAATGAGTAATAATAATCCAGAGGAATTATATTTACAAAGTTTGAGAATTGATGAAGAGGAGACATTCTTAGGAAAAGATATAAAAAGACAACAAAAAGAAATAGATGAATTAATTGATGAAAAAAGGAGAGAAATGAAACTTAGTTTAAAAGAAAAGAAAAAAGAGGAGAAAAAAGAAACTGAAAATATTGAAAAAATAAATACAACACAAAGTAAAATAAAAACAACTAAATCTATAAAAAGCACAAATTCTAATATTAAAAAGAATAGTTCAGGAGGACATGGCTCTTTGAAAAATAATAGCAAAAATAATGACGATGAAGTTAAGAAAGGTATATTAAAAATGATGAATAAAATAAATGAAGAAATGGTAAAAGATGCAATAAATAACACTTTGGAAAATATTAAAAAAAGAAAAGAAACAATAAATAAAACTATAAAGGCTCCTGAAAATCAAGAAGATGAAGAAAGAAATGCATTAAGGAGAAAAATAGAAAAAAAAGAATTAAAAAAGGCCCAAATGAAACAAATAATAATGGAAGAAGATTTACCATATGAAAAAGAAATACGAAAAATAAATGAAAAAATTAAGAAAGAAAAGGAAGAAGAAAAAAAGCAAAAAGAAAATCAACAAAAATTGAATAAATTTAAAAGTAAACAATCTAAGGCTATAAAAGGACGACGCCAAGAAGAAAAAGCGAATGAAAAAAATCAAGAATTTATTGCTAATGAGCTATCATTTTTATCAGATTTATCTTTATCAAATATGAATCAAAGCTTTTCTCAATTTAAAAGGGAAAATTCAATCATAGATTCAAGTGAAGAAGATAAAAATAATGAAAGTAATCTAGAAATAGATTATAATGATATTATTATAACTGGAAATAAAATGATAAATCATGACAAAAATAAATTCGATGAAAAAGTCAATTTTCAAAGGCCAAGAACAATTTTGAATTCTGTACTTAAATTAAAAGATGATGTCCAGCTACAAAAAAAGCTAAAAATATTAAGAGACAAATTTAATTTGGATAATTTTCTAAAAAAGCAAGAAAAAAGAGGAACTAATTTAAAAAATGTTGGGAAAAGAAAATCTTTTTTACAATTTTTGCAATATACCTCAGAGCCTGATAATTTAGAAGATTATATTAAAAACATCAGTAATAACTTTAATACAGATGAAAATAATATCAATAATGAAATGAATTCAAATACAAATGATAATTTAATTGAAAGTGAAAGGAATAATTTTTTAGATTTATTAAATTCAAATGAAGAAAGTAAAAATAACAGAGAGAATGACTATGGATTTGGCAATCCAAATATAAGTTTTTTGAGTCGTGATTCCCATATAAGTATAGATAAAAATGTATCAATGAATGATATTAATTTAATTCCTGATGAAATAAAAGAAGGGGCGAATTTATTTGCTCATACAATGAATAGCCAAAACTTATCCAAAAATTTACAAGGAAATAAATTCATTCAATTAATAAGAAGTTCAATTTTTGACAGAAAAGCAGTAAATACAAATATTGATTTAACCAGTAAAGAACAATCTAGATATTTTGGAAAAATGAATAAAAATTTAAATAAAAATTTATTTGCAGATAAAAATGAGCCTAGAGGAAGGAAACCTGGGGACCTGGATGTAAGTCATATAGCCAGTGAAAAAAATTATGAAGGATATTTAAGAGGAGAAGAGGAAATGGAGCAAAATTTGAAATCAAATGAAAATGATGAAAATAAAGAAAATAATGAAACTAATAATAATATTATACCTATACATGAAGCAAAGACTTTCAAATGCAAAGAAATTAAAAATTTAGAACTTGAAATATCTCATAAAAAGACCATTTCTAAAAACTTTAATTTGAATATTAAAACTATAAAATCAGAAGCTGTTAATTTGGAAGAATTAAATCATATTAATTCACCTTTAGATAGTAATGACCATGAAAGCCAAGTTGCAAGTAAAAAAAAGAAAAATGCTTTCTATATATTTAAAGCTAAAAGTATAGAAAAAAATGTAGATAAATATCCTAAAGAGAATTCTAATGATTTATACGTAAAAGAGCAAAATAAGCCATACAGAGATCCTCTAACAGTAAAACAAGAAAGTATACCAGATAATTTACGTGGAAAAAAATATTATATGAATTATTTATATAATATTTCTGATAAAGATTTAAAAGTTAAAGATACATTCAAAGTCGATCATTGGGTCAATGAAATTTTAGGAAAAAAAGAAAAATATATAAATAAAAAACCTTTACCTGAAAGTGTAGAAGCTTTCTTTGTTTTTAATGATAAAAATTTAAATTTAAAAAAATATAAATATTCACATCATCAAGACTATGAATTTGCAGATAATGAATGCGCATATTTAACCCATAATTTAAAATATTTGCCACGGTCAGTACTTGAAACCATGCCTTTAAGATTAAGAAATTATGGTAAATTTGCTGATAAAAAGAAGATTAAAAAAGGAACATTAGGTGATAAACCTAATCCTATGAATATTGTCAATGCAAATAAATCACAAGTTTTATGCACTAATACAAAAAGTGGTAAAACTTTTTCCACAAATATAAAAAATAAATCAAGTTTATTAATGAGTTCTTCTTTTACTTCTCATTCTAAAATCAATGAGGAAGTAAAATATAAAAAAAATTTGCATGAAAAAGTATATAGAAAAATAAATGAATTTAACTATAATACCTTAGCTAATTATTTTACTGAAGAAGAAAGCTTATATTCAAAATTTATTGAAGATAAAAGAAAAGAACAAACAATGAAAGAAGTTGAAAAAGAGAATAATGAGAAGGAAAATAGATTAAATGTAAAAGAAGAAATTGTCAGCATACAGATATATGATTTAAAAACTAATTCAAATAGATATGTTCAATGGAGTGGGCCAGACGTATTAAGTAATACAGATGAATTTGAAAACAGAAAAAAATGGAATAAAATAATTGATGCATTAGAAGATTTCAATATGATTATCTGGCATGCAAATCCTGCAGTTCAAAGAATGCAAAAATTAAGATATGCTTTTTATGTTATGGCAATGAATGATATTTTTGATTATATTGTTTTATCTATTGTTATAATAAATTCAGTCTTTATGGCTTTAGATGGTAATATAATCAAGCCAGAAATATTGAATGGTTTAAACATATCTAATTATATTTTTAATGCAATATTCATGCTGGAATATGTAGTCAAATTTATAGGCTTAAGTCCATTAACATATTATTCAGATGCTTTCACCTATTTAGATACGGTAATTATTGCTTTCGCCATTTTGGATATGGCAACTCCTTCTAATACAGATGATGAGCAAGTAGGTTCTAAAAAATCAGTTTCATCACAATTATCCTTTTTAAGAGTATTTAGAATTTTCAGAGTAATTAGATTAACAAAAATATTACGTAGATTAAAATCAATGAGATTAATTATTATTTCAATGAAAAAAGCGCTGGCAAGTGTATCTTATATTGTATGTATTTTAGTCATGTTTATTTTAATTTTCGAATTATTGGGAATGTCTTTATTAAGTGGGAATATTCATTATCAACAATTTGGAGAAGGATTTTTTACAACATATCAAATATTAACTTTGGAAAATTGGGATGGACTTTTATATGAACTTTGGCCAATGAATAATTTATGCTTTTTTTATTTCGTTGTATGGATATTTTTAGGAAATTATATTATTTTTAATTTATTTACATCAGTTTTGCTTCAGTCTTTTGGTCAAGATGATGATGATGGCAATGATGATTTAACTGATGATGAAATAGTTGAGAATATGTATCCTTTACCAGATTATTTATATGCAATTAAGAAATCAGAAAAAGAACACAAAAAAATAACTAAATTATTTCGTAGAGCAAATCAACAAGAATCATATAAAGAATCTACATCAAGCCAAAAAGAGGAGGATAATAATGATAATAATAATAATAATAATATTAGTAAATCTCAATCAAAAAGTATGAACAAAAGCCAAATATCAAATTCTTCAAGAAAATCTTCAATGGCAGGGGTATCAATGATAAGCGCAGATTCAGAATCAAGAATAATGGATGATGAAAATAATGAAGAATCATCAGAAGATCCAAATGTTAAAACAAAGATAGAAAAACAAATGAAAGAATGGGAAAATATTAATAAATTATTCAGAAAAAACGAATGTGAAAATGCATTTTATGTTTTATCCCAGACTAATAAATTTAGAATATTTTGTCTAAAATTAATGAATAATAAATGGTTTGATAGGTTTATTTTAGTAATGATTTTATTATCAACTTTAAGATTAATATTAGATACATTTTTTGCTGGATATATTTTCGTTTTAATTTTTGATTATGTAGATGCTTTTTTTAATGCCATTTTTATGTTGGAAGCTGTTGTTAAAATATGTGCTTTAGGATTTGTAATGGATGAAGGTTCTTATTTAAGAGATAATTGGAATAAAATAGATATAATAATTGTTATTTGTTCAATATTCGACTTTGAAAATTTAATAGAAAAATATGCAGTTGGAAAACAAAGTAGTTCTTCTTTACAATTTTTGAAAGTTTTAAGATTATTAAGAACTCTTAGGCCTTTAAGATTTATATCACATAATGTACAATTAAAATTAATTATAACGTCCTTATTTGACTCTATTTTGCCCATATGCAATGCTCTTTTTATTGTAATTGTAGTATATTATATGTTTAGTATTGTAGGTATTTCACTTTTCTATGAAAACTTGCATAATTGTTATGTTATGAAGAGTGATGGTTCATTTGATTTAGCAATAAGCTCATTTGAAAATAATTTGGCAGATTATGAAGTAAGTAATGATATGCCTTCAATTTCAGATTTCTGTGCTAGTAAATATAATGGAATAATGGATACAGGGCCTACTTTTAAATTTGCTAATATAGCAAATTCAATAATTACTTCTTATGTTTTATCAACTCAAGAAGGATGGCCTGAAATAATGAATTCTTATCGTATTTATGGAGACGTTTATGGAGCTTTTTTTATTATATATAATTTAGTAGTTGCTTATTTTTTCCTCAACTTATTTACAGGTATCATGTTTAGATATTTTAATGAAGCCTTTTCTAGAGAGCAAAAACTTGCTGAAGATGACAAAAAAGCACCAAAATATTATGATTTTTTGACACAAATATATAGTGCAGAAAGTGATTATGTTACTTGGGTAAGACCAACTAGAGGTTCTTTTAGATTTTATTTAAGAGAATTTGCAGATAGTTCATTTTTGGATAATTTTATCATGGGTTGTATTTTTTTGAATATGGTTTCAATGGCAATGAATTATGAAAATTGCCATGAAAATTATAATCAAGCTTTAACTATTGTAAATTATATTTTTACAGGAATATTTATTGCTGAATGTGTATTAAAACTTTTGGCTTATTTTCCCCAAGCATATTTCCATTCAGCTTGGAATAGATTTGACTTTTTTGTTGTTGTTGCCTCAATTGTAGATCTTATTGTTGCAAACATTGATGGAATTGATGCAGCCTTTTTAAAATCATTTCAAATCATTCGTGTATTGAGAGTTCTAAGAGTTACACGTGTTTTGCGTTTAGTTAAAGCATTAAAAGGTTTAGAAAAATTAATACAAACATTAACTTGGTCACTTTCTGCTTTGGCAAATGTATTTCTTTTAATGATAATTATCTTTTGTATTTTTGCTATTTTGGGGTGTTACTTTTATGATACAATTGTTTATGAAAATTATAAATCTAAATTTGTATATTTAAATGAATATTATAATGTTGATAATTTCTATACTTCATTCTTATTAACTTTCAGATGTGCAACTGGGGAAGGCTGGCCTAATGTAATGATGGAATTGGCTTTTGTTGATACAGAGGTAGTATCAGAAGCATATGCATATATTTACATGATATTGAGCAATTTCGTTAATTCTATTATTATGTTAAATCTTTTTTTGATGGTCACTTTGCAGCAATATGATGAATTCACTAATAAGAGTTATAATCCTATTGAAAAATTTGAATCATTTTTAATAGATTTTAATAACGCTTGGAACAAATACTCAACTTATGAAGATAAAGGATTTAGAATAAAAAAAGGACTTGTTATTAATTTCTTTATGGATTATAACTGGAAAAAATTAAATTTCCCTGAAAAAGGAAAATTAGAATATGTAAAAAAATTTGTTTCTGATTTGAAATTAAGAAGTGATAGTGATGGCTATGTATATTATCATGATGTTATATGTAAAATAATAATAAGACAATTAGGTGGACAAGTTGACAGAGAAAATCCTGATAATGCTTTAATTTTAAGAACAGAAAAAAAAGTGCAAGATGAAATTAGAAATTTAATTGACACTTATCAAGGAAAAAAAGATAAAGGTAAGAAATCAAAAGGAAAAAAGAATGTTATTACTTATAATCCACTAACAGTGCATTTATACTTCAAGATTTCTTATCAATATATTAAAATTTTTATCGATTATTATAAAGAAAATCTTAATTTGTTTAACCAATATGGAGATGAGCCTAGTGGTGATTCTCAATTAATTGATGATGATAATAAAGTGGGTAACATAGGAAGCGAAAGACCTCTGAATCATGATAAAAATAAGTAATTATTATACAGAAAAGAAATATACTTATTAGATCTATTTATTAGTAATTATAAAAGTTTTATTTTAAATAATTAAAAAAAGGAATATTTCTTATGATTTTAAAATATATATTAATTATATTTATTCATTTATTTTTATAAACATTATTATATTTTTCTATATTTAATTAATCATCAAATGGTGATTGTGG
>Ga0247609_10007304_pt1 | contig 10544 bp, 10 predicted proteins | sample 172DNAGHGlowgp2_FD_193487 | JGI IMG/M metagenome (GOLD analysis project Ga0247609, IMG submission 193487) | Sheep rumen microbial communities from Palmerston North, Manawatu-Wanganui, New Zealand - 1728 DNA GHGlow gp2 | ecosystem: Host-associated > Mammals > Digestive system > Stomach > Rumen ...
TTCACAGCACCTACAATAATTATGATGTTTTTTAATTCAATCTACTGAGTAGTAGATGGATTTTTTGTTTCTAATTATGTTTGAAAAGATGCCTTTACTGCTGTAAATCTGACTTTTCCTGTAATAATGGTTATTGCATCAATTGGTTTTATGGTTTGAAATTGATGAAGCGCTTTAATATCTAAAACTCTAGGAGAAAAGAATCTACCATTAGCGAGAAAGTATTTTTCTATGCTGGTTTATTTCTTGGTAATATGTGGAATATTATTCAGTATTTTATGATATATTTTTGTTGAGCCTATTATGAGTATGCTAAAGGCTTCGTGAGATGTCTTGGCTAATTGTATAATATATTGAAGAGTATTATTCTTGTCTTTGGTTTTCTTTATGTTACAACACGTATTTCAAAGTTTTTTTATTGTAAATGAGAAGCCACATTTATGATTGCAGGTAGCTATAATAGTTTGAGTTACAAATATGATATTAGATTATCTTTTGATGTATGTATTTAAAATGTGAATTTTGTGAGCTGCATTAGCGACAGCAATAGCTCAATTCTTGTGAGCTGTGATTCCATTAATATATTTCCTTACAAATAAGAATTCAAAGTTAAAATTTGTAAGAACATGATTAGAAGCTAAACCTATTATTAGGAGCTGTATAAATGGAAGTAGTGAGATGTTGACTACATTTTCTATGTCATTACTCAATATTCTATTCAATTATCAGTTGATTAAATTCTTTGGTAATGAGTGAGTGATTGCTTATGGAATTATCATGTATGTTTGATTTATATTTACAGGAATGTATTTATGATATTCGTTCTGAGTGACACCTATTATATGATATAATTATTGAGCAAAAAATTCTGAAGAACTCAAAAATGTATTTTTTAGAAGTTTGAAAATTCTGTGAATTTCAGCGATTGTGCTTACATTAACTGCTGAAATATTTTCTTGATTGCTAGCAAAAATATTTGTTAATTATGATCCAAAATTGTTAGCATTTACTACAAAAGCAATCAGATTGTATGCCATATGATATATTGTTCAATGGTTAAATATATTCTGATCTGCTTTCTTTACTGGTTTAAATAACTGAGTTGTATCGGCTACGATTTCATTTTTAAGAATGTTTGTATTTCAAATAATAATGATATTCTTTATTCCGTATTTGTTTGGTAGTGAATGGATTTGGTTAGCTACCACTTGTGCTGAAATTCTTGGAGTGATTGTAACTATCAGTTTCTTGTTGTGAAAAAGAAGAAGGTATAGTTATGCTTAAAATAGGCTTATTTTCCATTACTTAATTTTCCTAAAAAATAGGTAATCTTCATCAAGATCATAATCTTGTATTTTTTGATTATCTTCTCGTTCAGAATAATCAACAATAAATCTTCAAATATGATATTCATAATCGTTATTTTGTTCTAAATGTTTTTTCATTTCATCTCCATCCTCAAGCCATGCTTCATACATATTTATTAATTTGGTCCCTCTATTAATAGTTGAGTCCTTATTCTCTTTTTTTGTTATTGGTTTAACTATATTATTACATTCGTCTAATAAAGGAATTTTTTTACGTCTTATATATTTTTTTCTATAATTGTGGGCATCTTGATTTACTATTTCCATCAAATTATTATTAACGGAAATTTTAATGACAGTAATGCTATCTGCTAATGTTCCATTAATTTCTTTAACTTCCTTATTATTTGAGCATCAAGCAAAAATTCATGTGGCCAAAACAACTCAACCTAATAAATTTTTTGAATTCATTTTCTTGTTAATATATAATAAATATATTTTCTTGTTAATATATAATAAATATATTTTCTATAATATGTAAATAGTGATTAGTTTTCTATAATATGTAAATAGTGATTAGTTTTCTATAATATGTAAATAGTGATTAATTTTCAATAGAAAATGTAAAAGTAATAATATAATAAGTAAATAACGATACTCTTGAAATATATATAACTATTTTTAGTATTTATTTGTTTAATATTCTTTTATTTTTTTATTTATTATCATGGCTAGAGAAAAGTATTTATTCTGGTTTAATGCTATTTTCTATGTTGTTTTCGGATGAATTATGATGTTAAAGCCTGATTTGGCTTTGGATACAATCATAATTGTTTTCTGAATTGAATCTGTTTTATCATGAATTGCCTAAGTAGTGTTAGCGATTCAAGATAAAAACTTTGAAGATAGATGAATCTTAGCAGGTCTATCTATATTCCAAATCCTTCTATGAGTTTTGTTAGCTTTCTTTCCTCAATTTGGAGAAACTATTATTAAGATTTTCATCGTTCTTATATGAATATGTTTAATTATTAGATGAATTCTTCTTGTTATTGAAAGTTTTAATCTTAAGAAACTTAGATTTTCTAATTGGTATTGGACATTAATTGCTGGATGTTGCTTAATAATTCTTTGAGCTTTCTTAGCATTAAATAGTCTATTGGCTGTTTTGATATTAAATGGTATTATAGGGTTATGAATGGTAATCTCAGGTATATCTTTCATTATATGGGTTTTACAGATTAGAAAATCCTTAAAATAATTCTGGAATAATGATTTTATAAAAATGGAGTATTTAGTTACTCCATTTTTTATTTGGATGCTTTATCTAAATTTAAATTCATATAACTTTTTTGAGAATAGTCTTTGTTGTTGTATCAAGCTTATCTGACTTACTTAAACGATTAAGATAATCTTCTCGAGTAAGTTCTGGACATACTTGTGCGAATACGATATATGTTTTCTCTAGTAATTTTTGTTCTTTATCTTCTAATGAGAAAAATCGCTTTTGAACAGCATTTTCTACTTTCCATTTTAAAAGTTCCTCTCCCCTTTGTTTTACAACTTTATTTATTTCTTTTACCTTCTCTTTACTTTTTGGCATAGTTTTTTTAATTTCTGATTTTTTCCCAATCATTGATACTGTATGAACATATAAAACTTATATGTGATACTATTAATAATTTTTATAAAATCAAATATTTATTAAACTTTCTATTGTGATTTCATTAATTTTCTTTATTCTGAATCTCAGATTTTTTATTTTTTTATTTTGTATAAATGAAAACTTGGAAAAAAATTGTTTTAACTACCCTATTACTTATTTGTATTGTTCTTGTTGGTTTTTTGTTCTTTTTTATTGATGAAGAAAAAAAAGTTGTAAGATATTCTGGTTATTGTATGGATGAAGTCAGAAAAAGTTTATGATGAGAAGAACTATGAAATATAGTTTTCTTAGGTTTTGAAAAAGAAAACGATGAATATATCTATAGTGGAAGTGCAAGTTTTAGATGAATTGATTTTAATTTCTCATGTACAGTATTAGATGAAGATAATATTAATTTTGAAGTAGAATGAATTAATCCTGAGAATGCTCCAGATTTGTTTGCTACTCAATTAACTAACGATAAATTATTAGAATTAGCAGCTGAGGCCTTACCTTGTGAAGAATGAAAGTCTTTTGCAAATTTTGCAATATTATGAAAATGAGTGAGTCAAAACTGAAATTTGATGTACTACTGAGTTGATGAAGTTATGTGATTTATCCCAGAAGAAGATTGATCTTTGAGAAGTGTATGTTATAGAATTGCTCCTGTTGCTATGGAAATTTCCTCATCAAGTGAATGATTTGAGTTAGTAAATGCTGAAAATGCGGATTTGGAAAATGATTTCTTGATAGAAGATTATAAACCAGAATTTGATTGATGAAGATTAGATGAGGCCGTTAGAGCTATATTCTCTGATGAAGCTTTCGCAGTTTGGCAGGAAAGAGATTATTGGGAGTATTTTCCTGATTATAATGATGTAGATAGGAAATCTTTCGATGAAAGAGCTATGGAATATTTTAGTGGAAATTAATTCAATATTTTAGTTCTAAGAAAAAAAAGGAGTCACTAGACTTCTTTTTTTATTTATAGATCTCATAATTATAATCATTGCATATTGTCTTAATTCTTGTAAATTAGTATTATACTTTGTGATGGTTTATTCTTTTTTTCTTTAAAATGTAATCTTTTCTTGAAATTATAAATAATCTTTGTAAAAGAATATATAACAATATATGTTATTGGTTTATGGTTAGTAGTAATCGGGATTACACAGTGGTGTATCAGGTTCTCTGGATTCAGAGAACCTTTTTCAAAAGAAAAACAGGATATATTACTACCCTGTTTATTCTTATATTTTATTATAACTAAACTATATTAACTAAATTGATAATTAATTGAAACTCATTCACTTTCTACAGTAGCAGCAACAAATCTTAATGATTGAGGATTATTGATATATAAAATATTTCCTGTAGTTCAGTCGTCAAACGTTACATTAAAATTTGAGTATATCATTCAATCTTCTATACCTGAACTTAATAATTCTTGTTGTGCAACATGTGGGAAATCAGGTGTAATATTAGTTAAGTTATGTGGAGTATCTTCACTATATATATTTTCTCCAGGAGTTGTTTCTTCAGTTTCAAGATTAACAAATGTTGAACTGCTATACTCAGGGAAATTATATTTAGCGATTTCTTCCAAATCAGAGTAAGTTAAAGAATCTACGAAATAAGAAAACTGGTAGTTAGTAAAGATATCTCCATCTTCAATATTTGCAGCAACGAAATTTCTTGTTGCAGGATCTACGATATATAGTACATCAATTTCTTTTTCATCATCTAAAGTAGCTTTAACTGTGGTATAAATCATTCCATCTTGAATACCTGAACTAACTACTTCTCTATCTACAATATTAGAATATTCAGGAGTTAAGAATCCTATTTCATCTGCTTTGTAAACATGAGTTCCTTTTTCATTTTCATTAGTTGAAATGTTTGTAATTGAATAGTCATATGCTTTAGGGAAATTGTTTTCAATAAGACTAATTAATTCACCTAGATCTAAAGAATTATCAGAATCAACGATAGGAGTTTCATCAGTAATTTCATCAACATTCTCTGTTTTATTGCAACCAGTTAAAACGAGTGTTCATACTGCTAATATTGCAGCAATTGTTAATGTTTTTTTCATAATAATTTTTTTATTAAAGAGTAAAAGATACTTACTAACCTGTATAGATATTTTTCATTTAAATTCAATGTTAAAAAAATTCAACGTTGTTTCAATATGATGCTATTATTTAATCTAAATTAAAATTTTTTATTGAAATTAACCACAATCTTTATAAAAGTTAATTGTGTTTATCACACATATTTATAGTTTTAGGTTTTTAGTTATTCTGGTACAGCGGTATTTAAAGGTTCTCTATATTAGGGAACCTTTTTTATTAGTTTAATAATATAATAAGAATTCAGATTATAAGGGCGTGAACTGGATAAAATAAGGTATATACGTACCTAAACCGTTTTTTATGGTATCATAATTTACAGTTAGATAAACTTAATATAAAAGCGGCTAAAACATGACCTCAAATCCATGGGAGATATTCTTTTACATGTTCTAGCCATGTTGTTGTATCTGCAAATCCTGTTCTTACCCAGAAATATATTGGAAGGTAGATCGCAAATATTCAAAGCAAAACTCAGAAACGTTTAATCCAACTCCGTTTATTTTCAGTTTTTTCTTCGTTTCTTGAGTATCTGAGATACCAATAGTAGGCAATAATAAGTAATGGTCCAACTAAGTTAAAATTAGCTGCCATTTTATAGTTCGTAAATGCTATCAAAAGATATGCACATGCAATTATTATAATATTTTTTCGTCATATTTTTTCAGATTTATTTCTATTTGATGGAATGAAAAGTTCTGTTATGGACATTCATAAAAATCCTAATAATAGTGTAATCATCACACTCTGAGATTCCATAAAGTTGCTAGTGATATTGGATCAAAATTCTAATAAATCATAACATGGCTCCGAAATAACAGCCAATAAAATCAGCGTAGAAATGTGCTTTAATAATCTCCTTCTATCTTTAAAAACGAAAAAAAATCATTCTGCTAATAAAAAAGCATAACATGGGTAAGCTATTCTTCCAATCCAGGTTAACATCATTGGATTATCTATAAAATTCCATCAAATATGGTCGGCAAGCATTGTTAGCATTGCTATAATGCGGAGTAGGAATCCAGACATAATTTATTAGTTAAATTTTATAAATTATGTTAACTATATAAAAAGTATTGATAAATACTATTGTTTTTTACGAGAAAAAAGTTAGTAAATAACTATATATTTTTAATTTATTATAATTTTCTAGAAATGAAATTAAAATTATTATCACTTACTGTAGTTCTATCATTATGAACTTTAGTTTTATCTGGTTGTTGCAATAATGATACTCATGGAGAGAGTAAACAGTTTTGTTTAGATAATTGATGAACATATTCAGTTACAACTTCTCAAGATGAAGAATATTGAGAATGCTCATTTCCTAGCTGAATATCATGTAGAGATGATATTTTGTTAACTGAATGTGATTTTATACCAGATACTTCTAGTATCGATACTGAAGAAAAACGTTTAGCTGGTTGTGAAGAAAATGCAATCAGTTGGATAGAGAATTTCGAAAATTGAGAAAATATCAGCATTAATTGGGAAGATGAGTCTGAAGGTGGAGCAAGTTTTGTGAGAGATGGAGTTGTTAATTATACTAAGGAATGAGTAAATTGGAAAATAGATGTTGAATGTGTAGCTGATTTTGTAGATGGAAGTATTTCTGCATCATTTGGAGATGCTGTGTTAGATGATTGAACCAATGATAATGTAGAAATCTAATTGCTGAAATTGATCTTCTAATTTTTATTCGCTCTCCTAATCGAGAGCTTTTTTTAAAAAAGCCCCACATTATCTCAACGTAGGGACATGTCACAGTCAATAGATACTATACTTGATGACTGAAGTGTTATATCCTTTGATTATTTAAATTCAAGAAAAAACTGACTCTTGTTATCACAACAAAAGCCAGTAAAGTATGAGAATCCAGATGATTGCTGCCGTGAATGCACGGTTGATTAGTTTATATATAAATATTTAGAGATTGCAAATTATTTGTATTTGAATATATTATTTAGGTCTTTATTAGACATTGTTTTTGAAATGCTTGTAGACTCCCCGTTGTGATAACGCGGAGTTTTTTCGTATTGAAATATAAGTCTGATTTTATATATTAGCCCTTACTTAAACAAAAAACTTAAAAAAATATATGCAGAACCATTTAACTCTGATTGTTGGTTCGATCGTTGTGATTTCCATTCTAGCATTGTGTCTAGAAGTGGATCCCTGGCTTTGCCTTGCGGATGAGAGGATATTCGTTATCCTGGTCCTCAATTTCGAGGTTTGCAAAGTTGGACTTTCAGGGTCCGAGATGGACGGGTTTCCATCCACAATCGAACATCCACCTAAGTGGTGAAAACCTGAATCCGAAGGTTATAATATCGGTGAATTAACTGGAACGCTTAACACCCCGGGCTTTAATTATCCCGGGTTTTTCTATTTTAAAAATAGACTAGGAATTATTTCTTCCTAGTCCACTTTTTCTTAGTCTGAGGTTTAAATGATTTATATTTATCATTTATTCTCAAATGTTTACCAGGTTTATAAAACCTATTATACCAAGGGCCTTCTTCTTTCAGAATTTTTATCTTCTCAGCATTTTCTTTTAATTTGCTGATAGATTCTTCTTTCAATTTGAATTCCCTTTCGATACTTTTTATGTCTTCTATCAGTTTGATATCAGGAAGTTCTCCAGATTCTAATATCTCTATGATAGTAGCCATTGTATCGCTAAATTCCTTTGATGAATCAGCTTTATTAGCGATGATTAATTCTGCTTTATTTGACATTGCAGTCATCGTATTTCTTAGAATAGCAGCAACATTCATCATGTTAGGAATTACTCCAATAATGATTACTTTAGTCATATATTTTTTGTTTTAGTTTTTTTATATATAATCATCTGAATATTTGAAATCAAGTTCATTCATTTTTTTCAAAATAATGGACTTTGCATAATTACATTGTAATTAAATAAGAAAATAATATGAATTAATCATTGTACAATTTAGTTATCTTACAAAAAGTATGACAACTTACTCGTTTTCTCAGATTGGGCTCTATAATCAATGCCCTAAGAAATATCAATTTAGATATGTAGATAAAATTGAAACTGAATGATGATCCTCTCCAGATTTAATTCTTTGAACATCTGTTCATTGAGCTTTAGAACGATTATACAAACAGATTAATATTTTCATTACTCCTACTAAAGAAGAAACTTTAGCTAAGTTTCATGAACTTTGGGATGAATGAATCAAGGAAGCTTGAGAAGAAATGATTTACAAAGGAGAACAGACAGCTGAAGATTACATAAGAAGATGAGAACATTATATAGGGGAATATTACGATAAATACTCCCCTTTTGAATGAATCAAAGTTATTGGAACAGAGCTTCAATTAACTTTCAAACTACAAGAAGAATGAGAAGCTGAATGAAGATCTTTTAGAGGATTTGTAGATAGACTAGATAAAGAATGAGTAGATACTTTTGTAATTAATGATTATAAGACTAATAAATATCTTCCTCCTGAAGATAAAGAAGAATATAGAGAACAACTTACGTTATACGCTCTTTGAATTAAAGAAAAATATTGAAAATATCTAAAACATATAAAAGCTAAACTACATTATCTTCATTTTGACTTAACAGATGAATGGGAAATTACTGATGATTTAATTCAACCAATCAAAGAAAGATATGAAAAAACTATAGATGAAATAGAAAAGAAAAAGGCTCAATATGCTGAAAGTTTTAATATGGATAAAAATATATTCCCTACTAATTGAAATAATTTCTGCTGATATTGTGAATATAATAATCTTTGTCCTCTTTTCATGCATTTCTGAATGGAAGATGAAGCTTTAGATTGAGGAGATCTATGAGACAAAACAGTTAAAAGATTAGTAGATGAATATGCTGAATTATCTAAGAAAATCTCTCAAGAAACTAAAGAGAAAGATATTATTAAATCAGCATTAATTGAATATGCAGATTCTAAATGATATGAACAGTTATTCTGAAACGAAAATAACATGAAGATTTCAAAAAGTGGTACTTACTCTATGAAAGATAAAGATGCTTTAAAGAAATATCTGATTGAAAAGTGAGTATTTAATGAAGTATGAGAAATATCATGGAGTAAAGTTACATGATTAGTTGAGAATTGAACTATAGATGAAGCAACTGCTAATGAATTGTTAGAATATAAAGATTCTCGAAGAGTTAGTGTAAGTAAACAGAAAGCTGATAAAAAAGAAGATGAATAAATTTTATTTAGCATAGAAAAAACCTCGGTACTATCACAGTAGCCAGGCTCAAATGCAAAACATTGGAATCGTAAACTTCCAACAAAGGAATTATACAGATTTATAAATTTGATTTCAAGATTATAATAAATTCTCGATATCTTTTTCCATATCCACTGGATTGAAAGTTGGGCTATATCTTTCGATTACATTCCCCTCTTTATCAATTAGAAACTTTGTGAAATTCCGGATTATATCTCACTCTTTTTTACATGTTGAACTGATTTGTTTTACTGCAACCATAGCAGCTTTATTTTTTAGTCATTCAATTTTATCATCCTGCTTCTGAGATTCTAGAAACTTATATAATGGATCAGCATTTTCTCAGTTTACTTCAATTTTGGAAAATTGATCAAAAGTAGTGTTGTATTTCATAGTACAGAATTGATGAATTTCATCATCGTTTCATGGTGCTTGATGACCAAATTGGTCACAAGGGAAATCTAAAATTTCTAGTCACTTTTCGTGATATTTCTTATATAAATTTTCTAGTCATTCATATTGTGGAGTAAATCAGCATCAAGTAGCCGTATTCACGATTATCAAAACTTTATTTTTTAGAGATTCTAGTTTAAATTCACTTCAATCTCTTTGTTTAACTGAATAGTCATATATACTCATAATGGCTATATTAGGATATAAATATAAAATCTATTTATAGAAAATCTGAATTTATTCAAGTATAAAAAAAACTCTCCTTTATGGAGAGTTTATATTAAGTTAAATACTATTTTTTGTTCTTCTTTTCAGCTTTTTCTTCTTTTTTAGTATCTTTCTTATCAGCTTTAGCAGTTTTCTTTTCTTCTTTTTTATCAGTTGGATTGAAATATTCATAGATTCTTCTCTCTACTCCAAAGTTTTGAGCTCCATTTTCTCGGTCTAAATCAATTCCTAATAATTCAGCTATTTTATTTAGGATGAAGAATTTCTCTAGACTTTCAGCTGAAGCTTTTTGGATACTATCAACGAAATCTTTAGCTTGTTCTTCTGTCATAGATTTCATATATTCTTGAACTTTTTCTTTTGAACCGAAACGGTGTTCTAGAGAATGAACTCTTGATTTGAATTCCTCGTCAATCATAGTTTTTGGGATAATAACTGACATGAATTTCTCTCTGATTTTGCTTACATACTCCTCTACTCCTTTGATAAGTTCGTTTTGTTCTTTTTGAACTGCTAACTGATCTTTGATATATTCTCTAA
>Ga0247609_10007305_pt1 | contig 10544 bp, 9 predicted proteins | sample 172DNAGHGlowgp2_FD_193487 | JGI IMG/M metagenome (GOLD analysis project Ga0247609, IMG submission 193487) | Sheep rumen microbial communities from Palmerston North, Manawatu-Wanganui, New Zealand - 1728 DNA GHGlow gp2 | ecosystem: Host-associated > Mammals > Digestive system > Stomach > Rumen ...
ATTGTGTTCGGCTTACATTTATTCGGCAATGCAGCTGAAAAGTGTTATTATGCAGTTAAGTTAAGAGATAAATCTGATGCTTCTTATCCATTATTCTTTGTAATTGTTTTATTACTAGTTGTTATGGGTGTTATGGCGATGATAAATCCATTTAAAGCATTTATTTTATCTAGTAAGTTAATTGGATTATTTATGATATGCTCTGGTGTATTTGAAGGAATGATGTGTAAATTATTCTTTGATAAAGCAAAAGTATTATTAAAAATGTTTTAGTTGAAAGCCATGAATGGCTTTTTTTCTTGATTTATATGTTATAATATGGTAAATTATTAAGCAGACGAGGAAGTGAAAATTATGGAAATAGCACTTTTAATTGTATCAGTTTTATTAATTGCAATTGTATTATTACAAAGTAATAAAGCTAGCGATTCAAGTCAAATTATTGGTGGCGGAAATGAAATGTTATTCCAAAATCAAAAAGAACGTGGTGTTGAATTGTTCATTACTAGATTAACAATTTTGTTATCTGCATTGTTTTTTGTAATTTCATTCGTATTGTTTATTAAATAGTCTTATGACTATTTTTTTTTGCTACTTTCTTGAAGAAGTTTAGTATATATGGTATATTTAATAGTAGTATTTTAGATAGTAAAAAGGGATAGTGATTAGCATGAAAGAAGAAGTATTGAAACTATTAACAAATATTCATGAAGCTAAGGAATTAATTGAGATTAATGATATGCTTGGATTAAAAACTGCTAAAGATTTAAAAGAATTACAAGATGTAATTAATGAATTAGTGGATGAATATATTGTTTTTAAGACAAAAAAGGGTAAGTATATTTTACTTGCTAACTGTCCAGGTTTAAAAATAGGTAGATTAACAGTTAACAAAAAAGGATTTGGTTTTATTGTGTTAGATCGTGAAGATGATTTGTATGTTGACGATTCTAATTTAAATGGAGCTATTCATGATGATATTGTTTTGGCAGAGGTATTTACTAAAGGTGTAAGAAAAGAAGCTAAAATAATAAAGATTATTAAAAGAGAGTTAAAAAATTTAGTTGGTGAAGTCTATTATGAAGATGGCGATGCCTTTATTAAACTTGACGATGATAAGAGAGATATTTCGATTCATTTAACTAAGGATTCAGCAAAAAATTGTGTTGCTGGTCATAAAGTAATGGTTAAGGTAGTTAAAGAATTAGGTAAGAAAAGATATCTTGCTGAAGTAGTTAAGATAATTGGTCATAAAGACGATCCTGGTATTGATATTTTAAGTATTGCTTATAAACATGGTATTTACGAAGAGTTTGGGGAAGCAGTAGAAGATGAATTGGAATTTATTCCAACTGAAGTATTTGAAAAAGAATTAAAAGGAAGAAAAGATTTAACAGGAGAAACAATATTTACTATAGATGGTGATGATACTAAGGATATCGATGATGCTATTAGTATTAAAATACTTGAAAATGGAAATTATGAACTAGGTGTTCATATAGCTGATGTTTCTAATTATGTTAAAGAGAATACTGCTTTAGGAGATGCAGCATATGAAAGAGGTACTTCGTCTTATTTAGCTGATACTGTTATACCAATGATTCCTCATAAATTAAGTAATGGTATTTGTTCATTAAATGAAGGTGTAGTTCGTTTAACTATGTCTTGTGTAATGGAAATAGATCATAAAGGAAAAGTTCAAAATTATGATATCTTTGAGAGTTATATAAAGAGTAGAAAAAAGATGACTTATAAAAAGGTAAATGATATTATAGTACGTGGACTTACCCCAGAAGGATATGAACCATTTGTTGATGATTTATTAAAGATGAATGAGTTGCATAAAATTTTGCGTAAAGAGAAAAATAGTAGAGGTTATATTAATTTTGATTTAGATGAAGCTAAGATTATTCAAGATGAAAATGGTAAAGCAATAGATGTTGTTAAACGTGTTAGAGAAGAAGGCGAAATGCTTATTGAAGACTTTATGATAGCAGCTAATGAAACTGTTGCTACACATATTGCTAATATGGATTTACCATTTATCTATCGTATTCATGATGTTCCTAATGCTGATAAGATTAATGATTTTATGACATTAGTTAATCTTTTAGGATATAAGTTAACAGGTAATGTTAGAGAGATTACACCAAAATCAATGCAAAATATATTAGATCAATTAGCGGATAAACCAGAATTTGAAATATTATCTAGTCTATTATTAAGAAGTATGAGAAAAGCTGAATATAGTAAAGACAATATTGGCCATTTTGGTTTAGCAAGTAGAGCTTATACGCATTTTACTAGTCCAATTAGACGTTTTCCAGATTTAACTGTTCATAGATTGTTGAAGAAGTATTTAGTAGAGCAAGATATGTCAATGACTACTATTCAAGCTTTAGATAATCAATTAGTTGAAATAGCGAGACATTCTTCTGAAAGAGAAGTTGCTGCTGTTGATGCTGAACGTGATGTTGATGATATGAAGATGGCTGAATACATGGAAGATCATATTGGTGAAGAATTCGATGGAATAATTGATACAATTACTAACTTTGGTTTCTTTGTTCAATTACCAAATTTAATAGAAGGTTTAGTTCATGTACAAACATTAAAGGGTGATTACTTTAATTATGTACCAGAATTATTAGCTATGATTGGTAAATCAACAAAGAAAATGTATCGTTTGGGGGATAAGGTAAGAGTCAAATGCGTTGGGGCATCAAAAGAAAATTCAATGATTGACTTTGAACTAGTAAAGGTTGATGAAGATGGAGATAAAAAACAAGAAAGCTAATTTCGATTATTATATAGAAGATACATTAGAATGTGGAATTGAACTTAAAGGTACAGAAATAAAATCTTTAAGAAGAGGTTCTGGAGATTTGAAAGATACTTTTGCAATTATTCGTAAGGGTGAAGTATATTTAATCAACATGTATATAGCTAAGTATGAAGAAGGCAATAGATTTAATCATGAAGAAAGAAGAACTAGAAAATTGCTTCTTCATAAAAAAGAAATTAGAAAATTAAAAGAAAAAGTTGAGAGAGAAGGATATAGTTTAGTGCCTTTAAAAGCTTATTTAAATGATAATAATAAAGTAAAAATACTATTAGGTGTTGGTAGAGGTAAAAAACTATATGATAAGCGTGAAACGATTAAAGAACGTGATTTAAATAGGGAAGCAAGTAGATTGAAGTAGGGATAAATATGAAAAGATATTTAATTTTCTTCATTGCTTCTTTTTTTCTTCTATTAAGTAGTGTTTTAGCATTAACTGAGGCACCTGTTGATATTACAAAGATGAGCTTAATAGAGATTGAGGAAGCTATGGATAAAGGATATATTACTAGTGAACAATTAGTTAATATATATTTAGAAAGAATAGAAGAATATAATGATATGTTTAATGCTATTAATCAAAGAAATGAGCATGCCTTAGAACAAGCTAAACAACTTGATAGAATGCGTAAGGAAGGTAATATCAAAGGAAGATTACATGGAATACCTATAATAGTTAAATGTAATATTGATGTTTATGGTATGCCTACTACAGCAGGAACGAAATCGCTAAAAGATAATATGCCAAAAGATGATGCTTTTGTTGTTCAAAAGTTAATAGATGAAGGAGCTATTATTATAGCTTCTGCTAATATGAGTGAGTTAGCATTTTCAGCTTCTGATTCTTATAGTTCATATGGTCATGTTTGGAATGTATATAATGTTGATAAATTTACTCCATATGGAAGTAGTGGTGGATCAGCTGTTAGTGTTAAGGCGGGTTTTGCTGCTGCTGCATTAGGAACTGATACTAATTCTTCAGTTAGATTGCCAGCGGCAGGAGCTGGTTTAGTTGGAGTTCGTCCTACATATGGTTTGTTATCCAGTGATGGTGTTATTCCATATGATTATGAAAGAGATTCAGTAGGTATATTATCAAGTACAGTTAAAGATAGTTCTTTATTACTAGATGTTATATCTGATGGTAAGTATAAAAGTAGTGAAAAAGGATCTTTGAAAGGAGTAAATATTGGAGTTGCTACACAATATGTAACTGGTAGTAAAACTTATCAAGGAGTTAAAGGCTTAACTGATGAAGACATTCTTGCTTTGACGGAGAAAAGTATAAAAAAATTAGAGGAAGCTGGAGCTAATATAGTATATATAGATAACTTTGTTAAAGATTCTAATATTAGTATAGCTACAGATACTTATGCTGGTGTTACAATGTGTTATTATTTTAATCAGTATATTAAAGGTACGACAGGTACAATAAGAAGTTTTACGCAATTAGCTAATTCTTCTGGACATGTTCAAGGCCTTGGTGGTTATGTAACACAATGTGAAGGTTTAAAGGAAGGTTCTGTCGAAAAAAGAGCAAATAAAAAAGAAACATATAGAGATTATATAGCATCAATATTTGATGAAAATAATGTAGATGTTGTTTTATATCCTACTTTAAAGAATAAGGTATATGTAATTGGTGAGGATAAAAATGTGAGTCCAGGTTCTAGTTTAGGAAGTGTAATAGGTTATCCTTCAATTACTGTACCAATGGGATTCTTAGATGATGGATTTAGTTATGGAATTGAATTTTTAAGTAAAGATAATGAGGAAGGGAAACTATATAATGTTGCTTTAGCTTTTGAAGAAGTTAATGAAAATAATGTTGAAACTTCACCATTAACACCTTGCTTATATGAAATATCAGATGATGTTATTAAATTAAATAAGATATATGAAGAGAATTTAGATAATAAGTCAACTAAATATTGGATTAGTGATGTTAAAGATTTTTATCTTAATTACAATAATTTAGATAATAGAGAAGAAAAAGTTAAAGAGTTATTAACTGATTATGAGGAAAATTATAATACTAAAAGAAATATTGTTTCCAGAATATTAACTATTAATAAAAGAGATCATAAATTTTTGAAAGCAGTAAAAATTATTATCCGAATTGCTTTAATTCTATTAGCTTTATATATTGGATTATATGTAGTTGCTTATTGTATATATTTCTATCGTAAGATTAGAAGAAAAATTAGAAAGAGAAGAAGATTAAAAGCACAGAGAATAGAGCAAATAAAAAAAAGACGTCGTACAACTACTAGAAGTGTTCCTGCGAAATCTAATACAACTAAAAGAAAAGTATCGTCATCAAATAATAAAGTTGCAACTAAGAAAAAGAAGCCAGTAAAAAAATCGGTTTCAAAGAAAAAGAAGTAGACATTTATTGCCATGTAAAAAGCCCTTAAAGGTTGACAATTTATGGTGTTTTAGTTGATACTAGTAATTGCTTATCGTTAATTTTCTTGAAATTTTACGCTGGCAATTGGTTGTTTAAGAATATATAAAATGTTATAATAAATCGTAGAAGAGAGGATGGTTAGATGACTATTTCTACAATATGGTCAATAATCACGAAGATTATTGATGTTTGTGTAGTATGGAAGCTTGTGTACTACATCTTAAAGAATGTTAAAAATAACGTTAAAATGATTATGATAGTTAAAGGCGTAGTTATTATACTAGCTTTTAAGATATTAAGTGATTTATTAAATTTATATACTGTAGGTTTATTACTTGAGTATGTATTTGAATGGGGGCCTTTAGCAGTTATTGTATTGTTCCAACCGGAGATAAGAAGTTTCTTAGAATCTATTGGTCGTACTAAACTATTGGGTCGTCATAAAGTATTAACAGTTGAAGAAAGAGAAAAAGTTGTTTTCGAAATTATGGATGCTGTTGATTATCTACGTAAAAATAAAATTGGTGCTTTAATTGTAATTGAAAGAGATGTTTCATTACATGAATATATTGCACCGGCTACAAAAATATATGCTGATGTGTCTAGCCCATTACTAGGAACTATCTTCTTCCCTAATAGTCCACTTCATGATGGTGGTGTAATTATTCAAGGAGATAGAATAACATGTGCTGGAGCTGTATTTAAAACAAGTATGGATCCTAATTTAAATAAAAAATTAGGTACTCGTCATAGAGCAGCGTTAGGTATTGCTGAAGAAAGTGATGCTGTTGCGTTAATTGTTTCTGAAGAAACAGGACGTATTAGTATTGCTGTTAATCATGAACTACATTACAACCTAAGTTTGGATGAATTTAGAATGATGTTGGTTGATGAGTTAAAACCTAAGACAGAATTATTCTATGATGCTGATGAAGAAAGTGATGGTGATTTAGATGAAGAATAAGAAATCATTTAAACCTTTCTCAAAATTCTTTAAAGGCATTTATAACATAATTGATAAAATAATTGTTACACCAATTAGTACACTTGTTTATAAGGTTCAAAAAAGAATTGGTAAAGATAGTAAGATAGAGAAAGTTTTAAATCAACCAAATGTTTTATTATATTTATCATTAGGTTTAGCAATTGTGTTATTCTTTATAGTTGATCGAAACGCAGTTTCCTTTGTAGGAAGAGATGCTGAGTTCTTAACTAATATTCCAGTTGAGGTTAAGTATAATAGTAGTGCTTATGTTATTGAAGGTGTTCCAGAAACAGTTGATGTAACATTAGTTGGAAAGAAATTGGAAATATATTTAGCTAAACAACTTGGTGATAGTAAGGTAATAGTTGATTTAACTGATTATCAAGCAAGTAATAATCCGGTTAGAGTTAAACTAAATTATAATAAAGCTGTTAAGAATGTAGAATATAAAATAGATCCTACATATGTTACAGTTACAATTAGAGAAAAAGTTAGTGATAGTAAATCTATTAGTTATGATTTAATGAATGAAGATCAATTAGATCCTAAATTAAGTGTTAAATCCGTTGAACTATCTAGATCTAATGTTAAAGTTAGAGGTTCTCAAGAAACTATTGATTCTATTGCAACTATTAAAGCTTTAATTGATTTAAAGAACTCTGACTTTACTAAAGCAGGAACATATACTGTTGATAATTTAAATCTTGTAGCATATGCTGCTGATGGATCTGTAGTTAAAGATGTTGAAATTGTAGGTACTAATATTAGTGCTAAGGTAGAATTAAATTCATATTCTAAGAAAGTTGCTGTTCAAGTTAATACAACTGGATCATTAGTAAGTGGTAAAGCAATTAGTTCTATTACGATTAATGGCGTAGATGCTAATGAGTTTGAAACAACTATTTATGGTGATGAAGCGGCCTTAGAAGGAATTGATAAGATACCAGTATCGATAGATGTTGAAGGTCAAGGTAATAATGGACAGAAAACATTGAATGTTACTATATCTAGACCAGCTGGAGTTAGAAGTATTGCTGATGAAAGTATAACTGTTGTTATGAATTTTGCTGAAGCAAAACAAAAGACAATTACTATTGAAGGTATTAGAACTACTAATACACCAAATGGTTTAACTGCTAACTTAGCTGATGCTAAAGATAAGATAGTTGAAATTCAAGTTATTGGTACAGAATCTATTATCAATTCATTAGATGCTAATAATGCTGATATTTATGCATATGTAGATTTAACGGGTATGACTACTGGAACATATTCAGTTCCTGTACAAGTACAAGGTAATGATTCTAGATTACAATATATTGTTACAAAGAATGTTAGTATTGTTATTTCTAAATCTAGTTAATAAAAAAGATTCTTTATGAATCTTTTTTTTGTAAGAAAATGTAAAGTTTTCTTGATTTAAGAAACGACTATGTTATAATACTTTTAGGTGGTTTTAATGGGAAAAGAAAGAATAAATAAAATTAGTTATAAAACAGAAGAACAAAAGGAAATGACTAAGTTAGTAATTATAATTGTAGTTGTAGCTTTATTAGTTACTGGTGCTTATTTTATTACGAGAGCATTTGTAACTAAAGATTTATTTAATAAAAATGATGCTGAAGAAAAAACAGTTATTCCTGGTGAAATAAATTATGAAGTTACAATTGTTGGAAGTATTTTAAATAGACCTTATAAAGAGTATTATGTAGCTGTTTATGATAGCGATAATTCTGATTATTCTACTCAAATGATGAGTATGGTATCTAGTTACTCTGCTAAATCAAAAGCTCTACATGTTTATACAGTAGATTTATCTAATACTTTTAATAAACCATATTATGATCCTGAAAATGTTAAATTAGATACAAATAAAGTTGAAGATTTAAGATTTGGTGATGTTACTTTATTAAAGGTTAGCAAAGGTAAAATTGAAAAAGCTGTAACTGATTTAACTAAAATTAAGAAAGAATTAGGAGTATAAGAGTTTAACAATATGTTAAACTTTTTTATTTTGTGTTATTATTTAGTTTAGAGGTGATACTATGGCTCGCAAAAAAAAGGAAGAAGGAAAGAAATCTTCAACCAAAGTAAAAAAGAACAATGATAAAAAAATTAGTATAGAAAAAAAGAATAATAGTTTAAAGAAAGAAAAAACTCCAAAGGAGAAATATCAAGCTAAAAAAGCTAAACAAAGAAAAAAGAAATTTATGAATGGTAGATTTAATTTAGATATATTAGATTTACTAATATTAATAGTTGTTACTGCTATAGTTTCATGTTTATTAACGGGCTTGATTTTAAATAAACAATATAAGAAGAGTGGTGTTCTTTTAGACGATTCTTTATCAACAGATAGTCACTTACAAAATTTCATTAGTACATATGAAGAAATAGTAAGTAATTATTATGAAGAAGTTGATAGAGAAGGAATGATTGATGCTGCGACAAAAGGAATGCTGTCATATCTTGAAGATAATTATTCAATCTTCTTAAAGGATAATGATGCCGAATCTTTATCTGAAACATTAGATGGAACTTATCAAGGTTTAGGTATAGTAGAAGTAAGTAACATAGTGTTTAGTGTTTATAAAGATTCACCAGCAGAGAAAGCAGGTATAAAAGCTAACGATGAAATAATAAGGGTTAATGGTAATGAAGTTAATTCAAAGAATTTCAATCAGATATCTGTTTATTTGAATAGTAAAGAAAGTAATGAAATAGTTGTTAAGAGAGGTAATAAGGAGTTAACGTTTAATATTGAATTTGATACAGTTGTGATACCTGCAGCATCTTCAACAATTATTAAATCAAAAGATGCTTCTCGTAATATTGGATATATTAAACTAAATACTTTTTCAAGATTATCTTTTGAAGAATTTGAAGAAGAACTAATGAAGTTAGAAAAAGATAGTAGTATTAGTTCACTTATTATAGATTTAAGAAGTAATAGTGGTGGTTATGTTACATCTGCTGCTAATATAGCTAGTTTATTTTTGGAAAAAGATAAAGTTATATATTCTTTGGAATCACAAGAAGATTTAAAAGTAGTTAAAGATGAAACTAAAGAATCAAGATCCTATGAAATTGTTATTTTAGTTAATTCTCAAACAGCTTCAGCTGCTGAAATATTAACAGCCGCTTTGCATGATAGTTATGGTGCCAAGATAGTTGGAGAAAAAACTTATGGTAAAGGTAAAGTTCAAAATGTTAAATCCTATGATAATAAAATTGTTAAGTATACGGCAGCTAAATGGATAAGACCAAATGGTGATTGTGTTGATTCCGTTGGAATAGAACCAGATTATGAAGTAAGTATTGATTATAAGAATGGTACATTCTATGATAAACAATATGATAAAGCTTTAGAATTGTTAAGATAAGACGCAGGTTATGCGTCTTTGTTTGTTTTTTTTGGAATAATAGTATATAATGTTAAGCGGATGCGTGATTATAATGAATGAATTATCAGTTGGAGACAAACTTAAGATATTCTGCTATAAACACGACGGGACATTAGAACACACTTCTGAAGAAGCTGTTGTGTTGGAAAATACTTCAGAATATTTAGTATGTGGTAATGGAAGAACAAAAATTACAGAAAAAGATGGACGTAGTCATATGACTAATGAACCAGCTGTACTATTCTTTTATAAAGACCACTGGTTTAATATCATTGGTCAACTAAAGAAGTTTGGTTTATTTTACTATTGTAATATAGCGTCTCCTTATATTATTGATGGTAAATCAATTAAGTATATTGATTATGATTTAGATTTAAGGGTTTTTCCGGATGGAGGATTCAAGATATTAGATCGTAATGAATATAACTATCATAAGAAGATAATGAAGTATCCTGATGAAGTAGATAAGATTGTTAAGGATGAATTATCACACTTGATAGAGAAAAAAAGAAAGAACGAAGGACCTTTTGCTTCTGGAGTTGTCGAAAAATACTATGATATTTATGAAAAAATCAAAAATAATTAAATTTTTTGATTTTTTTTGTTGCATTTACACTTTATTTGTTATACAATGGTCTAGATGTTTTTGAAAGAGTGTAAACATCAAATATCAATCCTAGTTTTTATGGTATTTTGTCAAGTCAATAATTTTTTTAAAAAAAATGTAAAAAGAAGTTGACAAATGGATTTAGGATTTGGTATATTACTAATGCAACGCGAAAGTGTTTGCGAAAACGATCTTTGAAAACTAAGTAAAAAAGTCAAATTGAGTAGCTTTGTGATCAAAATTCAAATTATAAGAATTTAATATAAAATTCTTTTTTAATGAGAGTTTGATCCTGG
>Ga0247609_10007307_pt1 | contig 10542 bp, 10 predicted proteins | sample 172DNAGHGlowgp2_FD_193487 | JGI IMG/M metagenome (GOLD analysis project Ga0247609, IMG submission 193487) | Sheep rumen microbial communities from Palmerston North, Manawatu-Wanganui, New Zealand - 1728 DNA GHGlow gp2 | ecosystem: Host-associated > Mammals > Digestive system > Stomach > Rumen ...
TCTTTGGCATCAAGGAGGGCACAGCTATCATCACCGTGACGACGGACAACGGACTGAAAGCCGAGTGCTTCGTGATGGTACAGTTGCCATCTGGTATCAGCAGTGTCGGCGCTGACAGTGAGGATACTCCCTTCTACACTCTCTCCGGCCAGCGGCTCGCCGCGCCGCGTAAGGGCATCAACATCGTTGGTGGAAAGAAGGTGATTATCAGGTAGTGGCAACGTCTCATATAGTGATACGAACAAAAAATGGGGCTACTGGGGCTACTTTTGGCTTTAATAGGCTGTAAACAAAGTAGTTAACGGTAGTCCCATCGATAAAAATGGGGCTACCGTGACCCTACTTTGGGGCGAAATGGGGCTACTCTGAGGCGTAAAAGAGCTACTTTGGACACAAAATGTCTATTGCTTCTCACAAGTTGGAAATGACCGTGCAAGCCGGGAGTTTGGACGGCATTTACGTTCTTTTGCCTATACGCAAAACGTCGTGCGCCTATACGCAAAACATCTTGCGGCTATACGCAAAATTCAAAGCCGTTGAGAATCAGTATGTTACAAACGTGAAAAGTCAGTAGGGTCACAGTAGGGTCAGAGTAGTCCCATTTTTAGCGATGGGACTACCGCTATCTGCTTTATTTTCAGGCTGTTAAAGCCTAAAGTAGTTCGAGTAGCCCCATTTTCTTTTCTTTTTGGCTGATAGATTTGCATGTTAGAGAAATAATGATGCCCCTTTATACGTTCCCTAAATACACGTACTTGATGCCTTCTTCCTCAGCGACATGCTGGGCGGCCTGCAACGTCGGGAGGGGCGTGGGGGGAATGTCCTGCATTCGGTAGCGGGGGAAGAAACGGGTGAAATGTAAGGGGGCCTCAGCGAGTCGGTTGTCATTTAGCCAACGACACATGCGGCGAATCATGTCCATGTCGTCGTTGATGCCTGGAATGACAAGATTGGTGATTTCTACCCACACGCCGGCCTGCTTCATGGCGATGATGGTGTCGAGGACGGGCTGCAGGTGGCCGCCGCTGATGCGCTTGTAGATGTCGTCGCTAAAGGATTTGAGGTCGACGTTGGCGGCATCGAGATAGGGTAGTAGGTCGGCCAGCGGTTCTTGGCAGACGTAGCCCGCCGTGACGAGGATGTTCCAAAGGCCAGCATCGTGCGCCAGTCGCGCGATGTCGACGATATATTCAAGATAGGTCAGAGGTTCGGTATAGGTGTAGGCAATGCCCGGACAGTGGTGCTGCTGACAGAGGGCGACGACAGCCTCAGGTGGCAACTCGTAATGACTGGTGTCCGAGGGCGAAACCTGTGAAATATCGTGGTTCTGACAGTTCAGACAGCGGAAGTTACACCCCGTGCAGGCGAGCGACAGGCACGTTGTGCCAGGATGGAAATGGTAGAGTGGCTTCTTCTCTATGGGGTCAATGGCCAGAGCGCAAGGCTTGCCGTACACCTCGCTGACGAGCACGCCGCCCTGATTGCGCCGGCTACGGCAAACGCCCGTCTTGCCCTCGGCGATACGGCAATGGTGAGGACAGAGTGTACACGCCACCCGCCCGTCGGCCAACCGCTGATAATACCTGCACTCCATCAGAATACGATTGCTTCGTAGACGTAGAGCTCGGCGTCGCGCCAGCCGTCCCAGCCCAGTCCAGCCTTGTCCTGTGAGCAATGTCCCACAAACTCCTCCTTCGTCCAGTTCACCTCGTCGGCAACCTGTGGCAGGAATGTGCCGCTGCGGTAGCCTTTCTTGATGTAGATGCCGTGACGATGCAGCTGAAACTCGTCCAGGCTCTGGATGCGCCGCATGGGCGTCAGCACAGAAATCTCGATGTCGATGTCATTCAACTCTTCGCGTCGTACGGGCGAAAAGCGCGGGTCTTCGAAAGCCGCTGCTCGCGCCATCTCAGCCACCATCTCGTGCAATGGGTAGTCCTCGCCGAAGTGGCCTATACAACCACGCAAGTGCCCATGCTTATGGAGCGAGACGAAGGCACCGCATTTTGAATTGAGAATTGATAATTGAGAATTGATAATGGGCTGCGCGATAGGTTTGCCGTCCAATGAATCGCGAATGCTGTTAAAAGCAATCTTTTTCAGCGCCTGCTTGTCAGCATCAGAAAGGGTGAAACTCGTGCTGTCCTTCTTGCGTCCCGTTGGTAGCGAGCGGCGCAGGAAGGCGAACGCGTGATAGCCCACCACGCGAGCGTGATCGTTGCTGATGTCGCCCGAGTTCTGATACATCAGGTGCTTCACCTCGTACTGGTTGTCGAGCATCAGCATCAGGGGGATGATGGCGAACTCGCCGCATGCACTTGTCTGCAGGTTGCGCTTGCCACTACGAGCGTTGGACTCGATGGTCGCAATGAACTCCTCCACGTCGCCCGTCTCAATGGCTTTGCCCGTCTTGGCGTCCACCTCGTAGGCATCCTCATAAGAGGGATAGTGGGAGAAGTCGCTGCTGATAATGAAGAGGTTCTCTCCTTGAGAGCGTCCTTCGGCCGAGCGATCTCCTGTCAAATACGGCTTCAGCGCCTCGGCCATCTGCTGGAGTTTATGATAGTCGTTCGTCGAAATGACAATCGGTACGATTGGCGGCACCTCTTGGCCGTGCTTGGCGAAGAGCCTCTGCAAGAACGGTAGCTGCACCTCCAGACAATGCTCCCTGTCGTGCGCCTCAGCCCGATAGCGGAACACGCTCGTGTCCGTTAGAGCCGCGGCCGTCTCATGGTCAACTTTCACTTGTCCCAGCGGCGTTGCGTAATAGTCGGCCTCAGTATTCACCGACGCCCCGTTGAGCCATTCGTGATGGCTCGGCCCCAACAGGAAGATGCGCTTATACTGTTTGATAGAGGCGAGCGACATATAGGCCGATGCTGCGACATTGCCCGAGAAATAATAGCCCGCATGGGGGACTATCAGCGCCGCCACATTGTTATATTTAGGGCCGTCGATATGGATGGCCAACAGGCTGTCCACCTCATCGCCCAGCTCCTGAGCATTGCCCGTATAGAATCGGTTCGCCTGTGTTGCAGGTCTCACAACTGGTGGGGCTGTCTGGCCCTTACATGCATTCATCATCGTCGTTGTCGTTAAGATTAGTAATATGGTCTTGATACTCATGTTGTCTCTGTATGCTTCCGCATGCAAAGATATGAAAAAAAACTAAAACCCCATCACGGCGGACAGGATTTTAATGTTTATTAGGGTCAGAAAGAACATCATGGGCTCGCGCACGTTCCTTATTATAACTATTCACTCCCCGCTGGTGTACACCTGCATCAAGGAGCAGACGAATGAAATCCAATTGAAACGGCGTCGGCTGACAGATGCCTCTTTGGGGCTGTTTCATGTCTGTTATGTCTGTTTTTCGGGCGGAAAGTAATGAAAAGAATGAGAAAATGCACAATTTTCTAAAAAAATCACAAGAAAATTTCCATATCTCACTGAAAAACAGTATCTTTGCACTCCCAATTAGAAAGTTGGAACGATAAACGTAAAATATTTAAGAAAATCAAAGCAATGACAAAGGCTCAAATTATCAACAAGATTGCCGATGAAACGGGGATTGCACGTAAGGATGTAACCGCCACCGTCGAGGCTTTTATGGAGGAAATCAGAGTGAGTTTGGCATCGAACAAGGAGAATGTCTATCTTCGTGGATTCGGCAGCTTCATTGTTAAGCGTCGCGCCCAGAAGACCGCTCGCAACATATCAAAGAACACCACGTTGGTTATCGATGCACACGACTTCCCTGCTTTCAAGCCAGCAAAGAGTTTCATTGAGAAGATGAAATAATCGTATAACAAACAATTTATATTTAAACATTTAAGTATTATGCCAAACGGAAAGAAAAAGAAGGGTCACAAGATGGCTACTCACAAGCGTAAGAAGAGACTGCGCAAGAATCGTCATAAGAGCAAGTAAGCTCTGCGTGACAAAGCAAAAGAAAAATGAAGGGAGTGTGGTCGCGTCGCCAACGCGCCACACCCTTTTTTGTAAAACTAATCCCAAGTTATCATCAACAAACAAATGACAAGCGAAGTTATTATTGATGTCAGACCAAAGGAAATCTCCATTGCGCTGCTCGAAGACAAGCAACTCGTGGAGTATCAGAATGAGCGCCGAGAGGCGTCGTTCTCCGTTGGCAACATCTACATCGCCAAGGTCCGAAAGCTCATGCCCGGACTGAACGCCTGCTTCGTTGACGTGGGTTATGAGAAGGATGCATTCCTTCACTACCTGGACTTGGGCACTCAATTTGGCTCTTACGAGAAATATCTCAAACAAGTACAGAGCGACAGGAAGAAACTTTATCCGATCCAGAAGGCCACCAGGCTGCACGACCTGCCTAAGGACGGTAGCGTTCAGACAACGCTGCAAGTAGGCCAGGAGGTTTTGGTACAGGTGGTGAAAGAACCCATCTCGACGAAAGGTCCCCGTCTGACGTGCGAACTGAGCTTTGCCGGGCGCTACATCGTGCTCATCCCCTTCGGCGATAAAGTGAACGTGTCTTCAAAAATCAAAAAAGGCGAGGAACGCACCCGACTGAAACAGCTCATACAAAGCATCAAGCCCAAGAATTTCGGCGTCATTGTACGTACTGTGGCAGAAGGCAAGCGCGCTGCCGAACTGGACCAGGAGATGAAAATCCTGCTGAAACGCTGGGAGGAGGCCATCACGAAGGTACAGAAGACCCAAGACCGCCCCAAGTTGGTGTACGAGGAAGAAAGCCGAGCCGTAGCCCTGCTACGCGACTTGTTCAACCCGACATACGACGGCATCCATATCAACGACGAGGTCATCTATAATCAAGTGAAAGACTATGTCGGACTGATAGCCCCTGAGAGGCAGGACGTCGTCAAACTGTACAACGGCGTGGTGCCTATCTTTGACAACTTCAACGTCACCAAACAGCTCAAGTCGGGCTTCGGCAAAACCGTCAACTACAAACGTGGAGCCTATCTCATCATTGAGCATACAGAGGCCATGCACGTTGTAGACGTCAACAGCGGTACTCGCGTCAAGAAAGAAAACGGTCAGGAGGCCAATGCCTTAGAGACAAACCTGGGGGCTGCCGACGAACTGGCACGCCAGTTGAGACTACGCGATATGGGAGGAATCATCGTAGTCGACTTCGTAGACATGAACCTCGCTGAGGATCGCCAGATGCTCTATGAGCGCATGTGCAAAAACATGCAGAAAGACCGTGCACGCCACAACATACTTCCACTGTCGAAGTTCGGACTGATGCAGATTACGCGTCAGCGCGTTCGTCCGGCAATGGACGTCAATGTAGAAGAAGACTGTCCCACCTGTTTCGGAACTGGAAAGATAAAATCCTCGATACTGTTTACAGACCAACTCGAGAGCAAGATTGACCGCCTCGTCAACAAGATTGGCATCAACAAGTTCTATCTGCACGTACATCCCTACGTCGCAGCTTATATTAATCAAGGCGTTGTCTCGCTGAAACGACGCTGGCAAATGAAGTATGGCTTTGGCTTGCGCATCGTCGCATCTCAAAAACTGGCATTCCTGCAGTACGAGTTCTACGACTCCAAGCGTCAGTTTATCGACATGAAAGAGGAAATAGAGACCAAGAAATAATGGTAACATCATGGTAAGCCTGAAAATCGTTTTCTGGATCTGTCTGGTCATTGTTTTCTATACCTATATCGGGTATGGCATCCTGCTCTATGTACTGCTGATGCTGAAACGGCTTTTGGGCAAGAAGGAACCACAACCCATCGTGCCTGCCGACGACCAACTGCCAGACGTCACGCTGATGATCTGCGCCTTTAATGAAGAGGATATCATCCATGAGAAAATGGCGAATATCCGACAGTTGGACTACCCACGCGAGAAACTCTGTGTCATGTGGGTGACTGACGGCAGCAACGACCACTCAAACGAACTGCTCAAACAGTACGATGAGGTGACGCTCGTCTACAGCCCTGAACGGCGTGGAAAAGCTGCCGCCATGCAGCACGGACTCAGCGTCAACAAAGCCGAGTACGTCGTGTTTACCGATGCCAATACGATGCTGAACAGCAATGCGATACGCGAGATTGTCAGTCAATTCATGAAACCCAACGTCAGTTGCGTTTCTGGCGAGAAGCGCGTCGCAGCCCGCGTCGAAGGACAGGTCGCAGCAGAGGGCGAGGGACTCTACTGGAAATACGAGAGTACGCTCAAGCGGTGGGACGGAGAACTATATTCGGCCATGGGGGCAGCAGGCGAATTGTTTGCTGTCCGCATGGCTCATTACCGTGCAGCACCAAGCAATGCACTACTTGACGACTTCATGATGTCAATGCTGATTGTCAAGGACGGTCACCGTATCGCCTACACATCGGAAGCCTATGCTACTGAGTATGGCTCTGCCGATATGCACGAAGAGTCAAAACGTAAACGGCGCATTGCCGCAGGAGGCCTGCAAAGCATCTGGTGGCTTCGTTCGCTGATGAACCCCATTCGATACCCACTTGTCAGCTTCCTCTTTATCAGTCACCGTGTGTTGCGATGGTCAGTCACTCCATTGGCGCTTGTCCTACTGATCCCCCTGAACATGGCGCTCGTGGCTATGGGAGCAGGAATGACTTATACGATTATCGGCCTGCTTCAGGTGCTCTTCTATCTGGCAACGTTTATCGGCTGGTTGATGGCTCGAGCCGGACGCAAGAGCAGGTTGTTCTATGTGCCATACTACTTCGTGTTCATGAACGTTAACGTCTTTCGAGGAATAGGATATCTCTGTACGCACAACACCAGCGGAACATGGGAAAAAGCTAAAAGGGGGTAAAAAAATGCAAATTTCTTTGATATATCCAAAAAAATTCCTATCTTTGCAGAATCAAAGAATATTATGACGTGAAATGAACCACGACGAAAGAGAAATATTGATGCAGAAGTTTGCTGAGGCTAATAGGAAAATGCTTTTGGCCAACGAGAAACTTCAGGCAGCCAATTTGAAACTCAAGGAGTACGAAGAAAAGGCAGCAAAAGCCGAGAAGGCGAGTCGCATGAAATCCCTTTTCCTGGCGAACATGAGCCATGAAATTCGTACCCCCTTGAATGCTATCGAAGGATTTTCGCGTATCATAGCCGAAACCGATTCTCCAGAAGAACGGATGAAGTTCCTGGAAATCATTGAGAGCAATAACAATCGCCTCATGAGCTTGATCAACGAGATTCTCGATCTTTCGCGCGTAGAGTCTGGAGAAATCGTCATCAAGAAGGCCCCTGTCAATCTGGAAAACCTCAGCAAGAGCATCAAGCAGCTCTTTAAGTTCCGCTGTCCAGACACGGTCAAGTTGGAATGCAATACCCCCACAATGCCTATCACGATGCAAACGGATGAGAATCGCCTCACTCAGGTCTTGTCGAATCTGATTAGCAACGCGCTGAAGCATACGCCCAAAGGCCAGATCACGTTTGGGTATAAGATGGAGAACGACGGTCAGCAAATCGTTTTCTTTGTACAGGACACGGGCTCAGGCATTTCATCTGAATTCATTGACCATATCTTTGAAACTTATGCCTCTCAGGACGCTGAACGCCAGAAGGGCTATGGCTTAGGACTGGCTTTGTGTAAGATTATCGTCGAGAAGATGGGAGGCCACATTAGCGTACAGTCAACGCTGGGCGAAGGCTCAACATTCTTCTTCGTTCTCCCCTTCCATGGTAGCATCGGAGGCATGTCGACGAGTAATCGCACGACGACAAGTGTCAAGACATTGCGCGTCAGCAATCGTCCTGAAGACTCTGACATGAAGACCATTCTTGTGGCAGAGGACGAAGAGAGCAACTTCGAGCTTGTACGTATTGTACTCCAGAAGCGCTACCGTCTGCTCCGAGCCCGCAATGGCATCGAGGCTGTGACAATGAATGAAGACGAGCATCCCGATTTGATCCTCATGGACATTCGTATGCCCGAGATGAATGGCTTGGATGCCACTCGAATTATCAAAGAGGTAAACCACAGCACGCCCATCGTAGCTCTCAGTGCCTACGCTTTCGATGAGAATATCCGTGAGGCTCTGGCTGCTGGCTGCGACGAGTTCATGGCAAAGCCGTTCCGCGTGGAAGACCTGATAGAGGTTTGTGCCAAATATACCAAATAATCTTCCTTCCCTATGGCTAAGTTAGCAATCTACAAATACGTTTCTTTCTTGATGCTTATTGCCACCATTGTGGTAGCAGTCTTTACGTTCGTCGGACTTTTTGGTGGCAACTATCCACCTGCAGGGAATACAGCGAAAGCCATGTTGGTGTACGCACTCCCCATCCTGATAGCCGTCGACTTGCTGTTGTTGCTCTATTGGCTCATTCGTCGTCGCTGGCATTGGGCTGTCATCCCATTGGTGACTTTACTTTGCTGCATCCCATATACAGGAACCATCTACCAGTTCCGTTCGCTTGACGAACAGGCCGACAAGAAGACTGGATTGAAGGTAGCCACCTATAACGTGGCTCGCTTTAACAGGGAGACCAGCGGTTTTATTGCCCAAGACGTGCTCGCTCAGATGAAGAAACAGAAGGTTGACGTGTTATGCCTGCAGGAGTATGCCGACGAGAGTGGCGACAAACTGAACTCTGAGAGCTATAAGGACTATTTCCCTTACATGGCCCAGGGACGAAGCGATATGGTGATCTATAGCCGCTTCCCTATTGGGCGTCATAAGACCATCAATTTCGAGGAAACCAACAACAGCGCCATGTGGGCCGACATCGATGTCAACGGTCAGCAATTCCGTTTTGTGAACGTCCATTTGGAGACAACGGGTTTCAATCGTACGGTTTATAAGGCAGCCAAAATGGAAATGCAGGGGAATAGGGTAGAGACAAACCGCCTGCTTCAGACCATCTATGGAAATTACACGATGGGCATGATGGTACGTGCCGGACAGGCTATCACCGTCAGGAACGAACTACTGAAGGAGGCCGACGGCGACCACGCCTTGGTGATATGCGGCGACTTCAACGACGTGCCTTATTCCTTTGTCTATAACACGATGCTTGGCGACCTGATTGACGGATTCAAGGAATGTGGCAGTGGATGGATGTACACCTACCGCGGCAAGAAACCCGTACGTATTGACTACATCTTCCACGACGAGAAGGTCAAGGGCTTAACCTACTATCGTCAGGATATAAGCTATTCGGACCACTATCCCGTCTATATGAAACTGGAGTATTAAACAATCTTGAAGCGTACGCGGAACGAACGCTCCATCTCATCCCAGTTAGTACCCAATAACTCGAAACGGCCTATTTGAGCTGTTGAGCGCACGTGCTTGCCAATACATGGGCAGACGTCGTAATCGCCGATGCGGACAAGCCGAATGGTGTCTGATGCATCGGCAGGCAACCGCTCAAGCGACACACCCTCAGGTAACTCATAGCGTGAAACGAACTCGAAAGTGACTGGCAAGTCTTCAGCTATCAGTTCATTCATCCTGCGTTCAATCTCCTTTTCCTCTTGTCGTGACGGCTTGCAATCGAGATGAAAACTCATCTTGCTCTTCTTGCGTTCCACATGGGCATTATAACTACGACCGCAGCCGAAGAGCCGGATCATCGTTTGGTTCAACAAATGCTCTGCCGTGTGAGCCGGTGGGAAGGACACTTCTCTTTCCTCGAGCATCTCAGTACTATTATCTATTCTTGCCATACGTTACTAAAAAGAAAGACAGCCAGGAAACTTTATCAAAAAGAATTTCCTGACTGTCAGTGAGAGGTGCCTAGCAGATTCGAACTGCTGTAGACGGTTTTGCAGACCGTTGACTAAGCCACTCATCCAAGGCACCATAACAAATGCTTCGATTCAGCGAAGCACCCTTACGCTTTTGCGGATGCAAAGGTAATGCTTTTATTTGGAATCACCAAATTTTTTTGCTGTTTTTTTATTACAGGCATGCTTTTTCGACTCACAACCACAGCATCCGTAACATGGATCCTGCCGACGAAACAATGTCTGACGAATACGGTAAAGGGCATATCCGAGAGCTGTCAAGACACAAAAAGCGACAAGAATATACTGACTCATAACTTGGACAGACGGCGCAGCATCAGTTTGTTGATGACCTGTATGCGATGTCCACGACGCTCGATGTCCTCGCGTACATTATTTATATTATTAAAGAAATCGCTGAATGCATTCAGCAGGGGGTTGGGTTGTGCTATATCCTCTGTAGCGTCAGGATTGGTGACGATATGCAGACCCAGATGCTCGATGCTGACGTCAATGTCAGTACCTGTCATGATGGGATCGCCATCGTAATGAATGGCACCAGGCGCTAATCTGTGGATATGCAACTGACGGGTGCGGAAAGTCTTGATTTTCGAGTTGTTGCTCAGGGTCTTCATAAAGAGGTCGGCGGCAATCTGCGGAGCCTCCAGTGCATCAAAGGGCTCCATAATGATAACATCCATCTCGCCGTCCTTCATGCTGGCACCTGGAGCAATATATGCATTGTTGCCATACTGCGAGGCGTTTGCACAAGCAATGAGGAAAGCCTTATGATGATGGACGCC
>Ga0247609_10007310_pt1 | contig 10539 bp, 9 predicted proteins | sample 172DNAGHGlowgp2_FD_193487 | JGI IMG/M metagenome (GOLD analysis project Ga0247609, IMG submission 193487) | Sheep rumen microbial communities from Palmerston North, Manawatu-Wanganui, New Zealand - 1728 DNA GHGlow gp2 | ecosystem: Host-associated > Mammals > Digestive system > Stomach > Rumen ...
TATCTTTGAACCTATATAGTCTTCTTCCGTTCCAGTATTTATTCCTGTATTTATATAATTAGCGGTGTTAGGATAATCAACTCCTGCTTCTTCATCACTTACATATATTTTGTTTGTAAAATTAATAAAGGTATCTTCATATATGTTCTTTGTAAACTCTTCGGTATCACTTGCTAAAGTTGTCATAGTTGCACTTAACAAGTTCTTTGGTTGTATTGGTATATCGTTTAAGTAACTTCTAGGTACATTAGCAGTCGCTACAGTTGTATTTCCATATATATTTTTATTGTATAAGTTTCTAGCAAAAACTATTTTTCCATTAGAATATAACTCACTATGTAATGGTACTAATGAATTGTAATTGGTATAACTTTCTCCAGAATAAGCAGGTTGATAATTTACATAGCTTGGTTTTACTAGTTTGTTTTCATCTTGTATTAGCATTTGATATAAACCATAGTTATTTAATACTTCTAGTCCGCTATTTTGTGTAACAAGTCCTATTTCGGTATCAACATAGACTTTATCATAAACTCCTACGTATGTAGTTCCACTTCCGTTATTGTAGTAACGTAATTTATCGAACAACATACCATTTATATAACATAATCTTCTTGAATAATTAGTATCTGCTAAGGTTCTATAAGTTATTAACTCATATACTCCATTTTTACACTCATATATAGAAGACGTACCACTATTACGTGTTGCTAAAAAATAATGTCTTTCTCTTACTATTCTTCCAGTCTCTACCGAATTAGCATTAGTAGGCATTGGATAAGATGCAGTTATAGTAATTTCTCCATTTTCTAAAGTGTATTCGGTTACTCCTAAGTATTCATAAACGAATAAGCCTACTACTTTATCGTTATCTTCTCCTGGTTCTATATAAAAGTCCGCTACTTTTAAACTATCCGCACTAGCAGTTCCATAATAAGCCGTCCACTCGTTAGTAGAGCCTACGTTTATTACAAACTTTAATATAGTAGGTCTATATTGTGTTCCACTAGCTTGGGTTTCTCCTACTAGGTAGTAAGTGGCTTTTCCTATAGCTTTCTTTATGTATCCTGGAGTATCATAATTCCACCCTGCGAAAAGTGTATTATAATCATCTGGTACATAATAAGAGTTTCTTAATCTACAAGAATAACCACTTAAACCTTTTAAAGCTACGTTGTTTAATAATATTACTCTTAATCTATTATCAACACTATCTACTCCATAAATGTTTCCGTCTTCGGCATATTGTAACTTTTCAATATAAGAAAAACTAGTTCCACTATCAAATGTTTTAAAGACTGTCTCTATATCTCCATTTTGGTTTAAGACTGCTATATAGCCTTTATAATCTCCGTTATCGTTATAATTACCATATATTATAAAGTTAGAAGTAGTATCGGTTGTTAAGTACATTACTGTATCTGGTGTAAAGCTATAAGTGTTTTGGCAAGTTGTTTTAAAGTTGTTTGTATATGAAGAAGTATCTCTAAAGTTATTAGCTTTTGTTTCTTCTATCTCTAGGTTTCCAGTTATATAATCTAGAGTATTTTTTTTATAATCGTTTGTCATATTACACCACCTTATCTATTAAATGGAGCTTCTAGACGTGCTTCTAGTGTGTTATCGGTTGTTATTACTATTATGCCTTGGGTTGCTCCATAGAATATTATGTTTGTTGTATCGTCTATATCGATATTTCTAGATATTGCTTCGCCTTCTCCAATGTTTCCTTTCGCTTTTGCTCTTTGGTTATCAAAGTAGTTTATATCTTGCTCCATATTGAAGCTAGAAGTAAGTTCGAAAGTGTAGAATATCGTATCTACTGTTGCTATATAATTAGTCTTTTTGCTTTTTACCATGTATTCGGTTGTTAGTTCCGTAATAGGTGCATTAAATTGTACTCTATCTCCAATGTTCCATATATTTGATCTGGTTTGTACTACTAACTTAATTTCTGGTACACCTTTATATTTTATGTAACTTTGTCCTATTAGTTGCAACTCATTAGAAGTAATAGCATCGTTTCTATTTTCATATCTTGCTACTATTCCTTTTCTACCTGTAGCACTTGATACTCTTCCTATTTCGTCATCGTTAGTTATTACTTGTCTACCTTCAACGATAGGTAAGTATCTTATATCTATTTCGTCATTAGTTGAGTAAACTATTGCACTTTCTACAATGTTATTTCCTATTGTGTAATAGAAGTCGGCTTCCGCTCCTAGTTCTTTTTGGTCGTTAGTTGCATAAGTCTTTGGTACTCCGTTTACACTTATGCTTTCTATAGTTGCTATATTAATGTCGGTCATATATTGAGTTTGGTATCCATTAGCATAAAGTAATTGTGCTTGCTCTTGATTACCTATAACTTCGTTAGAAGTCATTACTTGTTTGTTTCGGTAGTCATTAGAACCATAACTATAACTCATATCGTCTATTAAATTGTCTCTAAACCAAGTTTGATTATATTGTATAGCTCTACCTTCTGGTAATAGAGTAGGGTCGTAAAAGTCTATTGCTACTGTATTTTCATCTATAAGCCTTGTAGTCCACCTAGACTGTGTTATATCGGCTAGGTAATTGAATACGTCATAAGCGGTTTTATCTTTGGTTGAATAAGCTCCTATTATTGTTTCCGCTCCTATTATTTGTATGTTACCTTTTACGAAACCATAAGGACTTATTGTATTGATAATTTGGTCTATAGCTCCTTCTACTGTCTTATTAGCAATTACAAAGTCTAAAGTCTCGCCTTCACTTAAGAAAGTCTTAAAGTCTAGTATTTGTAATGTTTGATAGTGTGGGTATCTAGGGTTTAGTGATATATTGCCACTGTTCTTAACAACACCGCAGAATAATAAACTAGAATTGATTATTTCGTTTGTATAGTTGTAATGTAAGTTAATTATTCCTTGTAAATAAGGACTAACTACACTAACATTGTTTAAGCCTTCTAATAGCTCTATACTCTCTAGTTGACTTATTAGTTCAGTATCGGTTATTTCGGTTGTTGTTGGTTCTTTTAAGCAATAATATACACTTGTATTATGATTACTTAAAAATGTATTCATTTCGGCACTTGTAGATACATTGTATTCTGGTGTCATTGTGATTAAAATACCGCTACTATGACAATATAAACTAGCTATTGTTGTACCTGTTGGATTTCCAATAGTCGCTTGATAACTTGTTTGAAAAGTATCATTAATACAGTTAATAGGAGAATAACCGGGATAATATACTTCGTTTGTATAATTAGTCGGTCTAACCGAAAAACGTTTATTATCTCCATAAGTTAGGTATGATATTGCATCATTTCCTTTTAATACTGCTTTACCTATATTTTTTTCTAAATACCATTTATTACCATTTTTATATATTCTATCTTGGTAGTTTCCTATTTTACATAGTTCTATTGGGGTTTTATATGGTGCGTAGCTGGTAGCTTGACTTCCTTTTTCTATTTGTATATTACTAACTTGACTAGGACTTATATTACTATTATCACTATACCTAAAATTAGCTTTCCATTTTATGTCTATTGGAGTTGTAAATGTAAAAGGTAGTGCTTTCCATTGTCCACTTACTCCACTTATATTATAAAAAGTATCATTGGTATCAAAAGTTACATTAGATACATTTAAGGTTTTGCTTTGATTATTAATAGCATTTATTGTATAAGTACCAGCTTTTAGTATAGTCCAATCTGTACTTGTTACTCTAGTTGTACCACTAGCATTATAATATGCAGTTTGATAATCAGTTACTCCCTGTCTTATGGTATCATTAAACAAGTTCTTACCTAAATTAATCTCATAGGTATTTCCTTTATAGGCTTCGTAAGTCGGTATTGAGTTTTCATTACTAAATCTTATTTGTGGTTTTGTTATTGTTACACTTCCTGCGGTATTTAAAGCAAAATATATTCTTATGTATTTAGCATTGGCTACATTATTTCCGTAACGTACTGCATTTGTCATACCATAGCCACCACTTTGAGATATAAACTTCATATTTTCATCATAATAGCTTACTGTTGCTCCTATATTTGTTGTTGTACTTTCATATCCAAAGTAAATAAATGTACTTGTTCTTAAATGTATAAAGTCGGTTGTTACACCACGATAATTAGCATTGGTTGTAAATGAAAAACTTTCTTCTCCTAAATCTAAATTAGTTACATTACTTTCATAACCTATATTTCCATTATCTAATCTACCTTTTACTATTCTTTGAATATCTAAAGCATTTTCTTGTGCTACTACAATATCTTGTCTACCACTTACTACATTAATAGGTTGTGGTGCAGTTGGTGTTGGGGTACTACTTTGGGTTGTGTTTCCTTTCATTGAAGTTAGCTCGTTAAGTTTAGTTGTATCCGCAGTTACTTGAAAATTAGTTCCTTCTTCATTTAGTCCTGGTTCTGCAGGTGTATAGTCTTCATCTTTTATTAAACACTTTGAATAGTCGTTAGGGTGGTAAAACCTACTTACGTAGTCTTTATCATTTTCCCAACTCTTTGGATATACATTATTTAATATTACCGAAGAAGTATTAAGCATTTCTTCTTCTATTGTAAAGTCTTTATTACTTACTACTTCTTCATTATTTATCGTTATTTTTAACATAATCTACACTCCCATACCGTAGTTATAATCGTTTTTAGCTCCACCGCTAAACGTCTTGATATTTCCTACTACTTGTCCTAGTGGATCTGTCTTCATGTCGATATTATTATTTACTATTACGTTAGGACTATAGTTAAGTGAACTTGAACCTATTAATTGTGGACTTAAACCGAACGTATTAGATACCGCTTCTTGTACTTCGCCCTTCATTTTGTCTAGAGCTTCGGTATATCCTAAAATTGAATACTTACCAATAATCGCAAACTCGGTTGACGGACTATGAATACCTAGTATTCCTTTTAAACCTTTTATAATAGATTTACCTAGAGCTTTTACTTTATTAACAACCCAGTCCTTTAGACCGCTTATTCCGTTCCATAAGCCTTTTATTAAGTCCGCTCCTACGTTACCCATACGACCTATACCTTTTTTAATTCCATTGACTATAGCGTTTACTATTTGTGGTAATTTAGCTACCATTTTAGGAATAGCTTTTATCATACCAGTTGCTAGAGCCATAGTTATTCTTGGAGACTGTAGTAACAACATTGGTACTGCTTCCATTAGTCCTGTTATTAATGTCTCTATTATTTCTGGTAAAGCATCTATTATTGAATTGATACTCTCTTCACTTACTAAACCTTCTACTAAACCCATTACCAAGTCCATACCTGCTTTTATGAATACTGGTAAGCTCTTTAATAGTGCAGGAATTAACTTTAATATAGCTTGTATTATCATTGGTATCATTGTAGGTAACATATCCGCTATTTGTTGTATAGCCTTTGGTAAGACTACTATTAAGGCATTTACCAAGTCGACTATACCTTTTAATAGTGCAGGTAATAGTTTCTCTATAACTACTGGTATCATTGGTATTAATTCGTTGACTAGAGTTACTATTCCGTCTACTATATCTGGCATCATATCTAAAATAGCTTTTCCTACATTTTTACCGAAAGTTATCATTGTATCAATTACTTCTTTTATTCCGCCAGATCCATTTAAAAAGTTAGTAAAGGCACTTTGCATAGCACTCATAGAACCTTGTATAGTTTCGCTTGCTTCTTTTGCCGTAGTTCCTGTTATTCCTAGCTCGCCTTGTATTACATGGATAGCACTATATACGTCATTTAGATTAGATATATCGTACTTTATACCTGTTATCTTTTCGGCATCGGCTAGTAGTCGTTCCATTTCGGTTTTAGTTCCACCATAGCCTAATTTTAAGTTATCTAACATGGTATAGTTTTGTTTAGCAAAACCTTGATAAGCATTTTGTATAGCTTCTATAGAAGTTCCCATTTTGTTAGCGTTATCCGCCATATCTATAATTGCCATGTCGGCAACTTGAGACGCTTTTTTAGTATCTCCACCTAAAGACTGTAATAAAGAAGCACTAAAGCTCGTTACTTGTTCCATATAGGTATTAGCGTCTATTCCTGCTGTTTGATAGGCTTTCTTCGAATTAGCTATTACTGTATCGGCACTATTTTTAAATAATGTCTCTACACCACCGATAGACTGTTCTAATTTAGCGTACTCTTTTACCGATTTAGTCATCATACCAACTATAGCGGTTCCTGCGACTACGCTAGCCGTTGCTAGTCCTGCTAGAGCCGTACTTCCTACTTTTCCTAGACCTTTTAAACTAGAACTCGTACTCTTGGTTTTTTTGTCTAAATCTGTGGTGTCTCCCTTAAAGTGATAAATTACGTCTCCACCGTTTGCCATTTAATCAACTCCTTTCTTGAAAAAAATAAGAGCTAGGAGCTTATCTCCTAACTCCTTAAGAGTTTCTATGCACTTGCAGTTGCAGTTCCGTTTAATGTCATTGTAAAAGCAACTTCTGCTTCGTCTTCAGCATTTCCACCTAGACCTTCTAGTGCTAACTTAACATTAGCAGTATATGTTGTATATTCTAATGTTGCATTATTAACACCTGTTAATAAATCAAACTGAACTGAAATATTATTGAATTGACTTATTGTACCTGCACTTAATAAAGTGTGTACTTTTCCTAGTACATTTTGAATAGCAGTATTTTGTACGTCTAATTTCAAAGTTCCTTCTAATGTAATTGATACACCAGTTATTAAACTTCTTTGTATACTATCACAAAATACATACCAATCTTTTTCTTCAAACTCTTGGTTAAGTGTAAGTTCGCTTGTAGTACATAAAGCAGTATATGTTGGACTACTTGTTGTACTTGTATTTATCTTAAGATTTTTAATTAAATCTCTATTTGGTATATAAAACTCTGCCATATTATCTCCTTTCTTTAATCGCTAATTTTATTAACGATACATTGGAATATCATTGAATAACCCACTCTTCGAATATCTAAATATTCAATAGCTTGTGGGTTAGAGTATTGTTTAAATATAATTTGCCATTTCTCGTTATCATAATCTATTATTGCCATTTTGCCGATTAGTTCTCCTAATTGAGTAGCCATGTTCTTGTTTTCTCGAATTGACATACCCCATATATTAATTTGGTAATAATTAAATAAAGGACTTATATCTCCATAGAAAACTACTTTTTGTCCTGGCTGTTCTTGAACTACGATAACTTTTTTATCTTGATCTGAGGTTGAATATTCGGCTTTTATTAAGTAGTCTTCGTATAAACTTTGTAAATAAGAAATAAGAACTAGATTTTTTTTAGTAATATCCATTTTACATTGTATCCTTCCAAGCTCGGTTAACTGCATCATTAACAATAACCGTTCCTTTTTCTTTTATTGTTCTTATATACCATTGACTATGAGTTCCTGGTTCACTCCAATTAGTTGAACTATCGTTCATAGTCCATACGTAAGAAGCATAATCGGTATAAGAACCTATATAATAGTCTCCGTTTCCACCACGTACACCTGCACCCATTGAACTGGAACGTAAAGTTCCTTTATCTTTAGGTATAATTGTTTGTGATAAGTCTAGAGTTTCTCTTGCAATTGTATATAGAACAATATCTGGTATTTTCTTTAAACCTTGTTCCGTTTTTAGATTAGGTTTAAACTCTACTTCTATATTCATTTTACTGCTACCGTGTAGTTCTCAATTCTATTCCAGATCCAATTATCTTTTACTTTTAAAACCGTTAAGGTGTTTCCATTAAAAACGATTTGGTCGCCTTCTTTAACGTCCGTAGCTCTTTTTACAATAAAGTAGCCTTCGGCTTCTGGAATTGTATAAACTCCAAAAGCAACTCGTATATCTTGGTTGTAAGGACATATAACAATGTCTTCGGTTGAAGTATATTCATCATCATATACACCAGTGTTATCACGGTTATACTTTATTAATTGAGCGTTCATACCATTTGTTAAAAACATTAAAAAGGTATCTCCATTTCCATATTATAGTTAATAGGTACACCACGGTTTAGGTATCCATTATTACCTAGTATTCTTAAAGCTAGAGTTGAATAGTCGCTTGATAGCTCACTCTTCATGTCTCCTGCTTCTACCTTGCCTTTATAGTCAATTAAAGGTATATCATAATCTAACATAAACCTTAATTGCTCCATAGAAGCGTTTTTAATAGGTGTAGGTACGTTATCGCTACTCCAATTAGGGTTTCGATAACGTAAACCTACTTGAGAATAAATCATTTCGCTTGCCATTTCGATTTGATAATCTAAAACGTCTAAATTATATTTTGTTTTGAACTCTTGTATTGTAAAGAAAGTCATTATAAGACCTCCTTTCTAATTATCCTGATACTGCTTCGCTTTGTAGTTTGATAATTCTATTAGCGTCAATTATTTTAGCACCGAACATCATATTTCCTTCGATTACATAGTATCCAGGGAAACCAGGATAATTTCCGTTCCATTGAACGAAGCTATCGAAGAAAGTATCTCCTGCTACTGCACTTGAGTTAAAGAAGTATCCTTTAACTGTTTCTGCGTGTCCTTCTACTGTTGGGTTGATATAGTTAGAGTTAATTTCGAAAGCATCAATTCCGTAAGCTCTAGCAACGATACCACGGTCTACACCTTCAACTCCTTGTAATGTTTCATATTTTAAGATAGAAGTTAAAGCACTAACATAGTTAGCATACTCTAAAGCATCTAAACCTATTCTATAATCTCCATATACGTCTTTGTTGAATAATTTAGCTCTTAATGTATTTAAAGCATCAATATATCCTTGTTGATTAGCAGGTGCCCATTGGAACGCTTGTGTAACTCCACCTTTTAACATTGCATAACCATAAGCATCAATTTGTTTAGCAATAGCACTATCCTTTAAGTCTACTACGTCTTGGATAGCATTTGTAATATCGCTTCCTACTACTGAAACTGGAACTCTAATTGAGTAGTCCATTGGTAAGTCTGTTAAATCAACTTTTACTGAACTATAAGTTGATAAAGCAGGTGCTAAAGCACTTTGTATTTCGGCAGTTGAACGAACGTTTACTGAAACTGGAGTAGTTTTAATTACTTCAATGATAGGAGCTCCAGTTTGTCTAATTTCTCCTATATAGTTTTCATTTAAAAAGTTATAAAATGTTGAGTTGTAAAGTAAGCTATCATATACTCTCTTTACAAACGCTTGTAAATCAATATTTAATTCGCTATTCATTTTATTTTTTCATCTCCTTATTTTTTAAATAGTTGTTTTAATGGTGTAGTTCTACTAACCTTAATTTCTTTTGGTTCTTGAACTGGGTTTCCTAAAGGTAAATCATCTTTTTGTTTAGGTGGTTCTTCTTTAGGAGTAGGGAAATATGTATCTTTAAACTTCTCTTTGATTTGAGAAATAGCTTTATCATCATCGGCTTCTTCGCCGTATAAAGAACTTCTCATTTTACTTACTTCTTCGAATTGGTCTTTATTAAAACCATACTCTACCATAGTACGTTCTAATGAGACTTTCTTTACTCTATCGGCTAGATCTGTGTTGCGTTTCTCAATATCATCGTACTTGCCTTGAAGGTCGTCAAAAGCACTTTTTGAAGTCCTATTGGCTTCATCTACTGCACTCTTGATTTTGTTTTCTACTTCGCTAGATAGTTCATAACCTTTCCTTAAGTCGTTAGTCAACTTATCCATGTCGATATCGTCATTTGTCAACTCGATATCTTTGTTTTTGATATACTTCTTAATATCCATTTTTCTTTCTCCTTTTCTAGAATTATGAGAAAGTGCAATTTTAGGTATACCTTCGTCTTTTATAGACTTACGACAGGTCTATTGCAATTCTTTTATCTTTTCTCGTAGGTGCTTTATCTTTGAAGTTGTTTTATCTACCAAGTCTTCTCTACCTAACTCCTTATAGATACGTCTATCCGTAAGTAGTCTTGATTTTTGTAAAGTAAGACTTTGTATTTTTTGTCTATCTTTGTATTTCTCTTCCCACTCCGCACTATCGTACTTTTCTTCTTGTACTTGGTCTTCGCTCCAGAATAAAGTCCAATTATGTTTGCAATTAGGGTGTCCTACGCCACCTTCTATTGCTTGGTGTACGTATGGATAGCCACGTTTTCCATAACGAGTAAGTAAAGCCATTTCTTCTGGGCTTGCACCTAACTCGGCATAAACATAACCTTGAAACTCCGCACAACTAGGACAAGCGAAAGTGTGAGCAGGTAAGTACCAAAGATTATTTCCTAATAGCCTACTATCGTAAGCCGTTCTATTCCACGCACTCCTTAATAGGTTTACGTTATATAACATAGAGTTGTATGTTGCTATTGTGTTATAGCACTTAATCATACCAGTTGTATGACTGTAATATGGAATAGTTTTATCCATATTGTCATATCTCTTTACTAGGTTCTCTATGTTGTCTACTATTTGGTCTCCATATTGTTTAGACCAATTCTTATATAATTTAACGTGTCTATTCACGTATCTATTTTCTATTGTTCTAAAGTCTCGTTCTGGGTTTAATGTA
>Ga0247609_10007311_pt1 | contig 10538 bp, 9 predicted proteins | sample 172DNAGHGlowgp2_FD_193487 | JGI IMG/M metagenome (GOLD analysis project Ga0247609, IMG submission 193487) | Sheep rumen microbial communities from Palmerston North, Manawatu-Wanganui, New Zealand - 1728 DNA GHGlow gp2 | ecosystem: Host-associated > Mammals > Digestive system > Stomach > Rumen ...
AACCGGCTCCACGGGCGCCCAGTTCACCCTCGGCGACCACCGCTCGCTCGACGAGGTGATCTCCATGATGATCGACGGGGGCTATATCCCCTCCTTCTGCACCGGCTGCTACCGCAAAGGCCGCGTGGGCGCCGACTTCATGGACCTGGCCAAGCCCGGCCTCATCAAGGAGTACTGCAAGCCCAACGCCATGTTCACCTTCCGCGAGTACCTGGAGGACTACGCCTCTCCCGCCACCAAGGAGAAAGGCCTGCGCCTGCTGAAGGAACTGACCCAGACATTCCCGAAAGAGGAGCTCAAACGCCGCGTGGAAGGCAACCTGTGCAAGATTGGCGACGGCGAACGCGACCTCTACTTCTAACGGAGTGACAGCGAATTGCATTTTTTAACAAAAAAAAATTCCAACGGTTGCAAAAAAGTTCGTATCTTTGCAACCGTTTTCAAAGAAACGGCCATTAGCATAATGGATAAAGTTTTCATGGTTTTGATAGCAAGTTGGGGAGTTCCGGTCTAGGGATTCCCCTCTTGCTTTTCCTGTGGAAACGGACCAAAACGATTGGCGCAAACAGACCCGGGCCGGCGATGGAAACAGAGCGGGAAAGATGGTGTGGAGGGAATGGAAAATGCTAAAAATGTGTCCAAAACGATTTTTTTTCTTGTATGTCAAAAAAAAGTTGTACTTTTGCATCGTCAAAATTAAGAAAAATTAATAAAAAAAGATAAAAGTTTAACCAAAAAAATTAAAGAAAAATGAAAAAGATTTTATTGACCCTTGCTCTCGCAGCATTTGCAATGACCGCCAACGCCCAGTGGGTGCTCGGTGGCAACATCGCTTTCGACCACAACGGGGAAAGCACTGACGAATACAGTGACAAAGCAACTACAGAGTTCACTCTGATGCCGAAGATTGGCTACTGGCTGAACGACAACATGCAGGTGGGTATCAGCTTTGGCTGCACCTACGACTACCTGAGAAATTACACTGGCGACAACAACAACGACCACTATCGTTCAACCACTCAGTGGTCCTGGAACTTTGCCCCCTACTTCCGCTACAACTTGACCTCTTGGAAAAACTTCACCGTTTTCTGCGAAGCACAGCTTGGCCTGAGCATTACCCCCAAGAGTTCTTGGAAGAACACCGCTCTTGATACTGATGGTGAGGGCAACACCAATGCTTTTGCCCTCAACTTCGATGTCACCCCTGGTCTGAACTATGCCCTTACCGACAACATCTCCCTCGATGTATATGTCGACCTGCTCGGCCTGTACTACAAATATGAGGCTACAACCACAAATGTAGGCGGTGTCGAGACCACCGACTATAGCCACAACTATGGTCTGAAAGCCAACATGAATGCCCAGCCTTTCCTGGGTCTTGACATGGCCACTCCCGCTATGGTTGGTCATCTGACCCTTTTCCGTGTCGGATTCAACTACGCTTTCTAAGCTGACAGGATAACAAAAAAGGCGGGGAAACCGATTGGTTTCCCCGCCTTTTTTTAGAAGGGATAGAGGCGATAGAAGTAATAGAGGCGATAGAGACGATAGATGTGATAGATTTTCTATAGTCTCTATCGCTTCTATCGTCTCTATCGCTTCTATCGTCTCTATTACTTCTATCACATCTATCTCCTCTATCCTCTCTATCCCCACTCTCCCCTCTCCCCTAGGGCTGCAAGTTGACGCTTGAGGGCTGTATTCTCCTGGCGAAGGCGTGCTATCTCATCACTCAGTTCTTGTATCTGGCATCGGGCCTCGGCAAGGGCTTCGCGTTCTGATGTGCGGTATCCGAGACGCGCCGCTGTCATCCGTTCCTTGATACCTCCCTGGGTGACAAACTCCTCTTCTTTGTTTCTCAAGTATGTCTGCATCATGGTGTCGACCATGCAGCAGAGGGTGACGGCCGCATTGGAGAATTCCTCCTCGTTCCATTTTTTGAAATAAGGTTCATAGTCCTCCAGTTTGTTATGGTTCTTGCAAAATCCAGTCAGTCCCGGATAGCGAGGATGCGTGGCATCCCATTGTTTCAGCGAGCGAGCCTTCAAGTAGTCGATATAATCCTCTTTGAGTTCCTTGATACTTGCCCGTGCCACATTGAGCAGTTTAGCTTCGAGCTCGGTGGATGTCATTCCGTCGGCCGACCCTTCCACAATGTTTTGCTTCCCGCTGCGAGCCGCCTGCACCATTTGGTCGACCGTACGGTCACCATGGCCTGGGAGAAACCTCCGGCAGAACACCACCGTCATCTGGTACAGAACCTCTGACTTCTGGTAAAACCAAAGGTCTTCCCACTTGGTCTGCTTGCGGAGGAAGGTGTAGCCGGTTGGATTTTGCATTTTTTTGTTGTTTTTTATTGTTATTTTTTTTAGAGGCGATAGATGTGATAGATGTGATAGATTTTCTATCGTCTCTATCGTTTCTATCCCTTCTATCGTCTCTATCCTTTCTATCGCCTCTATCCTTCTCATGCGTCGGCGAAGACCTTGCCGTCGCCGAGGGTTACCTGGAGTTTGGTGTACTCGCAGTGGAAATCGTTCTTCAGACGGCCGAGGTAGCGGCGGCTCTCCCAGTGGCACATGGGCAGGTCGTGGAGCAGGCAGTTGCCACAGGTCTCCGGCGTGGTGGCAGGGACTTCGGTCTGGGTGAGGATCCACTCCAGGCACTCGATGGTCAGCTGACGCATGTCCTCTACGGTGTAGTGGCCGGTCATGATGACGTACATGCCCGTGAGGCAACCCATGGGACCGACGTAGACCACGTCGTCCTTGGCGCGGGAGTTGCGGAACCAGGTGGCCATCAGGTGCTCCATGCTGTGCATGGCCGACGGGGCCACGGCGGGTTCGCGGTTGGGTTCGGTGATGCGGAGGTCAAAAGTGGTGAAGCCCTTGTCGATTCGCGACACATAGATGCCCGGCTTCAGGTGGGTATGGTCGATGGTGAAACTCTGTATTACTTCCATGTAAGGTTTAAGGTTTAAGGTTTAAAGTAGTTCGAGGTATTTTTTTACGAAACGGAACGAGGTGTTGCACATGGAGGCAAGGAAGTCGGCCCACTGCATGTGGTGGTCGTCGGTGCGCCCGGGGGTGTCGCTGATGACGCGAAGGCTGATAAAGGGCACGTGCTCCAAATAGCATGTCTGGGCAATGGCCGCGCTCTCCATATCGCATGCCAGACCGTCAATGAAATGGCGCTTGATGTTGTTCTGGCGCTCGCGGTCGGTAATGAACTGGTCGCCGGTGCAGATGAGCCCTGTCATGCGGCGCTCGTTGTCCATGAGGGGCACCTCGAGGGCATGGTCGAGAAGCCGCGTGTCGGCATCGTAGCGTGCCGGCAACCCCTGTACCTGTCCGAGCACGCAGGGCCCGTCCTCGCTGATGCCGCCGCAATCCACGTCGTGGTAGACACACTGCGTGGCTACGAAGATGTCCATCACGTTCAACAGGGGGTCGATGCCGCCTGCCAGACCGGTGCTGACGATGGCGTCGGGGTGGTGCTGCTGAATGAGGCGCATGGTGCCCACAGCGGCATTCACCTTGCCGACACCACATCGCCAAAGGATAATCTCGTTGTTTCCCAGGCGGCCAAAGTCGCCGCCGAGAGCATCGCGCATCTGGCGATACTCAATGTCCATAGCAATGATAACTCCTATTTTCATATTTTCCAAAAAAAGACTATTTTGCAAAGATACTAAAAAATGTGCGATTTCTTTATCCTGTGGGAAAATATTTTTTTTGAAGATTCGTTATATCACTAAAAACTAATTACTAACACCAGACAAAGAATCAACATGAAACGCAGGATACGTGTCATTATCATATCGGTTTTTGCCATTGCCGCCGTCAGTTTGGTGGTAACTCAGTTCTTCCAGACGCGACGCACCTTCTCCATCAACGACAACATGTTCAATGTCGGCGTGAGCAATGCCATGGACGAGGTAATCAAGCAACTGGGAGGAGAGTCGCAAGCAATCCCCGGACAGGCATCGGAGCCGTTCAACTACCAGGAGCTCGACTCGCTCGTCATCGAGCAGTTGCTTGTCAACGGTATCGACATACATCCGGTGGTGGGCCTGTACAACGGCACAGAGCGGTCGTTTCTCTACAGCTCCGACCCCCAACACGAGCAGAAACTGGAGGAATCGCCCTACAGGTACAACTTCCACCCTGCCGGAGTGGTGTCCAACAACCAATTCTTCATCATCCTGTCGTTTCCAAGCGCACAGCTTTTCCTGCAGCGCAACTCCAATCTTTTTGTCTACCTGAGTTTCTTCCTGGTGCTTATCATCGCCGCCATGTTCATCATCTCGCTCCGCGCCATGGCCAACCAGCGCAAATTGGACCAGATGAAGTCGGAGTTCATCAACAACATGACCCACGAGATCAAGACCCCCTTGGCCACCATCGGTCTGGCGTGCGAAATGCTGCGCGACGACACCATATCGCAGGACAGCGAATCGCGGAAGAACTTCATCGGCATCATCAACGATGAAAACCAACGCATGAGGGTGCTGGTGGAGACCATACTGCAGAGTGCCAAGATGTCGAACAAGAACTTCCGTATCAACCCCAAAGAAGTCGACGTGCACCAGATTATCGGCAAAGTGGCACAAAGTTTCAAGCTGCCCATTGCCAACCGCGGAGGCCGGCTGACCACCGAGCTGCATGCAGAGCCATCGGTGATTGTGGCCGACGAACTGCACATAACCAACCTCGTCTACAACCTTATCGACAATGGAATCAAGTATTCGAGCGACGCCCCCGACATTACCGTAAGCACCTGCATTGCCGACCGCTTCCTGGAGCTGCGGGTGAGCGACCACGGCATAGGGATTTCCAAGGAAGACCAGAAGCATGTCTTCGAGAAGTTCTACCGGGTCTCCACCGGCAATGTGCACAACGTGAAAGGTTTCGGAATAGGGTTGAACTACGTGGCCCAGGTGGTGAAGCTGCATCATGGCCACATAGCCCTGGAGAGCGAACTTGGCGAGGGGTCGACATTCATTATCAGTCTGCCGCTGGAATAGACAAAAAAAGAGGAGGGCCGGCGCTTCGCGCCGGCCCTCCCTTATTCAAACACAATAATTTCTTTACTGCACAATGAAACGTCCGCTACGGCTGTTCATCCGATAGATATATACGCCAGCGGGATAGTCTTCGACATCCACCGTCAGCTCGCCGACGCCGGCCTGCACATGGTAGGTGGCCATCAGTTTGCCCTCAACATTGTAGACCATGAGGTCGGAAGCATTGGGGGTGTCATAGGTCAGCGTAACGCTGTACGTGGCAGGGCTGGGATAGGGAGTGCCAAGCTCGGTGCCATCGACAACTTCGGCAATACGCTCGAGGTTGCTCGGAACCATGCCACGGATATAACGCTGGCCGCGGTTGAAATTATAACCATGTGTGGGCATATTGTTTATACCCAGATTGAAGAAAGTATTGCCGTCGCCGTCCCAACCCCAGTTCATTTGATAACGGTTGGTGTCGGTTTCCATATAGCCACCACAAACCCAGGCATGGCCTGCAGCATCGGCACCCTCACCCGTTGAGGAAGAGCCGCTCATATAGACCACATCGCCGTTAAGGAGCATGTTGCGAATACCATTGACAAAATCGCGGTCTGCATTGTTCCGACGTGCCACCAAGGTGCCCTGTTCGTATTTGAAGTACTGGTTCATTGCACCCGGCACATAGTTGCTCTGGGTGCCGCTGCCGTCGGGATGGTATGCCATCTGAACAGACACACCTGCGTAGTAGCTCAGGCGGGCAATCTCTTTTGTTTCTTCATCCGTGCAAGTCCAATTATTATATCTGTCATAAGGAACCAGAGGCATCATATCATAGTTGAAAGGCTCCATAGTATCGAACTCGACCTTCATCAGAATATTGGGCATGGCCATTTTATGAGGATCGTTGCTGGCGAAAGCATTCCTCAGCCAATAGCGGGCAGTGCCCGTGGCCTTCTGCGGGAATTGGTAGTAGCGCATAATCTGAGCGATGGCGGTGGCCACGCAACCCGTAACGGCATGACGGCCATTGGTGTCCTGGGGGCAGAAACGGTCATAGGTCGTTCCATCGGTAAGGCCCTGGCCCCAGGCGGATCTCATAAGAGTAATCTGGCGTTCCTTGGTGTCACCTTTATAGCTCTTGGTCTTCAGTTCGGTCCACATCTGATGGTCGGGATAGTCGTTCACGGCATCGAGTTCCTGAATCTCGCTTACCATGTCGGCATAACCATTGAGCCACCACATCATGTTTGCGGGGACTTTATCCAAATCAAAGGTTCCATCGATAGAATAAGCGATGATGGGGTCGATGGTGGTGGTACCAGCCATGACAATCCAGCCAGAGTCGGCGATGTTGAAGAAATAGGCCGCAGGGATGCCCAACTTCTCGTTGTCGATCTGATAGACGAGCGTGAGGCTTTTCTCGGTCAAACTTTCCACTCCGGTGTAATAGCCCATAAAATAGGCAGACGCAGTTCTTGCCTCTTCCAATGAGATATTGTCAGCCTTGGCGGTATTGGCGCAAAAAGCCATCGCAGCCACTAAAAATGAAGAGATTACTTTTTTCATTTTACTATTTTTTATATTATTTATTCACTTTAAAAGCGGTGCAAAAATACACTTTTTTTTTGACATAGAGGCAATTTTTTATCAAATACCTACATTTTAGTATTCGATATGAAGTATTTATTGCAACATCTTTTCCAAGAACACCACAGACCAGCCTATTGAAAAAGCGACCCTAGGATATCCCGAGGGTCGCTTTTTTGTGTTTTCGGCTTGGCCTTTATTCGGCAACAACCTCAACGTTCAGTTCGGCCTTGATCTCTTTGTAGACATTGACCTTGGCGGTATAGGTACCGACGGTCTTGATGGCCTCGACACTGATCTGCTTGCGGTCGATGTCGTAGTTGTGCTGCTCCTTCAGAGCTTCGGCGATCATGATATTGTTGACGCCACCGAAGAGCTGGCCGTTTTCGCCGACCTTGGCGATGATCTTCACGGTCTTGCCGTTGAGGGCGGCCTGCTGGGTCTCGGCGTTCTTGCGGAAGGCTTCCTCCTTGTGGGCGCGCTGGCGCATGTTCTCGGCGTGGATCTTCTTGTTGACGGGAGTGGCGATGATAGCCATGCCCATGGGAAGAAGATAGTTGTTGGCATAGCCGTTCTTGACGTTGACGATTTCGTCCTTGTAGCCCAGGTTGGCCACATCTTGCTTAAGTATGATTTCCATCTATTCTTCCTCCATTGATTTATTTGAGACAATCGGCGACGTAGGGCATCAGGGCGATGTGACGGGCGCGCTTGATAGCCTGCGACACTTTTTTCTGGTACTTGTTCGAGGTGCCGGTGATGCGGCGGGGCAGAATCTTGCCCTGCTCGTTGACGAACTTCAGCAGGAAGTCGGCATCCTTATAGTCGATATACTTGATGCCGAGTTTCTTGAAACGGCAGTATTTCTTACGCTGGGTTTCCACAGCGATGGGGGTCAAATATTTGATTTCGGTCTCGTTAGCCATACTTTTGTAACTTTTAACTGTTAACTCTTATCTCTTTACTGACATTCAGGCCTCGGCGGGGGCTTCGGCGGCAGCCTTCTTGGCGTTGCGTTTCTTCTCGTTGTAAGCCACAGCATGCTTGTCGAGGCTGACGGTGAGGAAACGGAGCAGACGCTCGTCGCGCTTGTAGGCAATCTCAAGGTCGTTGATGACGCTACCTTCGGCGCGGAACTCAATCAGGTAGTAGAAGCCGGTGGTCTTCTTACGGATAGGATAGGCGAGCTTGCGCATGCCCCAGTTGTTCTCGTACACGATCTCGGCACCCTTCGAGGTCAGCAGATCGACGTACTTCTTTACCGTTTCCTTCATCTGTTCTTCAGACAAAACGGGAGTTGCAATGAAAACGGTTTCGTACTGTTTTACCATTACTTTGTTTGTTTTTTTTGTTTGTTAATACTTTACTAAAACAAAAAAAGACAGGCACATGTCCTGTCTTTTTTCTTTGAGCCACTTTGCGGACTCGAACCGCAGACCTACGCATTACGAATGCGTTGCTCTACCAACTGAGCTAAAGTGGCGGCGGCGGTTTTTAGTTCCGCAAAAGCGAGGTTTTTTTTGTCGGGGTGAGAAGACTCGAACTTCCGGCCTCCACGTCCCGAACGTGGCGCGCTAGCCAACTGCGCTACACCCCGCGATAAGTGTCCTGGCAGGGATTCGAACCCTGGACCCATTGATTAAGAGTCAATTGCTCTACCAGCTGAGCTACCAAGACATTATTCTCGCTTGTGTTTCAGCAACGTGCATCGGCCTCAACTCGTGGTTTCGGCGTTTCTTTATTGGACATGGACTTTGCCGCTGCTGCAGCATTTCAAATTACTCTCTTTGTTCTGAGCGGAAAACGAGACTCGAACTCGCGACCCCGACCTTGGCAAGGTCGTGCTCTACCAACTGAGCTATTTCCGCACTGCGGTTGACGCTTTTGGTACTCCGGGTGGGACTTGAACCCACACGCCCTTGCGGGCAAGGGATTTTAAGTCCCTCGTGTCTACCATTCCACCACCAGAGCCTGTATCTCTGATTTTGGAGACCTGAGCGGAAAACGAGACTCGAACTCGCGACCCCGACCTTGGCAAGGTCGTGCTCTACCAACTGAGCTATTTCCGCATCGCGTTTTTCACAATTTCAAACCCCTCTTTTCGTCACCCTTTCGGTTCCGAAAACGGGTGCAAAAGTACGAACTTTTTTCAAACTGACAAAATATTTTTTAATTTTTTGCCACAATTTTTTTTATTTCATTCAATTTCAACAGCGCCTCAAGCGGCGTAAGTGTATCTATATCAATACCTAATATCTTGTCCTTTATCTCGAGCAGCGTCGGGTCGTCCAACTGGATAAAACTGAGCTGGCAGCCTGCCAAATCGTCTTTTTTCGGACCGATTTTTCCATTTTTCGACCTTTTTCCATCGCCATCCGAGGGACGTGCATTCTTCTCTTCGAGCATCTGGAGCATCGCACTGGCACGGTTCAACACCTGGGGCGGCATGCCCGCCAGTCGGGCCACATGGATACCAAAGCTGTGCTCGCTGCCGCCGGGCACCAGCTTGCGCAGGAAGATGACCCTGCCGTCGATTTCCTTCACGCTCACATGGTAGTTGTGTATGCGCTCGAACTGCTGCTCCATGTCGATCAGCTCATGGTAGTGCGTGGCGAACATCACCTTCGGACGCGCTTTCTTATTATTATGAAGATACTCCGTAATGGCCCAGGCTATGGAGATGCCGTCGTAGGTCGACGTGCCGCGGCCAATCTCGTCCAGCAGCACCAGCGACCGGTCGCTGATGTTGTTCAGAATGCTCGCCGTCTCGTTCATCTCCACCATGAAGGTACTCTCGCCGCTGGATATATTATCGCTCGCGCCCACGCGCGTGAATACCTTGTCCACCACGCCCACGGTGGCGCGCTTGGCCGGGCAGTAGCTGCCCATCTGCGCCATCAGCACGATGAGCGCCGTCTGCCTGAGCAAAGCCGACTTACCGCTCATGTTCGGGCCGGTGATGATCATTATCTGGTTGTTCTCCGTGTCGAGCGTCACATCGTTGCTCACATACTGCTCTCCGGGAGGCATCTGGGTCTCGATGACGGGGTGACGGCCTTCGAGGATGAGCAGCTTGTTGTCCTCGGTCAACTCCGGACGGCAGTAGCCCCCCGTCAGCGCCACCTCGGCAAAACTCTGCAGGCAGTCGATTCGCGCAACCAGCTGTGCGTCATACTGTATGGGCTGCACAAACTCGGTAACCGCCGACATCAGCTGGCCGAACAGCTGTACCTCCAGGGCCAGTATGCGCTCCTCGGCACCGAGGATTTTGTCCTCGTATTCTTTCAGTTCGGGTGTGATGTACCGCTCGGCGTTGGTCAGCGTCTGGCGGCGTGTCCACTCCTCGGGCACCTTGTCTTTGTGCGTGTTGTATACTTCGAAGTAGTAGCCGAAAATATTGTTGAACCCGATTTTGAGCGACGGAATCCCCGTCCGCTCGCTCTCGCGCTGCTGGATGGAGAGCAGGTATTCCTTGCTCGAGCCCGACATGGAGCGCAACTCGTCGAGTTCGCCGTTGACGCCCGAAGCAATCACGCCTCCCTTCTCCACCCTGGCCGGAGGCTCCGCCTGAACCTCGCGGCCGATGCGCTCGGCCAGCGATGCGCACGGGTTGAGCTTCTCGCTCAGACTCGCCAAGGCCCCCTGGCTCGTCGCGCACAGCGCCTTCACCTGTCCCACAGCGTCCAGCGCACGTTTCAGCTGCAGCATCTCGCGGGGATTGATGCGTCCCACCGCAGCCTTGGTCACCAGGCGCTCCAAGTCGCCTATCTCCTTGACGCACACCTGCAGCCGCTGCCTCAATTCGCCGTCGCGCAGCAGAACGTCCACCACCCCGAGGCGCTCCTCGATGGCGGCCACCTCTTTCAACGGCATCAGCACCCACCGCTTCAGCAGGCGGCTGCCCATGGGCGTGAGGGTCTGGTCCATCACATCGAGCAGC
>Ga0247609_10007313_pt1 | contig 10537 bp, 7 predicted proteins | sample 172DNAGHGlowgp2_FD_193487 | JGI IMG/M metagenome (GOLD analysis project Ga0247609, IMG submission 193487) | Sheep rumen microbial communities from Palmerston North, Manawatu-Wanganui, New Zealand - 1728 DNA GHGlow gp2 | ecosystem: Host-associated > Mammals > Digestive system > Stomach > Rumen ...
GCACCCGAAGAGATGACAATACTCAAGTTCATCGCATATCGGCTTTATCATTACGATGACCATTTCGCACCCAACTGCTATGCCTTCCGCCGTGGAGTAAAAGCTCATGACGCCATCCACCGCATCAACAGCGCCGTCAACGGACACGCCATGTGGGCATACAAACTCGACATCCACAACTATTTCAATTCCATCTCCATTGACATCCTACTGCCAATGCTGGAGGAGATGTTTGCCGACGACCAACCTTTGTTCCATTTCTTTGAGAGGATGCTGACCAACTACCGCGTCGAATACAATGGAGAGGTCATCCATGAAAACCACGGCGTGATGGCTGGCGTCCCCACATCACCTTTCCTGGCCAATGTCTATCTCAAGGAGGTGGACAAGCATTTCCATGAAGCAGGTGCCATCTATGCACGCTATTCCGACGACATCATCATCTTTGCCCCTGACCCTGACACGCTTGAGGATTATAGGAGGCAAATGGAAGATTTCCTCTGGCAATACCGGCTTGAGGTCAACCCAGAGAAGGTGAAGGTTTACTCACCCGACGAGGCCTACGAGTTTCTGGGATTCAAATGCCATGACAACAACATCGACATCTCGGAGTCGACGAAGAAAAAGATGAAGGGCAAAATCAAAAGGGCGGCAAACTCACTGCTGCGATGGAGCAAAAAACAACACTTCCCACCAGAAAAGGCGATGAAGGGACTCATCAACCGTTTCAACCGAAAGTTCTTTGAAGAGGACGATGCCGAAACTCTCTCCTGGTCGAGGTGGTTCTTCCCCGTCATCAACCAATCCGAAGGTCTCAGAGAAATCGACCACTACCTACAGCAGTATATCCGCTTCCTCGCAACGGGCAGACATTGCAAGACTAACTACAAAACGGATTACACCCTACTGAAGCAACTGGGCTACCGAAGTCTAGTCCACGAGTTCTACAACTTCAAAAACAATCAATAAGAACGCAGGGATGGGTATGCCGAACATTACAAATGTTTTTTCTCCGAATTCACGTAAAATAAATGCCAATCCATAATCATCGTATAATCCATGTTCGTAAAAAAAGCGCCTAACACCTAAAAACTGAGTATTTTACAATCGAAACATTGATATTTGAAAGGAATGTTGTATTTTTGCATATTATAAATGTTCAGTTTGTGGGCCTTTATGCCCTAAAAACATCTATAACCGCATCTTTACACCTAACATGAATAACAATGCTGGTTTTCATTGACACAGAGGTCGGGGTTGACAGTCAGAAAGTGTTTGATTACGGGGCTGTACGAGAAGATGGTGCTGTGCTGCACACGCAGTCTGCCCAGGACTTCCATGCATTCGTGTCAGGATGCGGAATAATATGCGGACACAACATCATCAACCACGACCTCAAGTACCTTCAACTTCAAGGCAATCACATCTTCATCGACACACTCCCGTGGTCACCCCTGTTGTTTCCCCAAAAGCCATACCATCGACTGCTCAAAGACGACAAACTGCAAGTGGACGAACTGAACAACCCTGTCAATGACGCAAAGAAAGCAAAGGATTTGTTTGATGATGAAGTAAAGGCATGGCATCAACTGTCGCCAGAAATACAAACTATCTATAGAGAATTGCTGTCTGAACAACAAGAGTTTGACGGATTCCTGACTTTCATAACAGAGCCTGGGACTCAATTCGTGGAACAAGACCTCGAACAATTAATCCGACAGCAATTCCATGGCATAATTTGTGAGAACGCCAATATAGCAGCTGTGGCCAAACATTATCCAGTGGAACTGGCATACTCACTGGCACTAATCGGCACCGACGACGTACAGTCGATGACACCACCTTGGGTGATGCACAATTATCCCAAAGTGGGCAATGTGATGACTTTCCTCAAGAACACGCCCTGCGGAAAATGCGAATACTGCAAAACACAACTCGATGCACACAGTGGATTGAAGGAATTCTTTGGTTACGACACTTTCCGACTCTTCGACGACGTTCCCATGCAACAGCAGGCTGTGGAGGCAGCTATACAAGGGCAGTCGATACTGACCATCTTCCCAACAGGAGGAGGCAAGTCTTTGACCTTTCAACTGCCGGCTCTGATGGCGGGACGAAACATTCACGGCTTGACCGTCATCATCTCCCCGCTGCAAAGTCTCATGAAAGACCAAGTGGACAATCTCGCAGACCGTGGCATCACTGATGCAGTGACCATCAACGGACTTCTCGACCCAATTGAACGGGCCGTAGCCATCAAACAAGTGGCTGACGGAACTGCTAACCTGCTCTATATCGCTCCCGAAATGCTCAGGAGCAGAACCATCGAACGACTGCTGATGAGCCGCAACGTGGTGCGTTTTGTCATCGACGAAGCACACTGCTTTTCGGCCTGGGGACAAGATTTCCGTACCGACTACCTCTTTATCGGCAATTTCATACGCAAACTGCAGATACAGAAACAACAGAAGAATCCAATACCTGTCTCATGCTTCACCGCCACCGCAAAACAGAAGGTAGTGAGCGACATCTGCGACTATTTCAAACGAAAACTCGGCATAGAACTCCAGATTTTCGCTGCCAGCGCAGAGAGAAAAAACCTGCGATACGCTGTGCTTCACACCGAAACCGAAGACGAGAAATATTTTCAGTTACGCAACCTCATCCTCGGGCATCAGTGCCCTACGATTGTATACGTCAGCCGCACCAGAAGAACAATAGAACTGGCCGCACGTCTGTGCCGAGACGGAATTACTGCCCTACCCTTCAACGGGAAAATGGACGCTGCTGAAAAAGTGGCCAACCAAAATGATTTCATGAATGGTGAGGTACAGGTCATCGTCGCCACATCTGCTTTTGGAATGGGTGTGGACAAGAAAGATGTGAGGTTGGTGGTACACTACGACATCAGCGATTCACTGGAAAACTACATTCAGGAAGCAGGAAGGGCCGGACGAGACCCACACTTGGAGGCCGACTGCTTCGTCCTTTACGGAGACAGCGACCTCGACAAGCATTTCCTCCTGCTCAACCAAACAAAACTGTCCATCAGCGAGATACAGCAAGTATGGAAAGCCATCAAGGACCTCATGGCAAAACGGGAGCAGGTGTGTTGCTCACCACTCGAAATCGCACGACAAGCCGGATGGGACGACGACAATGTCAACGAAATAGAGACACGTGTCAAGGGGGCTGTAACGGCTCTCGAAGAAGCGGGATTCATCCGAAGGGGAGACAATGTGCCACATATCTACGCTACAGGCATCCTGGTGCCGAACATGGATGAAGCAAGAAACAGACTGACAGCATCGAAACTCTTCGACGAAAACACACGGGAGGTAGCAGCTCGAATTATCCGCTCACTCATCAGCAGCAAAGCCACAGCCAAAGGAAGGGGAGCCGAGGCAGAAAGCCGCGTGGACTATCTGGCCGATATCTTAGGACTGAAGAAGGAGACCGTCATCCGAAACATCAACCTCATGAGGCAAGAAGGCATTCTGGCCGACGTTTATGACATGAAGGCGTTCATCGACAGAGCCAATGTCGTAAAAGGACTTGACAGCCCAATGCGATTAGAACGGTACCTCATCGAACTGATTGGGAAGGGAAAACAGACCTTCAGCTACAAACAACTGAACGCTGATGCACAGGCTGCCGGCAATACACGATGCACTGTGAAAATGTTGCGCACGTTGCTCCATTTTCTCCACTCAAGAGGATATATCTACAAACAAGAGCATAGAACTGCTGGCGAGAGCGTCAGTCTGCAACTGCAAGTCAGCCGAGAAAACGCATTGGCACGTTTCGAACAACGGATGAACTTATGCCGTTTTGTGGCAAAGACTCTGGAAGCCTCACCTACATCCGACAACAGCAAAATGGTCTCTTTTTCCATGGTTGGACTGTTGGAGCAGTACAATGCCACAATACAGACCCAACTGTTCGGCTCAACACAAAAGGCATCGCTCAGCGATATGGAGGAAGCATTGCTCTACTTCTCACGGATGGGACTGATGAAAATCGAAGGGGGCTTCATGGTCTCATACAGTACAATACAACTGAAACGACTTGTGGAACGACGCGTACGGTATAGCAAAGAACAATACAAACTGCTCGACGAGTTTTACCAACAACGCATCCAGCAAATCCACATCGTGGGTGAATACGCCAACATGATGGTGCAAGACTACGATGCCGCTATCCGCTTTGTCAGCGACTATTTCCTCCTCGACTACAAACTGTTCATTGGAAAGTATTTCAAAGGAGAACGGCGTATACAAATCACAAAGAACATCACTCCAGAGAAATACAACCAGATATTCGGACTACTTTCACCTAGGCAGAAAGAGATTATCGACGACAAACAAAGCAAATATATTGTCGTGACCGCTGGACCAGGAAGCGGAAAAACAAGGGTTTTGGTGCACAAACTGGCATCTCTGCTACTGATGGAGGATGTCAAGCATGAACAACTACTGATGCTCACTTTCTCACGCGCCGCTGCCACTGAATTCAAAAAACGCCTCATCGAATTGGTAGAAGGAGCGGCACATTTTGTGGACATCAAGACTTTCCATTCCTACAGTTTCGACCTGTTGGGACGGCAAGGTACACTTGAGGAGGCTGACACCGTGGTACAACGAGCGGCAGAGATGATTGAGAACAATGAGGTGGAATCCTCGAAAATAGCGAAAACCGTGCTCGTCATCGATGAGGCACAGGATATGGGAACCGATGATTTCAGACTCGTCAAAGCACTCATGCAACAGAATGAGGACATGCGGGTGATTGCCGTGGGAGATGACGACCAGAACATATATGCCTTCCGGGGCAGCAACTCAGCTCACTTGAGAGCACTCATCGACGATTACGGAGCCAAAACATATGAACTGATTGATAACTACCGCTCCGACCAAGCCATCATCGACTACGCCAACCATTTTGTCTCGAACATTCCCAACCGCATGAAACAGACTCCCATAAGGGCGTTTTACAACGAGACGGGGCATGTAGAACCCTCTGCCAACATCTCGCATTTCACGTTCAACCCCTCACTGAAGAAAGGCACAACAGCAGTGCTCACCGTCACAAACGAACAAGCCCTGCAAGCGACACACATGCTACAATTACAAGGGAAACACGTCAAGTTCATCCAAACCACCGACGGATTCAGGTTCATCAACCTTGCCGAGGTCCGCTATTTCTTCAAGCAGTTGGGGAAAAGCGAGGACGGACGCATCAGCCATGAGCAATGGGATAATGCCAAGAAAAACACAGAGGAAAAATATGCTCCGAGCAACTGCCTTGAAGCGATGAGGAAGTTCTTCGACGATTTTGAAGCTACGCACAAATCTTTCTATCGAAGCGACCTCAGGGAATTCGTACTCGAATCGAACTATGAGGACTTTATTGCCTCTGAAGACAACACTGTCTTTGTCAGCACCATCCACAAAGCCAAGGGACGTGAGTTCGACACCGTTCACTTGATGGTGGGCAACATACGCATGTTTGATGAAGATATGCTCCGAGCAGTCTATGTCGGAATAACACGCGCCAAGCACAACTTGTTCTTCTACAAGGACACGGCTTTTCTTGACTCACAGTCATCCATCGTCATCCCACTTTCCATGCATGATGTCAGGCTCGATTATTTCCGCAACCACAAGGAACAGACGATCAGACTCCGCAGTGGCGACAAATTGAACTATTCCTCAAACTGTCTCTCATCAATACAGGGAACTCGAATCACCTATCTGTCAAAGAGCATGAGGAAACGTATGGAAGAACTACTGGCGAAAGGGTTCGAAGTGACTGACGCCGAAGTGAGTTTTGTCCTCGCCTGGCGTCCGCCTGAAGAGCAAGAGGAAATTGCCGTCTGCCTTGCCAACATCACCTTGACAAAGAACGGCTCCAAAGGGGCAAATTCCCCCACCCCTACAACGCAAACAAGCAACCTCACATGAGGATGCCCGAGTTATACGAACTGATGACTAACACCTCGCGATGCATAAATGAAATCACTGCTCCACACAAAAAAACGAAAAAAAGTTGCCTGAAATATTAAATTTTTCCAGAATCTTACTATATTATATATGTAACATCAAAAGTTTTGAAAGTCATGAAAGACGAAAAAGAATTGACCAGAGAAGAAATGTGGAAAAAACGCAACGAAGCACGCCTGGAAGCCAAATTCTCCGAATTCACGTTAAGATAAGAAAACCGCTATAAGCGAATATGTCAGTTAACAACAATAATAACAAACCTAAAAATAGAAATATGAAAAAGTACGAAAAACCTATTGTTTATTTCGACATGGATGATGTCCTTGTAGATTTCCAGTCTGGAGTTAAAAAAGTTTCTGCTGAAGAGAAGGCCAAGTATGAATGCGATGACAAAGGCAAGCGTCATTACGATGACATACCGGGCTTTTCTCTTTGATGGAACCTCTGAAAGGTGCTGAAGAAGCCGTGAAGAAGATCTCCGCGGAGTATGAAGTCTTCATCCTCACCACTGCTCCCTGGAACAACCCGTCTGCGTGGTCGGACAAACTGAAATGGGTGCAGAAGCACTTCCCCGAGGAATTCCACAAACGATTAATCATCTCCCACCACAAAGACCTGTTGAAAGGTGACTTCCTGATTGACGACCGGAGCGACAAAGGACAGGCTGATTTTGAGGGACAGTGGATCAAATTCGGCAGCAAGGAATTCCCCGATTGGCCAACAGTGACTGACTACCTACTGAACAAAGCGAAAAAAGGCTGAAGGTTTCGCAGTCTGCAAAATCTAGCGACATTGCATGGTAAGCCCTCAATTACTTGAAGGAAAAGAACCCCCAGCTGTATGAGGAGGTGAAAGACATGGAATTCTACTATTGACAACTGAATATAAAACTCAGCATCCGCGATACTCTAGAAGATAATGGTCAATAATAAAATAATCGCAATATGTTGTGATTTTTAAGAATCAACATGGATATCCATAGTGAATCATGCTAAAGAATCGCATTTTATTGCGAATTTATGCTTTTATTTAAAAAGTATTACTTATTTTTGCAGAAAAATCGCAATATATTGGTTAAATTGCTCACGCTCAGCATTGCTTAAACAAGCTTATCACAGCATTAACTAAATCGCATTTTTGAGATTATGACACAGCAAGAAATAGGAAATATCATCAAAGAAAGGCGGAAAAAATTGGGAATCAACCAACAAACATTGGCCGACTTGGCAAGTGTGGCTGTAAACACCGTTGTGGCAATTGAACGCGGAGAGGGTAATCCACAGTTGACAACCCTGCTGACGATTATTGACACGTTGGGGTTGCAAATAGATATCAACATCAAGCAACTTGACTATGAGACAATGTAAGGTATTTGTTCACGACATGGAGGCTGGCATATTGCAAGAGACGGATGCCAGGGAATATGTGTTCACTTATGGTAAGGACTACCACGGCGAGCCAGTCTGCCTAGCAATGCCAGTAAGAAAAGAGTCCTATCACTCCAACCACCTTTTCCCCTATTTCTTCAACATGTTGTCTGAAGGCTCAAACCGTCAGGTGCAATCCATGTTGCATCATATCGATGAAAACGATGATTTTGGTATCATGGTGGCAACTGCCCAGAACGATACCATCGGAGCCGTAACCATTAAACCGATGTGAATATGATAGAGGTCGTTGTTTGCCCATCCACCTTGCAGCAGGGCTTTAACACATATTCTCCTGCAGCACGGAAACTGTTGTTCGACGGTAAAGAAGTCTCGTTTATACTGGATTTTGACAGTCCCAACAACGATAGTGCAGACAATGAATCTTATCTGAAGAATGTTGGCCGCATTTCACTTTCTGGAGTGCAACCTAAGGCGAGCTTAGTGTTGAGTGAAGGACATTTGGTAAAGCCTGCAGAAGGTGAACGTGGAACATACATTTTGAAACCTTCTCCAACATCATACGCCTTGCTCGACCGTAAGTATTGTCCTGCTAATGAGCATCTGACCATGCAGTTGGCTTCGCAGGTATATCATATAGAAACGGCAGCAAATTCCATCTGCTTCTTCAAGGACGGAGAAGCAGCCTATCTTTGCCGACGGTTTGATGTCGGGCCCAATGGGCAGAAGTATAGTCAGGAGGATTTCGCTTCCCTGGCAGGACTGACCAATGCCAATGGGGGCAGCGGTTACAAATATAGCAATCTGAGTTACGAGGAATGTGCAGACATCATCCGCAAATACGTTAAAGCGGCTCCCGTAGAAATCCTTAAATTCTTCCGCATCGTTGTCTTCAACTATCTTACACTGAATGATGATGCCCACCTGAAGAACTTTTCACTTATTAACCGAGGTGACGGAGAATACCACCTCACCCCTGCCTACGACCTCATCAATACCAGTCTGCATTTGAGTATGCCCCGTATCTTCGCTCTTGATAAAGGATTGTTTAAGGAAGGAATGCAATTGACCGATACAAGAACTGTAAGCAGAAAAGACTTTGAGGAATTTGGACGACGCATTGGCTTGTCTGAGCGATTGATAAAACGGGAAATAGATTTCTTTGCCACTGAACACCCGTTGGCCAAAGAATTGATTGACCATTCCTTCCTATCCGACTCCCTGAAACGAAGTTACTGGCTTTCGTACAACTATCGACGTGCGACGTTGAAATCTAAATGATGGATTACACTTTTCCAAGGTGTTTTTTCCTCATATTTTACACTTTTCCAGAATTTACATAAGAATGCCAGAATGATTCTTGTAATCAGTAATTCATTTGAGCATTTATGCTTTGCTCTACTCTCGCTGCTCCGTCGGTTGGCTCATGCCTTCCTCCGTCACGACTCGGCATAGCACAAGCAAGCTTTGCTCTGCTCTCGCTGCTCCGTCGGTTGGCTCTTGCCTTCCTCCGTCACGACTCGGCATAGCACAAGCAAGCTTTGCTCTGCTCTCGCTGCTCCGTCGGTTCAAATTCGATTCCTCACTCAACAAAAAAGACTCCAATCCCGATTGTGGAATTGGAGCCTTTCTTCTATCCGAAATTAAGAATGGCAATCAACCTTTTCTTAACTCGTGCAAGCACTCCCCCCATCTGCTGCAGCTCTATCTTACCTTCAACCTTTCCAAGCATTTCAACAGCCTTGGCAATTAGTTTGAAATCCTCAACCGTCAAAGGCAACTCTGTAATAGAGTAGTTAGGGTCAGCATACCGATAGTACTTCTGGTCGTACACCTCAATGGGTGCATTGTATCCGAGTTTGTCAGAACGCATAATCTGAATGTCACTCTGAACAGTACGTATGGAGACGCCTTTGGAGATACCCTCCATGTCGTAGAGGGCATCAGACACGGCGTCAACCAGGTCCTCTATCGTCCATCTTCTGTACCTGTTGCGTAGGCATCTGTCTATTATCTTGTAACGCAGTAATGCGTTTTTGTTTACTGGCATGGTTGTATATATAATCTGAGTTGTTCATCATCCTGTTATTTAAAGTTCTGGAGCACGGAGAGAGTTTGTTAGTTAATCGAGTATGTACGCCTTGTCCATATAGACCTTCTTCACCAACTCGGTGGAAAGCTTGTTCAATTCCTTGTTGAGCAATTTCTGTTCGCTCTTTTCGAGACTGCCATACTCACCACCATGTTCCTTCAGGAAATCTTCGAGTACGTCCTTGGAGAATAGCCCCATGATCTTTCCAAAGTCTTTAGGCACATGTACCTCATCAATGTGGCTCACCACATTTGCCAGACGCTGTTCGGTGACGTATGCCTCCACCTCTCGTATGAGTGCCTTCAATGCCTCGCTGTAGGGAACAGGTTCGGCAAAAAGATTGTTGCGCTTCTTCACACTCTTCTTCTCGGCAAACCGCTCGTTCTTACTCTTGATGAGTACCCTGCTTCCATTCCTCAGGTACATGGGAACGACAGGTCTTATCACGATGCCTTCGCAGATGTTGTCTTCGATGGCAGGGAAGCCAAGCCATTCAGCAATCTTACTCTGGAAAGCGTTAGGGTATTTGAGACATTCACCGAGAGTGCCCTTGAACAGAGTCCTGGCATAGAAGAATCCGTGCTTATCGAAAAGCTCGTTCACCTCATCTACTGGCAGATACCTACCGCCATCGTCGTTGATGACATAGATATCAAAACCATAGAACTCATGTTCAGGAGTGTAGCATACACCCTTCTGGATGAGAGACAACTTACGGTTGGGCTGCACATCCTTGTGAGGGTAGGTTCCGCCGAACATCTCACCGAAGACATTGACACTCTTCACGTCCTCATATCTGCCGAGGACATCCTTGGCAAGTGCCACGACTTTGTCTTTGTACCTTTCAAGCAACTCGGGATAGTCATAGAACATATCCTCAGTTTCCAGCATGGAGGTACGCTTTGCAAACCTTACGTCTTCTCCGTCACAGAGGAAACTGGTGTTGGCACCATGTACCTTTTCCTGTACCACATATTCCAAATCGGTTGGCATCTCTGCCACGATGCGCTCCATGAACTCTCTGTTGAAGGAATTCTCGATGGAGCTGTACTTTT
>Ga0247609_10007315_pt1 | contig 10533 bp, 4 predicted proteins | sample 172DNAGHGlowgp2_FD_193487 | JGI IMG/M metagenome (GOLD analysis project Ga0247609, IMG submission 193487) | Sheep rumen microbial communities from Palmerston North, Manawatu-Wanganui, New Zealand - 1728 DNA GHGlow gp2 | ecosystem: Host-associated > Mammals > Digestive system > Stomach > Rumen ...
AGAATTTAAAATTTAGAAAAAAAAACATACACAATACTTAAAATTTGTATTGTGTATGCATTATATCTTATATTTACATATTTTTCAAGTTTTTATAATTAATTTCTCAAAAAATTCATCGCAAAATTATACATTTTTCGACACGCTTTTTTACTTTTGCCACAAGCTCTGTACTTTTTAGACAAAAATGTCATATTTAAACTTGTCAACAAAATAGAAATTTGCTTTTACAAATTACTTGTTATATAATTAAATCAAATTTGGAGGTTTTATGAAAAAATTATTATTTAAATTATTTTTATTTTTATTAACTGTAGTAACAATTATTGCATCAATACTATTTGTTATAGGATATGTATATTATACTAACACACTAAAGGAAAAAACTCTAACAGAAAAAGTTGAAGCTATTACAAGTAAAGAACATTTCACTACTTTTGAAGAATTGCCAGAAATCTATATTAATGCTGTAATTGCTGTTGAGGATCATAGATATTATAGCCATGGACCAGTTGACATCATTGGAATTGCAAGAGCTTTTTATATAAACATAAAAAATAAAGAATTTGATGAAGGTGGAAGTACAATAACACAACAAGTAGCTAAAAATGTAATTTTTAATCAAGATAAATCATTAGTAAGAAAATTAGGAGAAGTTTTTGGAGCTTTTGATTTAGAAAAAAACTATACAAAACAAGAAATTTTTGCTTTATATGTTAATTCTTCTTATTTTGGAGATGGCTATTATTGCATTTATGATGCAAGTATGGGATATTTTAATAAAGAGCCTAAAGATTTAAATTTAGATGAAGCCTCTATGCTTGCAGGTATTCCTAATGCACCATCTTTGTATTCTCCAACTGTTAATTTAGAATTGGCTAAAAAAAGACAAGCTCACGTATTAAAAAAAATGACTGAATATGGATATATTACAGGAGACTAATATTTCGAAATATTAGTCTCCTATTTCAACTTCTATATTGTATATATTTCTTTCTCCATCTAGTTTTAATTTATTTTCTATTTCATTTCCATTTAATGAAACTCTTTTTACTCCTGTATTTTTTCCTAATTGATTTTTTACTGTTATATTATATATACTTTCTTTATATCTATACTGAATTTGATATTCCTTCCAATCTTTTGGAATACATGGTTCAAAATACATATATCCATTTTTTATTTTCAAACCTAAAATATATTCTATTCCTGCTTTATAATACCAACTTGAAGAACCTGTATACCATGTCCAACCACCTTGTCCTGCTAAATTATTTGCACCATAAATATCTGCGGGAATCACATACGGTTCTACCTTGTATTTTTTACTTGCTTCTTTTATTCTAGAATGCTCTATTGGATTTATCATTTTATATAAATTTAGTGCTCTATCACCAAATCCCAAAATTGCTTGTGCAATAATTACCCAACAAGATGCATGTGTGTATTGCCCTCCATTTTCTCTTACACCTGGTAAATATGATTTTATATATCCCGGTTCTAGTTTTCCCTTTTCAAATGGAGGATCAAGCAATTTTATTATTCCATTCTCTCTATCAATTAAATGATTTTCTAGACTTTCAATTGATATATATTTTTTATCATTATCACCTGCATTTGAAATTATACTCCAACTTTGAGCAATACTATCTATTCTACATTCATCATTTTCTATACTACCTAATATACTTCCATTATCCATATATGCTCTTTTATACCATCTTCCATCCCATCCACTAGTATTTAATGCTTTTTTCAAATTTATTTTTATATTTTCATATTTGTTTGCTAATAATTCATCATTTTTTTCTTTACAAATTGGTATGAATTTTTCTAAAATTGCATATAAGAAAAATCCTAACCATATACTTTCACCTTTCCCCTTATTTCCAACTGTACTAAATCCATCGTTCCAGTCTCCTGAACCAATTTTAGGTAATCCGTGTTCTCCAAAATTTAAACTTTTTTCAATTGCTTTTATGCAATGTTCATAAATTGTTCCTTTTATTTCACTTTTCTCATAACAATCATATTTTTCATCTTGACCTGGTTCTAAGATTGCTCCCTTTAAATATTCTGTTTCTATATCTAAAACTTCTATATCTCCTGTAAATTCTATATATTCTATAACTAAATAACAAAGCCATAATAAATCATCTGAAAATCTTGTTCTAATTCCTCTACCTGTTTCATCATGCCACCAATGTTCAACATCTCCTTCTATAAATTGATGTTTACTATGTTTTATTATTTGTTGTTTCATAAATTCTGGCTCTAAATATTTTAGACCTAAAGTATCTTGCAACTGATCCCTAAATCCATAAGCACCACCTGATTGATAATATCCGCTTCTTCCATATAATCTACTTGTAATGGTTTGATACGTTACCCATCCATTTAGCATAATATTAACAGATTCTAATGGTGTATAAACCTGCAATCTTCCGTAATAGCTCACTCCAATATTTTTTTGTTGCAACCAATTCTTGTTTACAATTACTTAATTTCTGATATTTATAAGAAACATTTTTACAATCAATTTTATTTTCATCAGCTCCTAAAATAATTGATATTTCCTTACTTGCAAAACTTTCAAGCTCAATTTCTATTTCATAAGCTATACATGAATTTTTACCAAAACCATTTTTATTATTTAAATTAACTTTTTTAATGCCATTAGGATCTGATATTCCGTCCTTCTCCTAAAAAGAAATTTTTATCACCTGTATATGATTGTATTTTTTCACTACAAGATACATATATAATATTTTGTATCTCTTCAGTTTGATATTGATTTTTGGCAAATAACATATTATTATTCCTATCTATATCCACGCTTATAAAACTATTTGTCTTTATTTCATCTTCTCCTATAACAGGTTTTATATAATAATAAAGTTTTAATTTTTTTCTATTTGGTGTTATATTTTTTATATTTAAAATATTGATTTTACAAGAATCTTCTCTTGGCACAAATACAATTAACTCCTGTTCTAATTCATCACTCTTATGGATGTATTTTGCATATCCAAATCCATAAACTATATTATAATTTCTATTGTCTGGCATAGGATTTAATCCTAAAGACCATTTCTTTTGGTTATCTAAATCTTTAAAATAAATAACCTCACTTGGAATATCTAAGCAAGGATCATTTGCCCATGCTGTTACTCTATTTAATCTACTATTTTTATACCATGTATATCCACCCATATTTTCAGTTATAACTGTTCCAAATTTTTTGTTAACTAACATGTGACTCCATACTGTAGGTAATCTATTTTGTTTATCTACTTTAATTAAATATTCTTTTCCATCTTCAGAAAATCCTCCATATTCATTGTAATATTTTAAAGCCTCTGCATTCTCTATTATATTTATATCATCATTAGCTTCTTCTTCTATTTTTATTTCATTTTTGTCATATTCAACAGTTTGCTCATAATTTTCTATATATTCCTCTTCTAATTCCTTTATATTATTTTTTAATCCACCTTTATTACTATCTATTACTATTGTAGCTATAAAATCTAAAAGCTTTTTATCTTTTTCTTCTATTTCACCTTTTGATAAAGTAAATATTCCACCCTTTATATTTTTTAAATAAGCAATTTGCTCATTTAAAATGGTCCCTTCAATTTCTTCTTTCACATAATTTTCATAACTATGTTTTTCTTCATCTAATATTACTAATTCTATTTGTATATTTTTTGTTCTAAAAAATTCATAAGCTTTTAGTACTTCTTTTACTACATAACTATCATTTACATCTCTAATCTTAACAAGTAAGATAGGTAAATCTCCTGATATTCCATATTTCCATAAATCTCTTTGATTAAAACTATTCTGATTTAAATTTTTTATTCTTATACTTCTTGTTTGATTTTCAAAAATCATATATGACAACATTTTTTGATATAATTCGATTTCTTTTCCCCTTATGCCAAGATATCTACTTTCTGCTTCAACCCTTGCCTTAGAAAGTTCAAATTCTTTTTCTACATTTTCTATTGCTTGATATTTTTCTATATTTTCTTTTACCTTCAGAATTTCTTCTCCAACAGACAAAATCAAATTTACTGTTGCTTCTTCTTGTGGTTTTATCTTTATAATCTTTTTTAATGCTACAACTGGTTCAGTTACAAGTCCAATTTTCTTTGATAATGGAATAGAATTTTTAATCATTTGCGGTAATCCATAATTTCCTCTTCCTATAAATTTTTCTTTATCAATTTCAAATTCTAACTCTCCTATTGTTTCAATATTTGTAGACAAATTTGCCGCTAAATAAACATTTTTTGATTTTATATCTCTGTTTTTTCTTTTGATAATAAGACTATTTATTTTATTGTCAAATTCTAGTTCTAAGAAAAGATTATTAAATATAGGGTGTGCATAATCTTGCAATTTATTTGATAATACTGGTTCAAAATAACACGTAATTTCTAATACTTCTTCTTCATTTCCTTGATTTTCTAGAATCATTCTTCTAAGCTCTACTGGTTCATTAGAACTTATTGTAGTTTCTATTCTTGTTTTTATATTTCCCTCTGAAATTTCTTGTTTAACTTTATCTGGCATAAAACTAATAGAATATTGATTTTTCTTATTAAATAAAAAATTCGAGCTCCAAATTTGCTTAGTTTTTATATTTTTAATTGTTAAAAAAATTCCTTGAGGATAGTCAGCTGTTGGTTTAAATCTATTTATATATATATCCTTATATTTACTTACTCCATATCCTTTTTGATTTATAGCAATAGTATAATTTTCATTTGATATAACATTACCTGTTATTAATCTTTCATCTATTTTATTAAATTTAGTTTCTATATAATTTTCATAATCTTTATACTTTAATTTTTCTACTTTTTCTTTACTTTCTTTTGTTATTAAAGCTTTATCTGGCATTATTTCTTGTAATAATATATTTACAGCTTCCATTTCTGGATTATTCATAAATCTCTTTTGTAATATTTGATTATTAAAAAAATTATTTATAGATAATAAAATCAGACCCTGATGATGTGCCATATAAGTTTTTACTATAGCAGATGTTCTCCCTTTTTCTACTCTTTCTGGAGTATAATCTATTGATTCATAAAATCCATATTTATTATACATTCCTTGCCTTTCTAAAGTTTTTAAATTTTGAATAACTTCTTTTGGTGAATCATTAATTGCTAAAACTCCACCATAAGTAGATACAACCTGTTCATCAGCAAGTCCTCTTTTTAGTCCTAACCATGGAATTCCAAATGCCTTATATTGATAATTTGATTTTAAATCTTTTAAATTAAATGCCGCTTCTGATATTCCCCATGGTATATTTAATTTTTTTGCATATTCTTTTTGACTCATAATCATAAATTTACAAGATTCATCTAACAAACTCCCTTTATATCTTGGAATATTTATATTTGGCATTAAATATTCAAACGCAGTTCCTGACCACGATATAAGTCCTTTATATTTTCCTAATATTGTTAATGTTTTACTTAAGTGATTCCAATGTTTTGCACTAATATCTTTTTTTGCTATTGCAACCAAACTTGCTTGCCTAGCTTCTGATGCTAACAAATCATAATATGAATCTGTCAACTTATTTTCCTCTATATTAAATCCTATAGAAAATATTTGTTGTTCCCAGTTGTATAGTACAGAAAAATTCGTGTCATCAATTATTTTTGTTACTATATTTAATAAATTTTCTATCTCTTCATTGTATAGATTTTCTTTTAAAAATGTTTTTACAACATACAAATAACCAACAAAATTCCCACTATCTACTGTTGATATATATCTTGGTACTAAAGGTTCTAAAGTTTTTGTATTATACCAATTGTATAAATGACCATTCCATTTTTGTAATTTTTCTATAGTACTAATTATATTTTTTAATAATTGAATTGTTTTTTCTTTATTTATAAATTTCATATCATAAGCTGAAATTACAGCAAGCATTGAAAGTCCAATATTTGTTGAAGATGTTCTTTTTACTATCTTTTCTTTTCTTCCTTCTTGATAATTATCTGTTATTAAATAATTATTTTCCTTATTTAAATATTCATCAAAAAAACTCCATGTTTTTTGAGCAATTTCTTTTAAATATTCTTTTTCTTGATTATTTATCTGCTCTATTGGTTGTTTTTCGTTATTTTCTTTACTTATATACCACTCTACTATAGGATTAATAAACCAAAAAATACCTAATAATATTGCAAAAATATTATTTTTTAAGATTCCTACTCCTATACTTATTAAACCAAATAAAATATTAATCCACATTTGTTTGTAATAATTAATTAAACCTGATTTTGCTTGTCTTTCAGCTTCTTCTGATGTTGTCCATTCTAACAAATGATTATGTGATATACACATTCTATAAATTGTTTTTAAAATAGCTTTTACTGAAATATATGCTTTATGTGGCAAAACACCTATAGTTAAAAATAATCTTAAAATACTTCCCTTTGCACCAGATATTTTCGGTGTAAATGTCTTTTGCTTTTCTTCTCCTTCTTTTTTTAATATAATTATATCTAATAATTCTAATATAAATGGAAAAACTGATATTCCAATTAATAATAAAACTATTGGATATATTTTTATTTTATTTATAGCTCCTATTATATTTACATAAACTATTGATAGTATTAAACTAAATTCCAATAAACTTCGTCTTAAATTATCAAATATTTTATATTTAGAAAGTAAATTTAACTGACTTTTTGCCCTAATCCAACTTATTATTTGCCAATCTCCTCTAATCCATCTTGATAATCTATTAATAAAAGTATTGTATTTACTTGGATATCCATCCATAAGCATAATATCAGATACTAAACCACAACGTAAATAACATCCTTCCAATAAATCATGACTTAATACCGTATTTTCTGGTATTTCATTTTTCATTACTTTTGAAAATACTTTTAAATCATATATACCCTTTCCTGTAAATATTCCCTCTTTAAAATTATCTTGATAAAAATCCGAAATAGCATTTGTGTATGAATCTATTCCACCTGCTCCTGCAAATATTTTTGTAAACAAATTCTTATTACTTATATCTAAATTTATTCCAACCCTTGGTTGCATGATACCATAACCATCTATAACAATATTTTTAGCTTCATCAATTTTTGGTTTATTTAAAATATGGCTCATAGCTCCAACTAATTCAAATGCTGAATCCAAAATCAAATCTGTATCAGCATCTAAAGTTATAATATATTTTACCATATTATATTTTTCTTTAATATTATCAAAAGTACTCTCTTTAAATGGATTTTGAATATTTCCTAAAAGGTATTCATTAAATTGGTTTAACATACCTCTTTTTCTTTCCCATCCAAGGTATGAATGTTCACTTTCATTTAAAACTCTTTTTCTATATATAAAATTAAATATTGATATATTATCTTTATTTTTGTATTTTTTATTCAATATTTCTACTTGTTTTCTTCCCTCTTCTATTATTTCTAAATCAATTTTTTCATCTTTTTTATTACTTTGTGTACAATCTCCAAGTAAAGTAAAATATAAATTTGGTGATTTGTTTGCCAAATAATATACTTCCAATTTTCTCATTAAGTCTTTTACTTTCTGCCTAGAGTTAACAATTGTAGGTATTACAACCATTGTGCTGTTCTCTTTGTCTATTCCTTCTGCAAAATTAAGTTTTGGTATTAATTTTGGTTTTACAGTTTTGCTTAAAATATATTGTATTATCTGAATTATAATTTCAGATACTGGAATTATAAATATTATTGTTCCTAAAAATATTTGCCAAATATTTAAATTAATTAAACTACTAATAAAAGCAGAAATAAGAATACTAAAAATTGCAATTATAGAAATATATAACTGTGTTTTAAATTTTATATTGATAGGCTCTTTTTTTTGATAATTTAAAATTTTATAAAGTTCATTTTCTCCTTTATCTATTAAATAATAACCAATATGAGATTTTTTTGTTGTGTTTGACTTTGTTTGTGCTAATTCTAAAAGTTTTCTTGCTATATATATCTCAGATATTTTTGTTTTTTTAGATATTTCTTTAATTCTATTTCTATAATACTCTTTTGTCTTAATATCCATTTTACTATAAATTCCACTTGGATCTTTTTTTAGTAACTCTTCTACTCCATTTACTTTTTCAAATACTTCTAGAAAATTAATTCTCTGAATTTTCTTTATACTTGTAATACTGTTTCCAATTAAAACTTTTCTAACTGCTATATCAAAATGTTCTTTTTTTATCACATCAGATACTGTTGTTCCTGTAAGCTCTACTGTCTCCTCTAATGCATTTAAATAGCTATATCCTTTTTTTCCATACCTTTTTAAAATATAGGACATATATTCTATAAATGGATATTGCATATCCTCAAATCTATTTTTTGTTCTTATAGAATTTTTAAATATTAAATCTTGCCTTGGTTTATTTTCTACCAATCTTTCTACAATGTTTTCTGCTTTATATTTTTGCATTTGTGCTGTATATATTCTTTCACAAACTTCTCTAATATTTTCAATAATTGCTATTTCTATAAATAAACCTATATTCCATATTTCCTCCATACTTAACGTTTTTTTTGTTTGGTAACTTGCTAAATAATTTTCTAAATCTTTTCTTTCAATTTTATTATCTGTAAAACTTGCTATTTCCGATGCTAATACATATATCCTTGCAAATCCTTTATATTGTCCATTTCCTAATCCTAAAAAATTGGTATATTTTTTTAATGTTAATTCTTTTTCTATTTGTTTTACAGTTTCTTCTATTATATATAAATTATCTAATAACCATTCTCCTGCTGGATGTATACTTATTCCAAGTTTAAGATGTTCATTTAATAAATTATACACTTGTTGTATAACTTTAAAACTTTCTAACATGTGTGGTATTGGATATGTTTCTTTTTGTGATTTATTTACTAAATTGTGATCAGATGCAATTTTTTGTAAATGACTACATAATTGTTCTTTACTTAATGAACTTCCATTTAATTTTAATATTTTTCCTGTTTTCAAAAAAAATTCCACTCCTTGCAAAATATGTTTTACACATATTGTTTGCAAAAAGTGGAATTTTATACTTTTAAATTTTTAACTTCTTTCTATATCATCATTTTCAATTTCAACATTATTTGCTTGCTCTTTTTGATTTTCTTCTAATGCATTTATAAAACTTCTTTTTGTCATAGCATAACTTGTATCATCTTTACCATTTTCTACATTTTCATAATATTGTAATCCCTTAGGTATTACATCACCTAATTCAACAAGTACTGAATTATTGTTTTTCATTTCTTCATAATTATCTCCTGGTACAACATATTCTAAATTACCATTTATATATGTTGCAGCATCTATTGTTTTATCATCTTGATCTTTTACTTGAAATACTTCACAATCATTTATAACACTATAGTTTCCATATTGTTCTAATTGATTTCTTAGTTGGTCTGGATTTGCACCATGTGTTACTATTTCTTCTTCATTTGAATATAGATAATTTTGGTATGATGCTATAATTTTTATATCATCTGTTGTTAAATCTTTATCTCCAGTCATTTGTTCATATTTTTCAATATACTCATTTTTTAAAAATTTTAAAACATCTTCTTTTGTTTCTAAAGAATTAACTTCTTCTTCTTCCTTACTTATAGAAGTATCATAAGATAAGCTATTTATAAATTCTTCTCTGTTGCTATTTTCTCCTGTTTCGTGATTACCTATTTCTTCTTCTATTATATTGGCTTTTGGTAGTGTTTTATCTTTTGCTCCAGATATTGCAGTTGCTAATCCTGTTAGACCAATTGCAGCTAATATTGCAGCAAATTTCAATCTGAATTTATGCTTTTTATTTGATTTTCTAGGTAAATTATTATTTTTCTTTGTATGGTTATAATCATTTTCATCTACTAAATTGTCTATTTGATTTTTTTTCATTTTAATTTCCTCCTTGGTTTTCTTACATTTACAGTATATACGTTTATTTATCTAAAGTCAAGTTTTTTTTATCTATTCATAAAAATACTGAATTATTCCATTATAAATTCCCCAAGCAAGCTTATTCTGGTAATTGTCATCTAATAATTGCTTTTCTTCTTCTGGATTAGATAAAAAACCACATTCAACAATTGAAATTGGTATTTCTACATGTTTCATAATATAAACTGTATCTAACTTCATTGGTACTCTTGTATTTTCCTTTTGAATTGATTTATTTAAATTTTCTTGTATACTTTTTGCAAGTTTAATACTATTTTCATCTTTAGGTTTAAAAAAACATTGCCAACCATAATATTGACTTTCAGGTATTTTGTTTAAATGTATAGAAACAAAAATATCTGCTGAACTTTCATTTCCTATTTTTACTCTATTTCTTATATCTGAAATCTTTTTCTGTTTTAAAGTATTTGAATCTAAATCATAAATTGCATTTTCATCTGATCGTGTTAAAATTACTGTACACCCACTTTGTTCTAATAAATTTTGTACCTTTAAAGTAATTTTTAAATT
>Ga0247609_10007316_pt1 | contig 10532 bp, 11 predicted proteins | sample 172DNAGHGlowgp2_FD_193487 | JGI IMG/M metagenome (GOLD analysis project Ga0247609, IMG submission 193487) | Sheep rumen microbial communities from Palmerston North, Manawatu-Wanganui, New Zealand - 1728 DNA GHGlow gp2 | ecosystem: Host-associated > Mammals > Digestive system > Stomach > Rumen ...
TGGACTACTATACAATTGACAAGCTATGTAGAATAAACACCGATTTCAAGAACTTCATAACGAGGTCTACGAAGGTCATCAATGCCCAGACGGAAGTGCTAGAAGATGTAAAAGGTGGCTTGCAACGATTCTGCGACAAGGGCTTTACTACTGATGACGAGGTCTTGACGTATTGCAAAGAGAATCATATACCTTGTTAAAAATATATAACAAATATGGATTTCTTCGAGAGAACAGAATATAGTTTGCAAGACCTGAACGACTTTGTTGAGTTAGAGGTTGAAGAGAGTACACATCTTGATTACAAAGATGGAGCAGCATTATCCCCTGAAAAAATAACAGAGATAACTAAGGACGTGTCATCATTTGCTAATTCAGATGGTGGAGTTATTATATATGGAGTGGGCGAAAATAAAGAAACCCATGTTCCAAGTTATTATGCACCTATAACAAATGCCAAGATTTCAAAGGAGTGGCTTGAACAAAAAATCAATATAATTCAACCAAACATCAAGGGACTACAAATATTTCCAATTAGGCTCAATAAAAAAGCAACGAAATCTATATATATTGTAAAAATTCCAAGAAGTGATGACGCACCACACATGGCCGAGGACAAAAGGTATTATTTCAGAGGGAATTTTGTTTCTGAGGCTATGCAGAGCTATCAGGTTCGAGACACTTTCAATCGCATTTCAACCCCATTGCTAAAACTATTTGGAGCAGATTTGTTTTATTTAGAGCATTCTGCAACAGGTCGTAATGAATTATTCTTCAAAACATTTGTTCAGAATGAAAGAAAGGCTGTGGCCAAACTTTACAAAGTTAATGTCTATATTTTTACAAAAGCCCCAGTTGACGACATAAGTATTATACCAACAAATAGTTCAACTCAAATTTGTTCTTTAACAAAAATGGACTCCCAAAGTGTACGGATAGGAATTGTGCCTACTGAACCTATTTTCAAAAGTGAGTGTGTAGAAGTTGGAAATTTCTATGTTTATGTTCCTGACGAACACAAAGAAGAATTTTACAATTCTTCAATGATACGAATAGTATTATTATATGAGGCAGGAACAACTGAACTTCTTTTTATTCCCAAAAGCCGCTCTTTTATTAAAGAAATAAATGCCATAGATGCTGCTATTAAGAAAAACTATCCGAATTACAGATCAGAATGGTTATAAAAATCGCATATCCTATGAAAAAATTGAAATTAGAACAACCTTATGCTAGCATGGTGATTTGCGGTGCTCTCCAGACGATACCTAACCGATGGGATGATATAAAAGAGGGAGAGAAGATACTGATATATGCAGATGAGGTGTCTCAGCAGTTTAACAAGGAACCTTTGGACTATAAAAATGAAGTCCATCGGAAGTTTATGAATGAACTTTTCTTTGGGAATCTGCCAGAGGACACATATCCTGTAGACAAATATTTGGGTTATGTGATAGTTTCAAGTGCTGGTACGAGAACAAAGAACTGGCCTATAGGCACAGACAAATTCGTGTTTGTCAAAAATCCCCATGTGTTTGAGCAGCCAATCAAGGACTTCAAATGTGACATATTCCAATTAGATAAACAGCCTGCACACCCTTCAAATCCCAAAAGAATGGAACGTAAGGGAGATCGACTTATAGTACCTGTAGGGCTTTCTGCTTGGCAACAACTAAGGGATGAGGAGGAATATAAAGATGTGTTTGTCTTTTGGGAGAGTTATATGGGCAAGATAGTTCCACCAGTATTTGCCAATATACTTGAACCACCATCGTTAGATGACGATGATGACGAAATTTGGGAAGTTCATTTTGTGTATGAAAACAAAGTCATCAAGTTCGTAACCAACTATAGTGTGGGATGGAACATGGCAGGATATAAAGAAGATGGCAAAACAAAAGGGATAGAGGTTTTCCAATTTGACCTTGACGAACTTTCTCCCAACTCAAAATTAGGATTCTTCAAAAAGAGGGAAACAGTTAGAACGATTAAGAGTGAGAAGAAATCTTATGCTGAATCTGGCAAAAATAACGAGTGGGTACATATCATCTATACTCCTATGGGTGGCATGACAAGATGGAAAAGGAGATAGGCTTATGAAGAATAATCAGAATAAGACATGCCCCGTATGTGGTTCAACTGATATAGGTTTATGGAATAATAGAAAACAGACATTCCATTGCCATGAGTGTGATAGCTATTTTAGTAAATATGGAAGTGTGATAACTGATTTTAGGACACACAACGGAAGTAAAACAAGCGGTTGGAATGGTTTCACAGACCCAGATGATTTCCCTACAGACGGGTTTGGTGGAAGTGGATGGTAAAATAATAGTTATGGCTTATACAAATAAATATCCAAGACCAGCAGTTACAGCGGATTGTGTGGTTACCACTAAAGAGGACTGTCCGAAGGTGCTGCTTATAGAACGAGGTGCAGACCCATACAAAGGTTGCTGGGCTTTTCCTGGGGGATTCCTGAATATGGATGAAACTACGGAACAATGCGCTATACGTGAGCTGGAAGAAGAAACTGGCATGAAGATCCAGGGACTACGACAGATAGGAGCCTACTCTAAGGTTGATCGAGACCCAAGAGGACGCACAGTAACAGTTGCTTATCTGGCTGTCATTGATTCTCCCTGTGAGGTGAAAGGCCAGGATGATGCTGCTAAAGCTCAATGGTTCCCACTTGATGCACTACCTAAGTTGGCTTTTGACCATGACGAGATAATGAGAGACGCTATTAAATGCTATAACAATATAGATTGATATGGGATGGAGATTTAGAAAACGCATTAAAATACTCCCTGGCGTAAGAATTAATCTTAGCAAGAGTGGAATTAGCACTACAGTTGGTGTTCGTGGAGCGAGTGTAACATTTGGTCCAAATGGAACTTATGTAAACACAGGCATCCCCGGAACTGGCATCTATAGCCGTGAAAGAATTTCAGGCCCATCTATGTCTACTGGAACTAATTATATCATTAATACCTCCAATTCGTCGGTAGAGTCAAATTTATTTAATTATAGATATTTTCTCGTATCTGAGCAAGGCATAAGGATTCCCGTATTCAAAACCAACTACTATATTGCATACTTAATTGCATTATTGACTCCAATACTGGGTCTTTTCCTGTTTATGTACGGGTGGTGGATGATAGCTTGTTGCCTTTTAACCGCTTTGATACATCTTGTATGTTGGATGGTTCTTTATGATAAGGTTGACTATAGTTCAAAAACAGCAAGTTTTGCTTTCCAATGGATAAAAGATGTTCACGACAAAAAGGTTAAACATATTCTAAGAGGCCATCAGGTCAGAATGGCCATATCTGGTATCATTGCATTTTTCTGTTTATATCCATTATTTGCAATGTTCAGTGAATTTATGAGCTTATTTGTCTCATGGCCAAGAATCTATGAAGGAGGGGTTATAGTTTCAATAATTACAATTATAACAGTCTTTTTATGGATTGCGGCCTCATGCCAGGAGTACGCGATGCTAAAGAAATTGAAAACTATTATAATCCCATTTCATGAAAGGGCAGACAGAAACAGGGACGTTGATATTTGTTTAGCGTTTAATGACATTAGAATTGGAGAAAGTGTAGCAAAGCATGATGTTGCTGATTGGCAATTAACAGAAGAATATGAAAATTATAAATCTTACTCCGTTCAGAAGACATTAATAGTAGATGGGGTTAATTATGACTGTGATTGTATTATCAACAGTATTAATGATAGTATCGGTTCTTTGGAAGTAATAATTGAAAAAAACATTTCAAAGGATCTCTACCCATTGTTTGTTACTAAGTACGGTGTGCCAAATGGAAAAGAAATAAAAGACTTTGAATCTCCTTTTTCTAAAGCATGGAACTATAATAACTGTCAAGTCGCGTTTCAATACGGTTTATTCGGAAGAGAAGTTGATACAAAAACTTCGTTATTCGAGCAGATGCGAATAACATACATAGATAGGAAATGTAATACACAAATAGAGGCGTTAAGTGAGGAAAGAAAACAGAAAGAACTTATAGAACAGCTACATAAAGCAGAAATCGAAAAAATAGAAAAGACGAGTAATGAAGAAGTAGAAAGGCTCAGAAAAATAGAGCAAAGAGAAAAAGAAAGTCAGCAAATATAGAATAAGTAACGTCACTAATTATAGACTGCGATGCCAGCAAATATAACAGTACAACAATACACGCCATCGGAGATAATCGGTATCTTCAATGACATTTTGGCTCACCAGAATAATCAGGCGAGTGGTAAAATCGTGTGTATTCGAGGGCTTTATTTGGTAGGCAATGGCACATCATACCAAGGATATTATTATGATACCTTGCGTGATGAAAAGTCATCCTCAGAATTACCTATCAGGATAAGTGATGCCCAACGGAAAGAACTTACACCTGGCAATTTGGTCGAGATTCTTGGCACCTTGGGACGTAAGATAACTGCAAAAAGCGAAATAAAACTGGAGCTGAATGTGTCTCGTGTAGAAATTGTTAAGGAGCAAGTCATCGACGAGAACGAGGTAAAACGAATCGAATTCCGTCAACGCAAAGTGTCCGCTGGATTTAAGAACGTTGACAGCATCCTTGAATCTCTCTTATTCAATGAGACACGACCCAAAATTGCCCTTGTCATTGCTGCGACATCCATCACTCTGAAAGACTTTGAAGATGGTATCAAGGCTGCGAGAGTGGCACTTGACTTTGTTGAGGACAGGGTTGTATTCACCCAGACAAAGCTTCTTTGCACGAAACTAAAGCAATTGGATCAGTTAGGCTATCATGCTATAGCTATGGTTCGGGGTGGTGGTATTGACTCAACTACTGATGTTGACAAACCAGAGGTCATTGAGACTGTTGTAGGGCTGAAAACACCATTTATCTCTGGTGTAGGTCATAAGGACGAAAAGATATTCTTACGTCAGGTTGCAGACAAATGGACTGCAACTCCACAGGGATTAGGACAATATTTCTCTGATATGGTGGAAATAGTATCGGAGAAGAAAACCAAATCTCGTGCCGCCATTACTGAGCAGATTAAGAAGCAGTTTAAGGAACAACTGGAGGCTGGTAAAAAGCAGAACAAAGAACTACAGGAGAAATTAGCAAAACTCACAAAGACCCAAGAGGATGCCAATAAAAAGCATTTGGAACAAGTGCAAGCAATGACTAAAGCCCAAGAAGAAGCAACAAAAAAACATAATGAGCAAGTCCAGGCACTAACCAAAGCACAGAATGAGGCCACAAAGAAGCATAATGAGCAAGTAGAAGCTATACAGAAACAGCATAAGGAGCAACTGGAAAAAAGTAACAAGCAGAATGAAGAGTTACAAAAGAAACTTGGGGAACTGACAAAGACCCATTCTGAGCAGTTAGGTAAACTCCAGGCTCAACTGAAGGCACAGAATGATGCCAGCACAAAACAGTCAAAAGAGTTCAACGAGAGCCTGAAAAAAATGCAAGATACAAATGGGGAACTTAACAAATCTCTCCAAAAGTTGACCACACAGAACACTCAGGCAGCAAAAGACTTACAGGAGGCAAAGGATCGAACTAGAGACTTGGAGAAACAACTTGAAGAAGCTTTGAAGAAGAATAAAGGTTGTTCCTCTGGATGTTTAGGTATAGTAGCAACAATTATTACTGTTGCAACTGCTGCATGTTGGATTGTATGTTTAATAGTTTAATTAAAAAGATATGGCACTGAGTAAAGAACAGATACTTACCCTTACCTGTCTGAAAGAAGTGGACGTTAAGGGAGTTGGCCCACAAAAGATATTTGCTATTGGGGCGGCTATTGATGACCGTGGATTAGAAATCAAGTCGTATGAGGATTTGGCGAAACTCATGTCTTGTATGAAAGAGAAAGCCATTAACAAGGTCACTCTTTCAAACCTGAATGACGCTTATCAAGTAGCTCGTAAGATAATAGATGCAAGCTGTCAGGCTAACATCGGGCTAGTCGGCTACTATGACAGCGAGTTTCCTGATGTCCTTAGAAAGACAGTCAATGAAGATGGCAAGCTCGACCCGCCATTGCTCCTTTGGTATCGTGGTGACTTCTCCATTACCCAACTTCCTGGCTTCGCAGTCATAGGAACCCGTGAGGCTACCCCAGAGGGTGTCGCCGGTGGAACATATCTATCTGGGGAGTTTGCAAAGAGGGGATTCAATATTGTATCTGGTCTGGCCATCGGTTGTGACACATGCGGTCATAAAGGTGCATTAAAGGTTGGTGGAAAGACTACGGCTATCCTTGCAAATGGACTTGACCACAATTCAATTTATCCCCCAGAGAATCAAGACTTGGCAGAAGAGATTGTAGAGAATGGTGGCTTGCTCATTTCTGAATACCGCATCGGAACACCTGTCAATAGATATAGCTTGGTTGCAAGAGACAGGTTGCAGTCAGGCTTGTCGTTGGCTACCTTGGTTGTTCAGACTGGAGAACAAGGAGGTACTATGCACGCGGCTACAGCAACATTGCAAGCAGGGAAGCCTCTCTACACCATGCTCTTTAAGGACGATGCTACCAACCAACATGAGAAGTGCCTTGGTAATGCTCTTTTGGTGAAACAGGGAGCAAAGTACATCAAGGGCAATGATAACTTCGACGAGATAAGTGAAAGTGTAAAGAACTGGAAACCCATTAAAACTGACCTTTTCGGTTAATTTAGCCTATGAGAAAGAATATTATTTTTGACCTAGATTTGACTCTTGTCGATACGACCTTGGCAGAGCCGTATAGAAGTAAGAGGGACTGGAACGGAGCTTTTTCAGTCATACCCCAGTGTACTGTCTATGAGGGGCTGAACGAAATTTTTGACGTAATAAGGAAGTTTGGCATCAACACCTGTATAGTTAGCACTTCACCGCGTCCTTATGTTGAAAAGGTTGTGCAGCAGTTTAATTTGCCAATTAACCATATTGTTGCATATCACGATGCCAAACCTATTAAGCCACATCCCGCCCCCATGTTGAAAGCTTTGGAAATGTTGGGATGTGATGCCCAGAGTGCTATATCCTTTGGCGACCGTGTTATTGACATTCAATCTTCTAATGCAGCTGGTATTGAGAGCGTTGCTTGTTTTTGGGGAACAAAAGAGAAAGCAGAGCTTGTCAAGTCTGGCTATACTCATGCCATTATCAAACCGAGTGAGATTTTAACATTAATCCGTTAATTTAATGAGTGAGGGCTTTGACAGAATAGTCGTTTCGTTTTTTGCAGGAGTTGCTGGAACTGTTGCGTCTGCCTTTATTACCGTTGGCATTGTTGGCTATGGCTTTGAGAGGCCAGAGTTTACTCCTTTTGCTGCCCTGTTTATTGGTATAGGAATATTAACTGCATGGCTCACATATAGAGCAAAATACAGTAATTCTTATGATGATTTGTGCAAACAATATCCTAATGGCGTGATGGATTGGGCAATAGAAAAAAAATTGCTCAAAAATCATACCGACAATCTTAGCAGCATCAGCTATAAGTATAAGGTTGAAGCTGTAAAGTCAGAAGCGGGGATTGTCATAAAAGAGCAACGGATTAGGGATCAATATCAATCGATTCAATCTAATACTTCTCATGCGGTTTTTGATTTATACACAAGGAGGTATAAGCAAAATAAGTATGCGATAGTTAAACATAAATATGAAATAGAGCAAGAAGAGAAAAAACATCAGAAAGCAATCAGGGAGAAACTGATTAATGCAAGGTATGATGAACTAAAGCGGAAATATCCGATTGGCCTCCCTGCTTTTGTTAAACAATACCCCAATCTTTCTAAAGAAGAACTAACGGAACGAGAGGCTGATATAAAAGTATATGATGCTTATGCGTCTGTAGCGTCCACATATAGCAAATGGGAGAAAGAGCAAGGGGAATTTTGCGAAAGATGCCGAAAGTTAGGGGAAGATATGTTTCCTAATTTTGGTAGATATGGATATGATGTCGAATATGAGAGGATTAACAGTCAAGGAGATTTGTCAACATATAAATATAAAGTGCTTCAATTTTTCCCATCTTCAATTTGCTTAGATGTTGAGGAAAAGAATCTTGCCATTCTTCCAACTCTTCTTGAAAATACTAAGAGACTACCCCAATTCAAGAGTCACGAATGGACTTTTGCAGATGATACATACAAAAAGATATTAAACTTCATCAGCAAACTTGGTCAAGCCAAAGATATTCTTGTGTATTATAGTTCTGATAGTTCTGGTTGGACTGTTGAAGAACAATGGAAACAGTTAAGCCCCATTATTACAGACGAACACGATTGGGTGGAATACGATTGCTTATCAGATGACATGATAGGTGTTGAGCCAGATCCTGAAAAGGATTTCTTGGAGAAGTTCAAGGGCAAATATATCGTTGTCCTTGAAGTGATGAGCGAAAATCACAAGCTAAAGGCACTCTGTAAACGAATTAGGGAAACATATACAGCAAATGCTCCATGTATTTGTTATATTAGTTTGCTAAAATGCTACGATCAAGCAGAAGCGGAAAAACGAATAAAGACTGAAACAGATAAAGCCCTCCAGAAGCTAAAAGAATTAAAGGAGAAACAAAGAGCACAGAATAGCCTTGTAGAATCAGTTTCCTCATGGGAAACTTTAGTTGGTGGACTTCATTATTCGTACCTATTTTACTACTACCCAACCACCTGTGAGTTCGAGGCTACAGAGGAAGAATGGTCTAATAGATGGATAGTCTGGGATTTTAAGAACACACCGGGCAAAACAACTGTTTCTGACCATCAAGAAGCTCTTAACAAAGCAATTCCAATGCTAACAAACAAGTTGACAACTACGTTTGGAACAGAGAATTTGAAATATCTCACCTTAGTTTGCATACCAGCATCATCACAGGTTAAAACCCAAGCAAGATACGAGGAGTTCTCCAATCGTATTTGTCGTGAATTAGGCATGATTAACGCCTATCCACATATTTCTGTCGTTTCGGCAAAAGAAGAAAAGCATCTTGGAGGAACTGGATTAGACACAAGTAAGCTCCATTTTGACGAGGATTTCTTCAAAGGAAAGTATGTGCTGCTATTTGATGACGTTATAACAAGAGGTGATTCTATGAGAACATTTAAGCGGAAGATGGAGTCTTTGGGAGCCACTGTTGTTGGTGGTCTTTCCCTTGGTAAGACAAAGCATGAGAGGCCAGTTGTAGTGACAGAGACTCCACGAATCTTCTCACGTCCACCTTTTCCTCCACAGCAAACTTATGATAACGGCGACGATTTGCCATTCTAAATATATGACACAAGAAATATTCAACAAATATGGCGAACTACTACGTCAAGCCATAGTCCTTATGCCGCTTGAATGTCCTGGAGCAGAAGAGGATTATCCTCCAGCAGATTCCATTGAGGCGCATCGTCTAGTAGAAGAAGCTAAGAATCTTATTCTGCCACTTGCAGAAGATGGTGATATTCAGGCTATGTCTTTACTTGGAAACCTCTATCGCTCTCTGGGAGATACGTTAGACATAAAAAAAGCTTACTACTGGACGAAGAAAGCTGCATTGGCAGGTGATGACTATTCCCTGTCTGTCGTATTAGATATGGAAAAAGAATATAATGACTTTATGGAAAGAAATTAAATGGCATACGTTACAAAGAAACGAAACACACCAATAGCCACGTTGATAAAGGATTATATCAACAAAAATAGTGGCAAAGTATCTGATTCTCGAAATGAGATTCAGAGAAGATTTGATTATTTGGACTGGAAGGATCAGAAGAAAATAGTCCTGGCATTTCTAGAATCAGGGAAAACAGACAGACAATGGGCGTATTCAAAGGCACTTGATTATTGGGATAAATCGTTTGAGCCTAAGATAAAGGAATTGTGGGAGCATCTACATGAAGAGAAATGTTCATGGGCTGTAATCCGTCATTTTCCTGTTGAATACTTATCTCAGAATATTGACAAGTTCACAGATGACAGAGACTATTATTTTATCTGTCTAAGACTTGCCGAAAACAGCGAATTTGAAATAAACAAAGAAAAACTGTCAAATACGGATTACCTGGCAGTTCTATATCATACAGGTAGAAGTGTTGATGTAAATGAGGCAGAAGCATTGCTTTATGAAAACGTACATAAAATATGCTTAGACAGTGATCCTTATTTTGCTCTAGACAGATATGCAAATGCCAGTAAGGGGCATATCATAAGCCCATCTAGTTTCAAAGATGTTAGTCTTGTATTGTATTATCTTAGGAAGTTAGGTTGCTCTCATATCGTATGGCAATTTGAAGAATGGAACAAACAAGTACAAGAGGAAATTTTTGACAGTTCTGAATTCAAAGCTATTTCCGTATTTGACATTGATGAATATGACTATAGACGGCGAATGATTAACATTGCCAGAAAATATGCCTATCTTGCTCTTGATGATAAATACAAGAAATCTTCTGACCCATCTATCGAGGATATGCTGAAACCAAAAGAATGGTATTGCATCGAACCAACACCTAAAGAAAAAAAATAGAGGAGAATCTTGAACAGCCT
>Ga0247609_10007317_pt1 | contig 10532 bp, 13 predicted proteins | sample 172DNAGHGlowgp2_FD_193487 | JGI IMG/M metagenome (GOLD analysis project Ga0247609, IMG submission 193487) | Sheep rumen microbial communities from Palmerston North, Manawatu-Wanganui, New Zealand - 1728 DNA GHGlow gp2 | ecosystem: Host-associated > Mammals > Digestive system > Stomach > Rumen ...
GAAACTCACCTTGACAATATCAGTACCACTATAAGGAACAGATAATTGTTGTCTCAATTGCATCATACGCTTATTATAATCTGACACGCTTTCTGATTGTTCTATTGATATGGTTTTAACATCTAGGCCCCTTTGTTGTAACAGATAAATAACGGGATTACAATTTGCCAAATCACCCAAGACATAAATCAATCCCTCAACACCCATAAATGATTCTTCAATCCATATTTCAAATGCTTTATGTAAATCTGGCAGTTTATTCTCAATCTCATTTGCAGCATAAAAATTTTCGTAATAAGAATCGTATTTAACCTTTCCTGCTTTGTCACGGAAATAGCACAAATTCCACCATCTTATTGCCACATCAAGGTTCTTTATGCCATAGCCCCTTGCTATATTCATCAAGGCATTCTCCATTAATAAACCTTCTATGATATGCAAAGAATCACCATTGTATTCAACCTTTAATAAGGCGACTGCTCCGCTATCGCATATTGTGTCCCATACGTAAAACTGTCCTATAGGCAAATTGTCTTTTTCGCATAAAACAACATTTAATACACTAGTCTCTCCGCCAAAAACACACGATGTCTTACCGCTTTGAAGAATAGATAGATAGTCATTATAATCACAAATAATCTCCATAAAAGCTTCTGACTTTTTATTTCTCAATAAAGATTGCCTACCCTATATTTCATTCCGAACCACAATTTCATCCAAGAAACCTAGCTTAATTGCTTCTTGCGGCTTCATCCAATTATCACGGTCACAAAGACGCTCTATTTCCTCGATAGACTGTCCGCTATTATGTGAAAGGACTTCGTATAGATCATATTTCAAACTTTCCATCTCTTTTAGATGTATTTGCTGATCCCGGAAGGTAGAATAACCTACGCCTGAACTTGGCTGATGAACCATGAATCTAGAATAGGGGAACGCCTTTCTATGTCCTTTTTCTCCACTACTGGCAATTACGGCACCCATTGAAGCTGCAAGACCAAGTACTGTAGTATAGACGGGTGATTGAATATATCGCATTACAGATACAAGTTCAAGTCCTGAGTAACATTCACCTCCGCCCGAATTGACAAACAGGTTTATAGGCTCATGATTTAGAGATTCCAAAAACAGCATTTGAGCCACAATTGTATCCATTTTGTCAGCATTAACCTCACCGCCAAGAAATATGATGCGATTCATCATAAGACGTGAATACACATCAATAACTGTAGCATTTAACTGTCTTTCCTCAACTATGTTAGGGCAAAATATATTTTTAATAGAATCTTCCATTGTGTTAAATAAGTTAGGATTACCAAGTAACAATTGTAGAGTTATCCGTGAGATTACGTCTGTTCGTATCTTCCATCTTCTTCTTTATCTCGTCATATTGTTTAATACTTTCAGAACGTACAGAAGGATGAGTGTTGGAGATGGATGTAAGAAGTAAATCATTTGAAATTTTTGTGCGTGTATATGCTGCTACCATTGCAGAATCATTCACAATATATGCGATATCACTTGCTATAAAACCTTCAGTCCGTTTTGCTAACTCATCCACATTAATTTCATCTTCAATCGGTCTGTCTTTGAGATATAGGGTGAACATCTCTTTCCGTGCATCATAATCCGGAAGAGGTACATATACCATTTTGTCTATACGCCCTGTACGCAGTACTGCAGGGTCAATCTTGTCAGGGCGATTACTTGTTGCAACAACAAATATTCCTCGTTTGGCACAGTTGTTCATTTGAGAAAGGAACTCATTCACTTCCTCAGATGACACATTGTTCCAAGAACGATCAGGCACTAATGCATCAAATTCATCAAAACAAACTACTATTGGAGCATTCTTCTCTGCTTGATCAAATAGTTGGCGTATTTTTTCTTGGCTACCATGAACATACGAACTGGCAAGATCGGAAGATTTAATTAAAAGGTAGCTGAACCCCGTCTCCTCAGCAAATTTTTCAGCAAAGAATGTCTTACCGCATCCAGGAGGACCATATAAGAGCATTCCGTTGGGGGGCGTTATTTTGTATTCTTCAGCAACTTCCTTGTTTTTTATCACAAAGACAACCTGTTTGCTAAGTGAATCCTTTAGTTCTAGCATTCCAGCAATATCTTCAAATCCCTTGCCTGATCCTTTCTTTATGGGAAACTCCACATAATTTGGACTTTGCTGTCGCTGTTCATGAAAAGAAGGGAATGGCTGAGAACTCTGCGAAGATGACTCCATTGGTGATGGGTTCGGTTTTGTTTCATCCAAATCACGAAATACTTCAGTTATGGACCCATACCTGTCTGAATTTTTTAACTCCAGTCCCTTTCTAAGAATTCTTTTACATTTTGTGCTACAATCAAGAGAATCAATGTCTACTTTCGTATTCTTTCGATATTGCCATAATGATTTTAGACGTTCTTTATAAACTGTTCCTTCTACTTCTGCTTGCCACGGAGCCTTGCCTGTCAGCATAAAATAAAGAACACTACAAACAGAAAAAACATCACTTTGTTCGTCAAATATTCCCGATGCTGTTTCGTTTGCATGATAAAAAACATCCAAGTCTGAAGTGTCAAAATAAACAAGGCCGGTACATCTTTCTGAAATATGTCCCAAATCGATAATTACAGCTTCCTCGTTTGTATCAGATATCATTATGTTACTCGGATCGATATCATTATGCAACAAAGCAGGTGTTTGACTATGCAAATATTTCAACCCAGATAAAACGTTACGGAATATCTTTACTGATTCATCTTCGGAAAGAGTTCCGCAGCGATTCACATGGTCAGAAAGGACTGTCCCATTAAAATAATTAGTAATGTAATACTGAAAATCACCATCTTCTCTTTTAATAGAACCTTGATCTATGAAACCTACAATGTTTCTATGTTTTAAGCGAGAGGCATACTCTATTTCCTTTACTATCTTTGTGCTGTCATTATATAGCTGCGACGGGAGACTCTTTAAGAGAAATAACTTCATGAAATATGGATGAGAATCCGCATCTTCCACCCGATACGTCTCAGTATAAGAATTGGATTTGATAATTGATTTTACCCAATATTTCCCTATTTTATCATTTATTGAAAGTTCTGCCATGACTATTTATTTTTGAGTGGCGGATTGATTCTCCGCCACTCAATAACTAAGACATTAATTATCCAAGAATCTCCTTTGCAATACGATTTCGACCTGCTATCATGATATCCAAGCAGCGCTCGATAAAATCCTCAATGTCTGGAGTTGAATCAATGTACATCTCAATTGAGAGCCAAAGACTATCCTCTACAAGAAAGGCTTTGATTGCTTTAATATCTCTGGATATTGTATTGATTGCTTCAAGAACCCTTGCGCGATCGCCATTTACATCGTAAATACCAGGCATAATAATACGTAAGAAACGATTATCACTGTCCTTACAGCAAAACATGCCTATTCCTTGGTAACGAAAACGAACATCGCCGTCTCCATCTCTTTCACAACGGAACCCCTGCTCCTTGAGCCAGTTTTCCACTAAATCACATGCTTTCATAATTCAAACAAATATTAACTAATATGGTATTACTTATCCAAGAATCTCTCTTGCGATTTTTTGTCTTCCTGCGATGAGGATATCCAAGCAACGTTCAATGAAGTCTTCTATATCTGGAGTGGAATCAACAAACATCTCTATTACAAGCCAAAGACTATCATTTACAAGAAAGGCCTTAATAGCTTTAATATCACGCGCAATCGTATTGATGGCTTCAAGAACCTTTGTACGGTCACCATCTACCTTATAAATATTAGGCATAATAATGCGCAAGAACTGTTTGTCGCTATCATCTTTGCAACAGAAAAGATTTACACCTTCGTAACGGAAAAGAAGATCTCCGTCACTGTCTCTTTCACTACGGAATCCCTGGGATTTGAGCCAGTTCTCCACTAAATCACTTGCATTCATAATTGATTGTGTTTAAAGATTAATAATTAAATGATTAATATTATGTTACTTGCTATGAGTATTATAGAAGTCTCTTGAATTGTTTAAATATGTTGTGTAATAAACTTTGGTCTCAGACTGCTTATATAATTTGAAATTGAGATTTGTCAGCAATTTAGTAGAAATCACGTTATCGCAATACACCTCTGATTGAATTATTAGGCACAATTTTACTTCATTTACAAATCTCATTGAAGCTTTAATACACTCCTTCATATATCCATTATTCCGAGAATCAGGATGCATTGCATAAAATAGAGTCGGATTGGTCGTCATGTCCATAATGGCGATGAAACCAATAAGAGTGTCCTTTATGTGGATACCCCACAAGATACCTTCATCTTGAAATAGGTATTTGTCAAATGATGAGACGAACTGTTGCAGGCTTTCTGTAGTTCGGAATTCTTTACAGAGTTCAGGGAGAAAACGCTGTGTTTCCGAATCATCAAGTATCTGGCGCAAAACTGGGATGTCGCTTTGGCTTACTCCAGAGAGAGTGCAGCGGTCGGTATGTAATATGGGGACTGATGTCATGCTATCATCCTCCTTTCTGCCATTTCACAGAACAGCATCATATATAGTTGGGCATATACTCGCTCGTTGTGACAAAGTACGTCCCATTGCTCATCGTTAAACTCAATGGCTGTCAGGCAGAGGTCACAGACCCGAATGGCGGGGCAGTGACTGCAACGCTGGACGCGCTTACTATAATAATTATGTACGTGCGCGTTAGCCTTGTTCCAATCAATACCGTCTTTCACGCTTCCGATGCGATAATGGTCTGAGATTTTCTCACAGACGGCAATCTGCTTGTTGGAATCAATAAAGAGTTTGGTGTTTCGAGGCATACAGGTTGACATCGGGACGGAATTGCCGGCATCTACGATGGGGCGGTTCTTCCAATAAGCAATACACTCATCGAAATAGGCTTTCAGCACCAACCAATCCGAGTGCTGCTCGTAGGTATTGAGTAATGTCAGATACTGTTCTTTGAGTGATGTGTATTCCTTTCTTGTCACACCTTTCGCGAAATTCGGAGCCAATCCTGTTATATGAGAAGGGGCTATCTGCCTCAGGACGGCATCACGATTCCAAGATTCCGCTATCGCAGGTAGGTCTTCGACAGACGGAAGGGTCATCAACAATTGAACGTCGGGCAAGTATTCTGGATGCTCATTGACGATGTAAGACAAGGCTTGGTACATCCGATGAAACGACCCTTTGCCAGTTAGGTCAATACGGTTGCAGTCATGGAACTTGGCTGTGCCATCTATCGAGATTTCCATTTTTACATAGTGAGCCATCAGCCAGTCTATTCTTTCTGCAGTAAGAAGCGTTGCATTGGTGGTGATAGAGAACAGAACATCCTTGTTCCAACGTTCCTTTGCTCTGGTAATGGCATATTGCACCAATTCATACTGGGTAAGGGGTTCTCCACCGTAAAAGGCGATATGAAGAGGACGTATGGAAGTCATCTGGTCAATGAAGTCATATATCTCTTCTATGTCATCCCTATTCATGCAACGATTGCTATGCGTGCGGTTGCTCTGATAGTCGCCTGAATAGCAGCAATACTTGCAGCGTAGGTTGCACTGTTCCGTTATGCCGAGGATAAACATCTCTACCTCTGGCATTGCCGTGAACGTCGCATTGGGTTCAAACGTCCAGACATACTCATCGTCTGCAACAATGCCAGGAACGATTTCGCCCGTCTGTCGCAGGTAAGAATAGAAGTTATGTCTGGTCGTTTCTATGTACATGGTCTTAGTGTTTACTGTTATAATGAGTACAGCATCCTCTACTCATGCACCCAACTTGACATGCACTTAGCCCCATAGCTTTTATTGCTTCCTTTTTATCATTCTCAGTGATACGATTTCTGTTCAAGATTGGCATATAGCCAAGATTACTTGAAGGTATAGTAGATGGTGTATACATGATTGCTTCCTTTTTATTTCCCACAATGATGTGCACAATGGCCACAACTAAGGCATCGTGCCTGACAGGCAGCAAGTCCCATAGCGCGAATCGCTTCTTTACGTTTTTCCTCAGTTATTCGATTACCATTCAAAACAGGCATAACACCTAAGTTCGGATTTGTATTTCTAATGGATTGTGCAAACATATTTTCAACTGTTTTCGATTATCTGTCTATATTCGTCGGATTCATACCATTCGAGCAGTTTCCCAGCACGGACAACAAGCCAGGGGAACTCTGCAGAACGGATTGATAGTATCTTTACGACCTTGTCCATTGTGCCTGTCAAATCAGCATCGAAATGCCGTGCCTGTTCTATAAAACTCTCAATATTGATGCTGCTATAGCATTTCTTTGGCAAACCGGCTTTCTTAATCATTGTTGAGAGGGCAGAATTGATGTCCTGGCAACAAAGCAGTCCCACACGATCTGCGGTATAATCCGAGATACGATACCACTCTAACAGTGGGAGTTTGATGATGGATGCCCATGCCTTGAAGGCAGCGTCATTGACAAATGGCATGTAGAATGTTTCGAGAAGCATGTGGTAGGGCTTATGCCCACAGGCCATGTGCCCTAATTCATGCCCAAGTACGAAGGCCATCTCTGCCTCAGTAAACAGGTCGGCACTACCTGACATCATCACAATGCGGCGGTGGGTCTCGCCATTAGAGAAATGGTATGGCCCATAGAACCAATCTGTGGAGTAGGCGGGAATGTCCTTAATGCCCAGCACTTCGCAACTCCTTACAAGTTCGTGATACATCTGCGGCAGACTCTCCTCGGTGATGTTGATTCCCTCACCTTGGTTCTCCACCTCATTATATGCCTCACGGTATTTGCTGGTAGTGATACGAAGGAAGTCCTGGAAGGTGTAGTATTCAACACCAGCCTTGAATATCTCATACCATTCCTTCAGGTTGTGGTCGCGAGGATGCAGTGCCATCTGTTTTGCAAAGTCCCATCTTGACACATACGGTACTTTCAGACTATTCAACCAGTCGATGGTCTTCTTGTCATCTGGATACATGACGGAAGCATAGTCAAGATGGTGTAATTGCTTTCTGTATGCCATAGTTATGGGAGATAGTGCTTTGAAATAAATCTGTCGTATTCGCCACTTTCAATCCACTTCAGGAGTTCTGCAGAACGCATGACCGTCCAGGGATGGGTCTCATCGGCAATGGAAAGGAACTTGACAACCTTGTTCATGCCGTCGTAGTCGAGCATCTTGAAGTCACGAGCTTGCTGAAGGAATGTCTCTGTACGGATATTATCAAACTCCTTCAGGGGAAGTCCTGCCATCTTGATGAAAGCACGAGCCATAGCCTCCGGATCTTGGCAGCACATCAGGCCTGCACGGTCTGCGGTAAACTCTGACATACGGCTCCAATAGTAGAGCGCAAACTGGAGTCCACCAGCGACGAGGGTCCCGCCTGGTGTCGCATCTATAAAATAGTTGATGACCTGTGCCATCATGTGGTAGAGCATGTGATTTGACTTGATATGCCCGACCTCATGGCCGATAATGAACATAATTTCTTCATCGGTGCAAAGGTCAATCAGTCCGGAATTTAGGATGATGATAGGATTCTCAGCACCTATAGTGCAGGCATTGATGGTATAACTCCAGTCAATATATAAGTCGGGCACATCTTTCTGGTCAAGTATCTTACAGGCATCCTCCAGATATTGGTATATCTGAGGATAGTTATCCTTTGTCACCTTCAGGTTACTGCCGGTATACTGAACGGTATAGATGCGTTCTACCGTATTAGCTGTAATCCACTTGAACAGCTTGGTCAGAAGGGGTATAGACTCCAACTTCTCCAAGGCCATCTTGTCAAAGGGATGCTCATACTGGCTGTGTTCAAGCCCCGTTAGAATTTGTTTGTTGTATATCATAGTTCTATCATTTATTTACACGTTCTCCGAATATACTCTCTTAACACATTCCATCTTGTATTCAACATGGGATGGGCGGCTCCAACTTCTTTATAATCAGTATAAGCAGATGAGCAAGACTTCATTCCTAATCTGCAAAAAAGTCTCTTTATTACACTTTCATCTTTACAGCATAAATAGCCCGCTCTGTCTGCATTGAACTCGGAACAACGGCACCAACGCTTCAAGGGTACTTCTATCGTGTCAAGTACCAACGGACCAAAAATGGCAGATGCGTTGTTGAAGTTATCTACCAGTCCATTCACGGTGTGACAAACAAGATTGCCTTGCTGGTGGTGGCTTATCTCGTGACCTAACAGGAAAGCCTGTTCCTCGCTTGGAAGACATATCGCCACCTTGGGACTAATCAAGATAAGCTGCTTACCTTTTACTTCAAGACTGAGCGCATTGATACCTTTCATCTTTCTGGTCACGTATGCTTGGGGCTGGTTATATATGCCAAGGGTATTGCAACACTCTGAATAGACCTCATATAACATGGGATATGACTCCGCTGTCAGTTCTGTGGCTTCTTCAAGAAGTTCGTCTAATTGCTTTCCGTAATAGGAATCGGCAATCTTACGGAGAATAGATTTTGTCAGATAGTTGTTGAGCAAATCGCCCATATAGTTGTCATCCCATTCTGCATACCAGGCTTTCCTGTTCTCCATCTTCCGGGGAGCAGTATCGCTGCCTGTCGTGGAATTGGCAAATTCATCGACAAAGCCTCGTAATCCGTTATATGCTCTGTTTAGGACTTCCATACTATTAAGAAGGGGACAACTCTTCAAAATCTATCAAATCACATGTCAATTTCGTCTAACAAATCATCTAATCGCTGACTAAAACTTCCAATGTCTGCGTCACCCGGACTTTCAATGATATTCTTCATAGATACTATTCGCGGCGCAAAGGCCGCCGCACTATAACAGATGTCAGAAAAAGTTCCTTCGTCACTTGCTGGTGCCATATTCTCAACTTCTGTCTCATCTTCTAAATCTAAATCGTAATCTTCGTCCATCATCATCATTACGGTCTCCAATTGGTCAGGATTCTCCGCTAGATACTGGCGCACGGCGTTACGTTCTGAGTCTGAAACATTTCCTTCTGCGTATGCAGCCAACAGTTCATTTGTAATTTCCATGTTCAGTTCCTTATATTAATTCGACGATGATTATTCTCAGATTCTCCTTTGCCCGTTGAGTGCGGACATCGACATAGGCTGCATCTGGAACGACAAGTTCTTTCTTGTTGTTATATTTCTTGATACCATGCTTCTGCCATTTCTTCTGAAGCAAGGAGGCTATTTCCTTACTGTTGTAACCCTGCAAACGCTTCAGTATGACAAATCGCTGGTCATCGTCCTTCAGCTGACCTATGGCCTCCATGAGCAGTACCTTCCGCTGACGACGTTCATAACTGTCTTCGCCTCCGTCAGGCAGCTGCACCTTCGGTTTCTCCGAGTCATCGCTATCTAAAGATATGTTCGATCCGCTATTTTCTATCAGCTTCGGTAAAACCTCCAGAAATTTATTACGCGAGACACCTCTCAGCCAGCAGCCGAATGTGCTGCGCCATTCAAAGGTTGCCAAGGTGTGCCAACTGCGGTCTTTGCTGCGAAGGTGCATAAAGAGTTCGTTTTCGCAATCGTCAAACCAATAGTCTGTACGCACTGCTTTGTTGAACAAATCCAATAAGGCTTTGCTGTACACGCTGTGCAGGAGATTGGTATAGCGGTCATGAAGGAGATAGGCCGCTGCCTCTTCATTGTGAGGCACTTCCAAAATCTTATCGACAATTTGCTTGTCAGATAAGTCTTTGTAATTGAATCGATATTGGAATTCCATAATTGATGGACGTTCTTTCGTTAGTCACTGATGATAGTTAAAAAGGCGGTGGGGATATAGGCCGTTGAGACAAGTCCCACCTGCGACAATGTTATAATAACACGTTGTTGACCCGATACTCGGGCAACCCTTCCTTCGACACCCTTAAAGAGTCCGTCGTTTACTTTGACTATCTCACCGCCTTTGAAATGGCATTGTTCTTCATCTACGAACTTCAGATGTTCACTCTTGTTACATGTGGCTATGATGAAGTTTTCCATTTCCTTGCAGGAAACGGTCAGAGGAGGATTCTTATGGTCATCGTCCAACTCAAAATGATTATAATAAAAGGTGAGATAGGAGAGAGCTGGGGTGTTCTTCACATACTCCTTAGCCTTGTCTTCAGTGGTATATACGAAAAGAAGGTTCGGGATTAAAGTCTCCAGAACCTTCTTTTGTTTACCATTTACCGACTTGCGAGCGTAACGCTTAGCAATATAGACATATGTGCCATCTTCCACGATGTAGTCCGATGCCTTGTCTTCTCTGCCGTAAGATGCACGGAACACATACCAACTCTTGTCAGGTGCAGGTACATATCTTACCGACACCCCGGTTTGTGAGCTTTTGGCTTCGGGGATGGTCTCAGGAGCAACCCTGAAACTTGGAGGTTTAGCCTGGCCTCGTCCAGTTTCCACATTAGACAATGTGCTCATATCGGACCTTTTGTTGTGCCGTTGTTTTAGGTTCGATGCTCGACACAAAAAAGCGTGGAATCGCTGTTGTCCATTCCAC
>Ga0247609_10007318_pt1 | contig 10531 bp, 18 predicted proteins | sample 172DNAGHGlowgp2_FD_193487 | JGI IMG/M metagenome (GOLD analysis project Ga0247609, IMG submission 193487) | Sheep rumen microbial communities from Palmerston North, Manawatu-Wanganui, New Zealand - 1728 DNA GHGlow gp2 | ecosystem: Host-associated > Mammals > Digestive system > Stomach > Rumen ...
GCTGTAGATACAAAGGGTAGAATTACAGATAGCGAAGTAGTAAGTTATGCTACATTAACATCTAACTTAATTTCATTCGGAACAGCTACTAGCGGTATCGTTTCAAAACTAGACAATTCTGGTGAAGCAACAGATAACACAGCCGTAGCAACTACTTCAACTTATTTCTTAACATCAACTGGCGAATGGGCACAAGTTCCATATAATAAAGTATCAGTCGCTACTACAACTGCTACTGGAACATTTGCTTTATTAGCTGCAGCAACTGCTGATGCATTAACAACAGCTATTAAGACATCTGCTACAATAGATAAAGATGGAAACATTGTTGCTACAACATTCACTGGTGATGGCTCTGGATTAACAAATTTAAATATTGCTAATTTAACAGCTACTGGAAATGCAACAATTGATAAATCATTATTACCAGTTGCTAGTATCTTAGCTGATATCTTCACATCATCTGCTTTAACTGGAAGAGCAACAATTGCATTAACAGATGGAACAAATATTAAACAATTAGCAAATCCAACTACTGCTGGAAAAGAATATGTATTACACGTTACATCAACAACTGGCCCAGAATGGATGGATATCAGAGATTTAGTTTCTGGTATTGTTGCTGGTGAAGGTGGAATGATCTTCAAGGGATTACTAGATTCTACTTATACTGGTACAGATGGCGCTTATGAAACAGACTTACCATCTACATTCAAGAAAGGATGGTTCTACCGTGTAGCCGTAGCTGGAACATATGGCGGACAAGCATTAGAAGTTGGCGATGCTGTTTATGCAATTCACGATTCTGGTGAAACTGCTACAACATATTGGGCTGCATTAGAAAAGAATATTGATAATGTTCTTACATTTACAGCAACAGCTCCAACTACAGATATTAGAATTCCAATTAAGTCAGCTGGATCAACAGCAGTTGCCGATGGAATTATCGCAACATTAGCAGATAATAAATATACTTTAGCTAATGTAAATATCGATGGTAACGCCGCAACAGCAACTAAGATTGGAACTCCTGTTACATTATGGGGTCAAACATTTGATGGTTCTGGAAATGTTTCTGGAGCATTATCTGGCGTAACTGGAATCACTGGTTCTGGTAATATTGGTTCTGCACAAGATCCATTCACTGCTGTATATGCTACAACATTCTATGGAACATTATCTGGAACAGCTACTGAAGCTGGTAAAGTTACAAATAAATTAACAATTACTATTGGCTCAACAGATTATGAATATGATGGATCATCAGCTCAAAACATTACATTAAACTTCGGTTCATTAGACACAGTTACATTCGCTGCTAAAGATGCAAATGAAACTGGTAATGTTGTTACTGGATTCTCTACTACAACTTACAACAATGGTGCTGCAACATTAACTCCAGTTTATGGAACAGCATTAACAAATGTAACTTCAACTATATTTAATATTGGTGGAACTGGAGCAACTAAGACAATTAGTTTCTTCGATGCTGCTGGTGCTGCTAACGGAGTATTCTACACTGGAACTCCACAAACAGCTAACATTGCAACATATACACAAATATTAACATATGCTGGTAAGCTATATTCTACTGATGCATCTGTATTTGATGGAACAAGCTTCGTACCAGTTGTAAGAACATTAGCATATACATCAGATCATAATAATGAAATCTTAGTAGCCACTCAAGATGGAAGAAACTCTGGTAGAGCACAAATAGCTTATTCTGGATATAAGGTTGCAGCTAACTCATCATCTACTTCTGCTACAGAAATCTTAACAGCTGAGCAAGTATCACAAGTAGTTCAATCTAATGTAAAACAAATGGTTGTTTCATTCTCTGGAACTACATTTGGAACATCAGCTACAATTCCAGCTAATGCTGTAATTGATCATATCGATGTTTACGTTGAAACTGCATATACTGCAATAACATCATTCACAGTAACTTATGCTGGATTAGCAAAAGAATTAATCGCTAATAATGAAATTGATGTTACAGATGACGATGATGAAATCTACTCATATAAATTTGGTAAACCAGTTTCTTCAACAGCTGGAACAATTTCAGTAAATGGAACTGGAGCTAGTGGATCTGGAGCTGGAAAAGTTTATATTTATTATATTTAATAATGTCACTAACAATTAATTATATAAAGTCTAACTAGCATAGCTCTAGATATATTACATAATAGATTTATATAATATCTTATTAATTATATTATTATATATTAAATATATATATATAATATTTATATTAATATTATTATAATAATCTATATATTAAAAATAAAGAGAATGCTTAGTCATTCTCTTTTTATTATTTTGGAGGTAAATAACAATGGCAATAATGATGAACTCAAAAGGAACAACTGAATATAAATTCAAGATTGGAGCTAAAGGACCAACTATATATTCAGATGCTACAACACAAAACTTATATATTAATGGAATCGCAACAGCAAATCAAATTCTAACAGCTGGATTCACAACATCATCAGCAGTATCTATGTCAATGGGTAGTTATAATTTAACTGCTACTAATGGTGTAACAATCAATAATAAAAAAATTAAAGCAGTTATTACTGGATACACAATAGATACAACAAATGAAACAATCAATTTAACTATTGAAGATGTTGATGTTGCTCCAAGTAACTAATCTATATTTTAATTATAATAAGAAAAATAAGGAGAGATAATTATGATAGTAAAAGGATTAACATATTTTAATGAAATAAAAGATATTAGTTCATCTCACGTAGAAACAGATGAAGATGAAAACTTAGATGGCGAATGGGAATATACAGAATATGAAGTTGATGATGGATCTATAGAAGAAAATAATCCAGAAGCAGTTAAATGTATAATGACTGAATTAACTGCTGTTGATATAATTAGAAATAAGCCACAAGCTGAATTATCTTTAATTCAATTAGGTAAAATTAAAACATATGAAGAATATTTACACTATACTAGTGAATGGGAATTAGATTTATATGGCGATATGGTTTATACAGAAGAAGAATTTAAAATATTGAAAAATGTATTCAACCCAGATATGAATGAACTAGAAAAGCTTTTAACTAAATTAAATCTCGAAGTAACTGGGCATTGGACTAATGATTATACTAAATGTAATTATTATTCATTCAAATGGCATAATGATGAATTTTGTGTAAGTGTAGATAAGAATTCTATTATATTATCTAAAGCTAATGATGGTAGATTTATTTATAGCGGAAATAGCTATGACGAATTAGAACAAGCAATTTTAAAATCATAAGGAGAGAACTAATATGAAAAAATATAAAAGAAAAGTATCAGTATTAAAAAAAGATATTGATGAATATGATGAATGGAATAAAAAACGTTATGATGAAAGAGATAAAGATAATATCTTTCCAATCGGTATATCTGATAGGGAGTTTACTCATTTTATAGTTAAAATGTTTCTTGATGATGATTGGTACGTTAACTATCCAGCTGGCATAGAACAAATCAATGAAGAAGCATTAGAAGAAATCATCTATATGTTTACACATATGAATCCAAAAGAAAGGGATGAACTAAGAAATAAAAAGCATAGGAGCTGATAACAATGGCTTATAAATTATACATAAATAATAAATTATTTAATGGGATTGGAAACAATAATTATAATAAAGGAACTATTGCAATAAATGGAACTGTATATCAATATGATAATTCAAGTTCATCTGTAACACAGTTTAATATTTATTATCATTATTTACAACCAGAGTCTCAAGCAGTAAATACATATACTGTTAATGATGGATATGCTATTTTAGCTGGCGATATTCCAACTATGACAAATACAGATTATTTATTAGATGGATATTATTATGATAGCTCATTCACTACTCCAGTAACAGCTGGTGATATTGTTAATAAAGATACAGATATTTATTTAAATTGGATTAGTAAAACATATTTATATAAAGTTGTTGGAACATATGAAAAAGTAAATATTGATCTTTTACCAACAATAAATACAAAATATATTTCACAGTTTTATTTTTTATATAAAAGCGGATCACAATATGCACAATTAAATAATAATACAGTTAATAAATCGTATACAAATTCAGAAAATGAAACAATAGAGTTCAATGGATATATCTTTTCAGAAAGTAGAAATAATGCATCTCAATTAAAAACAAATGATGATAGACGTGCAATAATTACACCAGCGATGAATGGTAGACTTAAATTTTATTATAGAGCTGGTGGGTCTAGCGATACCGGTAATTCATATATATCGACATCTAGTGGTGGAAAACTATGCATTACACAAACATCACATTCAAATATACCGGCATCAAACTATGTTGTTGATAATAATGCTCCACAAGAATATACTGCAAATACTATATATGAATCAATGTATTTTACTGTAAGCGCAAATCAACAATATTATGTATTTCTAAACTCAACAACAACAACAACGCCACGACTTATTTTATATGGTTTCAAATTTGTTGCAGATTAAAATAATATAGAAAGGAGAAACTATATGAAAAAATTATATAAATATCCGCCAAATGTTAAATGCCCAGAAACAATATATGAATGCATATTAACAGTAAATGGTGTTTATATACGACGAGAACATATTTATATACATTTTGATTGGACATATGAAGAAGTTCTTGTTTGTAGAGAAGCAACTAATCCATCAGAAACACCGTGGATTGGATTTATGGATTATAGAGAAGCATTTCAATATTTTAAATATATTTGTGATATAAATAATGATCCATCACTTAGATATGTATATAAACCATACGAGAATATGGTTGAATCATATAGACTTAATAAATGGGAATATATAATGACTTTCTTTGATACATATATGAAACAGCATCCAAAAGATTTTTGTTTAAAGCAAGTATTGAATGATGCCGGTTACAAGGAGGTATAAATTATGAAAAAGAAATATTCAATTTTTGGATTTCATAATAATACTAATATACCAGAAACAGCATTTAAATATTTATTAACTCCTCGTGGATTATATTATCGTGCAGAACAGCTTTATATACATTTTGATAATACATTTGAAGTTACTCCAATATGTAAAGAAGCAGTTAAAAATGGAAAGTGGTCTGGATGTATGGATATTCATAATGTAATAAGTTTGCTTTCTATATCATATGAAAGAAATAATGCATATGAAAAATTATATAATAAACATATAAGCAATCAATTAAATAGAATATTTGCATTTATGCTATTGAATAATCTTTCAAATATAAAACAAGCATTACTAGATAATGGATATAAAGAAATAAAAGAATGAGGTGAACTATATGCGATATGATAATACAAAACTAAGAACAGCATATGATTGCTATGAAAGTAATTATTCATCATATGTTCGTGCTATAGAAAATGATCATTTATATAATGGCATAATTGTTTTTAGACCAGGAAGTGATATAGAATGGCTTGGATATGCGTGGCTGATAATGCCAGATACTCACGACATAGAAAATATAAATGTTTCAGATTATGCATTTGTTAGACCAGACACAAAAGAATATATGAAAGTATTAAATAGGAGAAAAATACTTAGGAGGAATCCATATGCGATACAACTTTGACAATATGTTAACATTATCTGATGTAGCAGAAAATCCAGATACATATATTAGAAATAAAGCAATTGGATTTAACTCAATAATCGTACAGTTTAGCCCATTATATATAGATAAGCTTATATATGATAAAATTAAAATACCAAGAATGATGGTTTTTAATAAAACAACTGGTTTATATGATATTGTACTTTTTACAAGCAATGTAAAACCAGTAACAGAATTAGATATGCTTGCAGATAGGCCAATTACTATATATAGCGTATATTAAGGAGAATAAACTATGGAAGAAAATAAATTTATTTTAACAGATATTGGAGTAATTTACACACCAGAGAAATTATATATCTATTTCGATGGTCATTATGAAGAATTTACAGAGACACCAAAAAGAACTATTGAAACAGAATGGTATCCGCTTCAGACAACAGAATTAGCTGTAGCTTTTGTTGATGCTATGAATTCAGCATTAGTATTTCCAACATCGCAAACTGGTGATTATGAAGCTCAAAAAATGCTTAAACACATTAATAAAGTTTCACATTGGGAGAATATTGTTAATTTTATTAACCGTTCATATGAGCAACAATTTACTACATATGGATATACTGGATTAAAGAGTATATTAGATACAATTCTTAAAGATAGAGAAAAAGAAAAATCTAAAGAATTAAAATATAAAGTTGGAGATACTTTACAAAATGATGAATATACAATTAGAATTTGTGGTGCGGATAAAGTAAAGAAATGTTATAAGATTAGAACTATTAAGCCAAAGAAATGGATTGGCACAGTATCATATCATATTACAGATGAAGATTTAGATAATAGAGGATATAAACTAAAGGAGATTAAAATATGAGATATGAAACAAGACCATCATCATTTGGATCAGTGTATGAAGATGAATTAAAATCATTTAATCTTATAAAAGTTCCAAATGTAAAAGTATCAATAGTGGAATATGATCATTGCTATTCTACTGATGATGAAATTGTATTTGATACAGATAATTATTATTATGTATATAATACTGTAGCAGATGAATTTATGAATATCATAATAAAGATGAATTATTATTATAATGGATATTATGATCTTATGTCAGTTTATAACTCAATATTAGCATCACAAATAACATCAATAACTGTAACATATAATGGCGTAGATGAGGTGGAATAATGAGATTTGATTTAGATAACGATATAATGTTAGAAATGAGAGAAACTTTTTTCCCTGCATTATATGATACCACGCAAACATATGAGTATAATGAAATGTATAAATATATCAGATATTATGATGATAAGAACGATGAATATTATAATCGTGAAAGAGTATTTGCACTCTTAACAACATATGATAGAAAATTAAAGTCAGAAGTAAGAATTCAAACAAGAACTACTATTATGGAAAGAGTTGCATACAATAAAATGATAAACGATTTTAAAAATTGGGAATATAGTAAATATATGAAATATGATTTCAACAATAGGAAGTGATGTTATGAAATTTAATTATAAACAACTTAAACAAGATAGATTATGTGTGTATCATATATTTGATATATATAAAATTGAAGAAGTTTTTGATGTAGATGGATATGATATTATGTGCAAAAGTAAATATGAATCAACTAATGATGAGACTGTTGTAAATAAATTTCATTTTGATGTATTTAAATTATATAATAGCAGAAAAAATACAATTGTTAATCTAGAACCAGCATTAATAGATAAATTAAAATACAACGCTAAATCTTTTACTCCTTTAGAAGAAACAATTGAAGCATTAAAAACACAAATGGATAATGCTGTAAATGAACTTCTAAAGATGCATTTAACTTCTGACAATGACGGGATGGAATACTATGAAATTGAACTTTGATATAGACTATTTATTTGCATATGATGACCCAACAAAAACAATATATAATGATTATTCTATAAAAAATATTATTTTTGTTCAAGAAGAGCATATTAATCAGAGTAGTGACTGCAAAGAAGATACTAAAGATATTGATCCTATAACTATACATACAGCTATTATTAAAAATCCAAAAACTAATAATATAGATATTGTTAGTTTAAATGAATTAGATTTTAAAGTATACTCTAATAATAAAATGTGGAATAATGTTTATAGAGTATGGAATAAAAATAATATCATAACAAATGCATCAAGTAGAGATATTGAAATGAGTAAAAAGATTGATATCTTTTTAGAGTATGGTGATTCATTATGAAATTAGATTTTAATAAAGTTAGAATGTTTGAATTTAAATCTACGACTGATTTAGATGAGTTGCTTAATTTTTTACGTAAGCACAATGAGTTCTGGGATAGAGATACATATTTATGTGCATATGAAGAATTTCATTATTATAAAATAAAAATATCACAAGATGAATCAATAACACTTCCAACTAGAAAAATTAAATTATTATGTTATGATTTTAATCATACCATTGTGGCGGGTGACAGAATAAATGAAATATAATATTAAATTATTATCTAAAGAAGAATGTATGGAATATGTACAAAATTATAAAGATAAAATTGATCTTGATGATAAAAATAAGTATAAAAGTGTTGATTATATTATTAGATGTGAAAAAAATAATGGAGAATATTACGATTTATACACAAATGGCATATTTTATACATTTTATGAAGCAGAACTGATTTATATCCCGCATCTTGCTATTATAAAATGGATCGCTGATAAAGCTGTTAAAGAAATGCAAATTAAATTTGAAGGGGTGTGATAATATGATATATTTTATCTCAGGACATAGAAATATTACTGAAGAAAATTTTAAGAAACATTATATAGATAAAATTAATAGAGTATTAGAACAAGATCCAAATGCATCATTTGTTATTGGTGATTATTGGGGCGTGGATATAATGGCACAAGAATATCTAGTTTCTATTGGAGCTGGAGATAAAGTCACAGTATATCATATGCTAGATAAACCAAGAAATATTGCAAATGGAATTACTAAAACAATTGGTGGATTCACTTCTAATGAAGCTAGAGATGGAGAAATGACAAGAGTATCAGATTTTGATATTTTATGGTATGATCACGCTCCATCTGGCACTGAGCATAATATGCTTAGACGTATGTATGCTAAATATCAAGGTGGTGAACTAGAATGATACTTGATAATGATGGATTATATTATTATGAAGATATTGTAAATATTAAAAATAATAATGTATGGGACAATATATTAAGAAAGAAAAGATATATAGTTTTTGAAGGATCTAATATAAATAATGATTATTCATTTAATATAACAAAAACAACATTTACTGGTAGGAATATCAGTATTAAATTATATAAGATTAATAATACTAGTTTATATAGAGTAATATCAAATGACCCATATTCAACAAAAGTATTTCAAAAATTATATAAAATTTATTTAAAAAATAAATAATATTTATGGGGGTGATTATTATGATGATGTATGAAGATATTAAAATCCAGCCAGCTAATAAAAGTCTTAGAAGACCAGATACTAAACAACTATATGGATATATTACTGTGAAGGAAGATATTTTTAATAAAGTATTATATGTGTGTGATATAGTTTTTAATGATATACAACCAACTGAACCAACATATAGAGACGAGTTGTATAAAGTAATTGGCTCTATTTTAGCTTATGCTGAAAAAGCTGGGTATGAAAAAGTCCATTATAATAATCACATCTTAAATATTAAAAAAGGAGATGATAATAAATGATGATAGCTACTATTGCTTTATTATCAGCAGTATTTTGTTTACATACAGTAAATATTGCTATGCATTGGATTAGGAGATAATGTATGGAGAACAAAAAATATTATAATAAAGATAACATTCAATATATATTACACTTCCCTGGAATTGATAAGTTTGGTGAAGATATCTGCAATCGTGAAGTAAATAGGAAAATTAAAGTGTCAGATAGGATAACTTTGGTATCCCCTATGAATAAAGCGTATGTAGAAAATTCATATTTAAAGAAACAATGTGATAATAACAACATCAAACTTTTAATTTCAGACTTAGCATATAATACTGTAGAATGGAATCATATAAATAAAATTCAAATGATTTATGACTCATTGATAGAAGTAAAAACAGAATATACAATTATATTGGATGGTGCTGATACAATTATTGTTAATGACTTAGATGATGAGTTTATTGAAAAATGTTTATCATATGGATCTGATATTTTATATAATGCTGATATTCTAAAATTCCCAAAAAATGAATATGAAGTTATTAGTAAAGATGCAACACAATATCATACAAAGTTTATGAACTCTGGTATTTGTTTTGGTAAAACATCTTCATTAATTACTATGTTCCGAGAAATTCTTCCAATTGTTAAATGGAATTTGAAGAATAAGGGCGGAGATCAAGCATTGATTAAACAATATAGATATTGTATTGATGAACACGCTTTCGAAGCTGATTATATGTGTAAAGTATTTACACTATTACATACAACAAATCCATCACATACTGCTGTATATGAAGAAAAAGATGATATTGTAAATATTTACGAATATCCAACACGTAGAACATATTATAACATTGATAGTATTCCAATTAATATTCTTCATTTCCCTGGCGATGGTATGGAAAAATATGGAAATAAAATTGCCAAGTTTGAAGAGAATAGAAACTTTACTATTTCTAAAGATTTATCTATCATTTCAATTATGACTGCTGATTTCTGGGAAGATTCTCCAGTAAGAAAACAATGTGATTACAATGGCGTTCATATTTATAATACTGGATATGATGTTAAACCAGAAGAATGGAGCAACACAATGAAAATTGAATTGATTCTAGAAGCATTAGAACAAATTGAAACAGAGTATGTTATTATATGCGATGGTAGA
>Ga0247609_10007320_pt1 | contig 10529 bp, 2 predicted proteins | sample 172DNAGHGlowgp2_FD_193487 | JGI IMG/M metagenome (GOLD analysis project Ga0247609, IMG submission 193487) | Sheep rumen microbial communities from Palmerston North, Manawatu-Wanganui, New Zealand - 1728 DNA GHGlow gp2 | ecosystem: Host-associated > Mammals > Digestive system > Stomach > Rumen ...
AGACACCGTGGGAAATCGAAGCGTTGACCACCGATTATACCTTTTCCAATCATGGCACGCACACAACTGGCACGGCAGCTGGTAGTTATCTGGACAACGGATGGTATGGTGTGGCCCCCAAGGCCGATATTGTGGCTTGCGGCTTGCCTGCCGAGGCCCTTACCGATGTCAATGTTGCCAATGCTGTCAAGTATATCTTTGATTATGCTGAACGAGCAGGCAAACCCTGTGTCATCAATTTGAGTATTGGCACTAATGTGGGCCCTAATGATGGCTCATCGTTCCTTTGCCAGACATTCTCTTCACTATCCGGTCCGGGCCGCATCTGTGTGGTGTCGGCTGGGAATGATGGCAATGCTCCAGTCTGTTTCCGCTATTTTCTTAACGGACGGGGCGATACGGTTACCACACTGTTGCGCAATCAGTCGGGAGGGTTGCAGCGCAGTGGCTATGTGAGCATGTGGAGCGATCACGATCAGATACATCAATCGCGTGTTGTGGTCGTGAACCGCAACTCGGGAAATGTGGAATATTCCTCACCTCTCATTGGCTTATTGCCCGGCGATAGCGTATATTACTTGTCAAGTGAAGTGGACGAGGCATTGGCTACCTTCTATTCAGGCGAAATCCTCTGTGCCAATGCATTGGAGCCACAGATTGATGGCAGCAATACCGCGCGATATCATTCTATTTGGGAATTTGATGCGACAGCGGTCAGTGACGAGTATTTGTTGGGCCTGCAATATGTGGCAGACGATGAAACATCGCTCGTGGGATGGTGTACCAACAACACCTATTTTTATTCTTATGATTTGCCTGGAGTGGTCGGTGGCTCGTCGGCGGGCTCAATCAGCGATTTGGCGACTACCGATGGCGTTATCTCGGTGGGTGCTTATTCAACCCGCAATACCTACTATTCCAATAGCGGTGACTTAGTGACTTTCAAAGGATTCAAGGTGGGCGACATGGCTAAATTCTCGTCTTATGGACCTGATGAGCGAGGTGTTGCCCGTCCCGATATCTGTGCGCCAGGCGCCATCGTTCTTTCTTCGGCCAATCGTTATGACGTGAACTCTAATCGACAGCGGTGGCCATCTCCCGTGGTTATGGAGCAAGACACGTTCCCCTATTATGCTAACCAGGGCACTTCGATGTCGGCTCCGGTAGTGACTGGTACGATTGCGCTCATGCTTCAAGTTAATCCCGCGCTCACAACGGCCATGGTCCGAGATGTCCTTCGCCGCTCGGCGAACAGGGACGAATATGTCATCAACGGCCAGTCAGACCGTTGGGGATTTGGAAAACTCGACTCTTGGGCCGCTATTGATGATGTGATGACCAACACTTTGACATCTGGAGATGTGAACAATGATGGCGAAATCAACATTGCCGATGTGGTGGCTATCATCAATATCATTTTGGGCAAAGAGCCAGACCATATCGCTCAACTGCTACGGGCCGATGTCAACCGTGACAGCGAAATCGTGATTTCTGACGTTAACTGTGTAATTAACATGATATTAAAATAAAATTATAATATGATTGATTATATCAAAGGTATCATTGCCGAACTCAATCCGGCATACGCCGTAATCGACAATCATGGCATTGGTTACATGCTGAATATCTCGCTATCGACCTATGATGCGCTGACAAGAACAGGGCAGGGGAGTGAGGCCTTGTTATATGTACACGAAGCCATACGTGAAGACGCACACCTGCTTTATGGTTTTGCCACCAAGAAAGAGCGCGACGCCTTTTTGATGCTCATCTCGGTTTCGGGCGTTGGACCGAATATCGCACGCATGGTGCTCTCGTCGATGAGCGTCGAGGAATTCTCGCACGCCATAGCGGGTAATAACGTGGCTATGTTCAAATCGGTCAAGGGCGTTGGAGGAAAAACCGCGCAAAGAATAATTGTTGACCTCAAGGATAAAATAAAACTGGCAGATAATACGTTATTACAAGAAACAGGTCAACCTGCTGGAGAAGCGTTTGACGAGGCACTTGCTGCTCTTGTCATGTTAGGCTTCTCGCAACAAGCATCACAAAAGACTCTTAAGTCCCTGTTTGCCAGTAATCCAACCATGAGCGTTGAGCAAGCAATCAAACAGGCACTTAAGATGATGTGATATTAAAAAGTGGTGGTGTGACTTGATGAAGACTGATTGTTCATGCTGAACCGTAGAAAAATAATTATATCAATCATCATTGGCGCCCTCATCGGTTTGTGGGCGGGGAATGACTCAGTATTGGCACAATATGTGACAAGCACTTTGCCGCCCCCTCCGCCCCCTCCTGACACGCGTCCATCGGCGCAACAGCTACAGACTCCCAAGATTGATATGCTCTTCAATGTCAAGCCCACTGTACCCAAGAGTTATGCCGACATTCAGGAAAATGAAGAGTATGTCGCTGACCTGAAAACGCCATCCAATATCACAAGCGAAGTCGAGTTTGACCCCGAAACGGGTTGTTATGTAGTGCATACCAAATTGGGTGACTATGACATCGTTACCCCTTATATCATGTCGTCCGACGAGTATAGCAACATGGACTTCCGCCGGTCGATGATGGCTTATTATCGACAAAAGAATGCCGAGAGTGCCCAGGATAGTGAAAAGAATCCGTTCAACTTCTTGGACATGCAGTTTGGCATGGGCCCGTTAGAAACTGTGTTTGGCCCTGGCGGTGTTCAACTCAAGACCACAGGTTCGGTCGTTATCAATATGGGTGTGAAGACCAACTCAACCGAAAACCCGGCATTGTCTGTTTCGCAGAGGCGTAAGTCTTATTTTGACTTCGACCAAAAGATTCAAGCCAACATCGCGGCTACTGTGGGCGACAAGATGAGGTTCAACATGTCTTACAACACTGGGGCAACCTTTGATTTCGATAGCAAAAACCTGAAACTGGCCTACGAGGGCAAGGAGGATGAAATCATCAAGAATATCGAGGCTGGTAATGTGAGCATGACTACCGGTTCGTCGCTTATTCATGGTAGCGCAGCCTTGTTTGGCGTGAAGGCTAAGTTGCAGTTTGGCAAGCTCACTGCAACTGCTCTGGTGTCACAACAGAATAGTGAATCACAGACCGTGAGCAGCAAGGGCGGGTCACAGACCAACGATTTCTCGATCTCGGCAGACAAGTATGACCAGAACCGCAACTTCTTCCTGTCCCATTTCTTCCGTGACAACTATGACGAGTGGTGCTCCACTTTCCCGCGTGTCAAGTCTGGTCTGCAGATTACTCGAATCCAAGTTTGGGTGACCAACAATCGTGGCAACTTCAATGAGTCACGCAATATCATGGCATTTATGGACCTCGCCGAGGCTGACGAGAAAAACCTGGCAAACAATTATTGGATAAGGACAGGTTCTGAAGCACCTGAAAACGAGTCCAATAACCTGCTCTCCACCATACAGGAGAGATTCCCCAATGCCCGATATATGAGTGAAGCAAGTAAAGCGCTTAAGCCATTGGAGAATGAGTGCAAGTTTGTTGGTGGACGGGATTATGAGCCGATTGAGAGTGCACGACTCTTGTCATCGTCGGAATACACCTTGAATGCAAGTCTGGGTTACATCATGCTAAAGACGGCATTAGCAAGTGATGAAATCTTGGCTGTCGCCTATGAGTACACTTATGGTAATGATGGCCATGTTTATCATGTGGGTGAGTTCTCGGACAACGTCACTTCGACAGATCAGTCACTTTATGTTAAGTTGTTGAAGGGCACCACGTCTTCACCCCAGTTTCCCATGTGGGACCTTGCCATGAAGAACGTGTATGCGTTGGGCGCCTACCAAATCCAGCAGAGCAATTTTAAGCTGAACATCAAGTACCTGAGCGATACAACCGGTAACGAGTTGACTTATATACCTGCTGACACAATCAACGGTGTGCCCCTGTTGCAGGTGATGAACCTTGACCGTCTGGATGCGAATCAAGAAACCAACATTGATGGCAGGTTTGACTATTTGGAAGGTTTAACAGTGCAGTCATCGACGGGCAAGATTATCTTCCCGGTTGTTGAGCCATTTGGTGAGCACTTGCGTTCAAAATTCTTGAATCCTGATATTGCCAACAAATATGTATATACTGAGCTATATGACTCGACCTTAACGGTAGCCCAGCAGTTCAGCGACAAGAATAAATTTATTCTTGCCGGTGAGTATCAGTCGAGTTCGGGAAGTGTCATCCGGCTCAATGCGACCAATGTTGCCCGTGGATCGGTTGTGGTTACCGCCGGTGGTGTGCCCTTGACCGAGAACAGTGACTACACCGTGGACTATACCATGGGAACTGTCACTATCACCAATCAAAGTATTATCGATGCAGGTACCAATATCAACGTGTCGCTTGAGAACCAGTCCACCTTTAACATGCAGCGCAAGACGCTACTAGGCCTGGACCTTGATTATGCCTTTAACAAGAATTTCCACATTGGCGGTACCATCATGCATTATGGAGAAAAAGCAATAGGCGACAAGGTGGCAATCGGCAGTGAGTTGGTCAATAACACGATATGGGGTGTGAACATGTCCTATAATACCCAGTTCATGTGGCTCACCAACCTGCTTAACAAGATACCCACTGTCAATGCTGTGGCCCCTTCAAGCATCAACTTCCTGGGTGAGTTTGCCCAGTTGGTTCCGCATCAGGCATCAACGGGTTCAAACTCTGGTAGTTCCTATATCGATGATTTTGAATCAACCCAGCGAGGTGTTGACATGCGTACACCGTACTCATGGTCCCTGGCATCTACTCCTTCTCAGGCATCCTCACCTGTTGACTTTAGTAAACCGCTCTTTCCTGAGGCAGAGTTGACCGATAGTATCGATTATGGCAAGAATCGTGCTTTGCTATCTTGGTATTATGTGGATAGAATGTTTACTCAGCGCAACTCCTCTTACGCTCCAGGCTATATTAAGAATGATTTGGATGCGTTATCTGACCCATATGCGCGTGAAGTCGCCTTCAGTGAGGTCTTCCCTGGACGTGAACTCAACTATGGCGAGTCATCGGTGATCCAGACCCTTAACCTCTCGTTCTACCCGCGTGAGCGTGGCCCGTACAATCTTGACACAGATGTGGACGATGACGGTTCCCTAAAGAATCCCGAGAAACGTTGGGGCGGTATCATGCGCAAACTGGATAACACCAATTTTGAACAGTCTAATATCGAGTACATCCAGTTCTGGCTGTTAGACCCGTTCATGAAGAATCCTGATCATGATGGCGGTTACTTATATTTCAATTTAGGTGAAGTTAGTGAAGATGTCCTTAAGGATGGTGTCAAGAGCTACGAGAATGGACTTCCCATCAATTCAGATACCACCTACATCAGAAAGTCCACTTGGGGTAAGGTGTCGTCGCAGACGTCTTTGACTTATGCTTTTGACAACACCAATGGCGCCCGTATTCTCCAGGATGTGGGTCTCGATGGTCTTTCCACGGCCGAAGAGTTCGATTACCCTGCTTATTCAAAGTTTGTGAAGGATTTGCGTGCTATATTGCCCGACTCGACCAAGGCTAAAATGGAGCAAGATCCTTTCTCGCCACTCAACGACCCTGCGAGTGACAACTATGCCTTCTATCGTAATAATTATTATGACGCGCAAAGGTATTCTATCAACGACCGATATAAGCATTATAACGGAACCGATGGCAACTCGCTTTCTCAGAGTGATGCCTCTGACCCGCAATACCAGACTTCTCGATCAACACCCGATGTCGAAGATATCAATCAAGATAACACCTTGAACGAGTATGAGCGTTATTTCCAGTATCACGTGTCCCTCCATCCCGACTCGATGTTTGTGGGCATGAACTTTATCACCGACAAGCAGGAGGCTAATGTCCACACGCGTAATGGAGAGACACAGGTTGCGACTTGGTATCAGTTTACCATTCCTCTGGCCAGTTATGATAAAAGGGTGGGGGCCATTCAGGACTTTTCGTCAATCAGGTTCATGCGCATGTTCATGAACGGATTCAAAGAGACTACCCACTTGCGCTTTGCTTCGCTTGAACTAGTGAGTGGCGAGTGGCGCAACTACAAGTATAACCTGAACATGCGAGGCGATCTTCCTGCCAATGGCAACATCAGCATCAATACCGTTAACATCGAGGAGAATGCATCGCGCGAGCCCGTGAATTATGTGCTCCCGCCTGGTGTGTCGCGTATTATTGATAGCGGACAATCCCAGATTACCCAGCTCAACGAGCAGTCTATGCAGCTTTCGATTAATGATCTTGATGCAGGCGATGCCCGTGGCGTTTATCGCAATACCAATCTTGACTTGAGAACCTACAAGCGTCTGCAGATGTTCGTTCACAACGAGGCTACCATCGGCAATGAGTCCCATTTGAGCAACGGTGACGTGTCTCTGTTTATTCGCTTGGGTTCGGATGTGAAGAACAATTACTATGAGTATGAAATTCCCCTCACGATGACGCCGCAGGGACATTATAGCACCAACAGCTCGTCTGACCGGCTAAAGGTTTGGCCCGAGGAAAACATGCTTGATATCGATCTTGATGTGCTCATCAATGCCAAGAAAAACCGCAATGCCGACAAGATGGCGGGTGTGGAAGGTGTCAACTTCAACACCAGGTATCTGGATGTAGATGACGCACATCCCAACAACAAAGTCTATGTCATGGGTAATCCATCCTTGAGCAAGGTAAGGGTAATGCTCATCGGTGTGCGAAACAATTCACCATCAACCAAGAGCTGTGTGGTTTGGGTTGATGAATTGCGTGTGACCGACTTTGACAGCGAGGGCGGCTGGGCTGCCAAGGCATCGATGACACTCAACATGAGTGATATCGCTACAATCAACATGGGATTCCATAAGGAGACTGAAGGATTTGGCTCGGTTGATCAGAGCCTGACGCAGCGCCGACTCGATAACTACGACCAGTACAACTTTGCCATCCAGACCGATTTGGGACGCTTTATCCCCGAGAAGGCAAAGCTGCATGCGCCCATCTATTACTCGTACAATAACGAAAAGACCACCCCCAAGTACAATCCTCTTGACCAGGATGTCAAGTTGAAGGATGCACTTGATGCTACCGACAACAAGCATCAAAGGGATAGCATTATGGAATATGCTGTCACCCAGCAGACAGCCAAGAGCTTCTCTATCTCGGGCCTTAAGTTTGATGTCAAGACGATGAAGAATCCCATGCCCTGGGATCCTGCCAACTTCTCGTTCAGTTATTCATTCAACAAGCGTCACTTGAACGACCCCGAGAATGTCTATGAGAACACTAACGACTATCGCGGTAGCATGCAATATAGCTGGACCCCCTATGCCAAGCCGTTCAAGCCCTTCTCCCGTTTTATTAATGAGAAGAACAAGAACATGAAGTTCTTCCGCGATTGGGAATTCCGTTGGTTGCCCACCAGCTTGGCTTTCAGCACCAACATCTCTCGTTACTATTATGAGCAGCAAACACGTAATGAGACCGGCATTGATGTGGATTTGCCTGTCGCCGTCAGCAAGAACTTCTTGTGGGACCGTCAGTTTGCTCTCTCATGGAACTTCACCAAGTCGATTTCGCTATCGTTCAATAGCAATACATCGGCTCACATTCTTGAGCCGGTAAGACAGGTCAACAGGAAACTCTTCCCCGATGAGTATCGTGACTGGCGTGACGAGGTGATGAGGTCTATCAAGGACATGGGTACGCCATGGGGCTATAACCAGACGTTCACTGCCAGTTACAAGGCTCCGTTCAGTCAGATACCTATCTTGAGCTGGATCAATGCCAGCGCTTCGTACAATTCCACTTACCGTTGGGATCGTGGAATCGTGATTGATTCCATCTCGTCGGGCAATACGATTGCCAACCAGACCACCAGAACTATTGATGGCCGCTTCAGTTTAGACCAATTCTACAGCAAGATCCCATATCTCAAGAAGGTTGATGAACGCTTCTCGAGCAAGAACTCGAGCCGAGGCAAGCAGACAGCAAAGCGCGAGAAGCCTAAGAAGTATAATCGCACCATCAAGTTGAATACCGATTCGGCCACGGTGGTCAATCACAAGTTGGGAATTAAGAATATCAAGGTTACAGCCACCACTACCGATGATCAACCATTCAAGGTTGAGTACAAGATTAAAGATAAGGACAACCTGTTAATTACCAATTTGGGAACCGAGAGTATCAAACTCACGGTTGCTGAGGTGCCCAAGGTGGAACGCAAGAACTTCTTTACCGAGGCGGCTCAGTACACCTGCCGTCTGCTCATGAGCGTGCGTTCAATCAACGTCAGGTGGAAGAACACGACATCGCTCTCAATTCCACAGTTCGTTCCTGAGATTGGCGATGCATTCGGACAAACCAATCAATATGACGTGATGGCACCGGGCCTTGACTTCGCTTTCGGTTTCGCCGATCAGTCCTATGTTGATAAGGCTATGAATCGCGGCTGGCTCTTGGGTGATAATAGTCAAACCACACCTGCGCTGTATTCACGCACCCAGGAATTCAATACCGAGATTCAGATTGAACCGATATCTGGTCTCAAGATTACGCTTACCGGAAACCGCACTGACAATCGTACCAATCAGATTCAGTTCATGTATACTAATCCGACCACTATCTATGGCGGTAGCTATACCAAGACCCACATTGCCCTGGCTACTGCAATGCAGAGCTCTAAGGCTGATGACAATTACAAGAGCGCCACGTTCGATAAATTCTTGAGTAATATTGAAGTGGTTCAACATCGTCTGCAGGAGAGGTATTATGGAACAACTTATCCCGACGCCGGCTTCCTGCGTGAGAAGTCGATGGGCGGTATCCCCTACAGCGAGGGCAACGGTGTTGTCAATCCGTCGAGCAGTGATGTCCTTATTCCGGCGTTCATGGCTGCTTATACTGGCAAGGACGCCAGCAAGGTTGATCTTAATCCATTCCCTGGCATCGCGTCCATTTTGCCTAACTGGCGAATCACTTACGATGGCTTGATGCGAATTCCGTTCTTTAAGAAACTATTCAAGTCATTCAACTTGAATCATGCTTACCAGTGTGCCTATACGGTTGGAAACTTCAACTCGTTCAGTGATTGGGTGACAATTGGAGATGGACTGGGATTCACTCAAAACATCGTGACAAAAGAAATCATACCGTCGTCGCCCTATAACATCTCTTCGGTAACACTGACCGAGAAGTTCGTACCTTTGTTTGGTTTCACTGCTACGTTCTTCAATGACATATCTTTTAACGCTCAGCTCGAGAATCAACGCACACTCACCCTGAACTCGGCGGCAGGGCAGTTGGTTGAAACCTCTTCCCAGTCCTTTACTCTGGGCGGCAGCTACAAGATTGCCAACTTCAACAAGGTGCTCAAGATCAAGACAAAGCAGCAGAATGTGAACAACGACCTCACGCTCAACCTTAATGTGAAAATGTCGAGCAACACAGCCCTGATCCGTAAACTCGAAACCAACACGGCTCAAGCCACAAGCGGCACTCGCACGTGGAGCATCAATTTCACGGCCAATTATGTGGTAAGCAAGCGCATCACGATGGGTGCCTACTTTGATTACCAGACGAACACTCCGCTTGTCTCGACAACGGCCTACCCAACGACAAACAGCAACTATGGCTTGTCAATCAACATGTCACTCGTCAAGTAGTTAAGTCGATTATGCTTCTCAGTCTCATTGTCTACACCGGAACTGCAATAGCGTTGGCCTGTCTCGGTTGGCATCTTTGTCATCGGGAACGACGCGTCATGTCGCAGGGTGGGGCAGAACTGCCGATTTTCTCTTCTTGGGAGGCATGGTTGTCAATACTCATTTATGTTGTGGTCTCGGCGCTGAGATGGCAAACCAGCTGGGACTACAACATGTACTATAATCATTTTGTGGCTCTGCAGTCACTTGGCGAGTTCTCACGAGTGAATTTTGAGCCCGGTTTCACACTTGTTGCCACGTTGATGGCCAAGGCTGGGCTGCATTTCGCTTTCTATTTCGGTTTCTGGGCAGCTGTGCAGATTCTGCTCATCTATTATGCACTCAGGCATCGCAAGGTCTTGTTGCCCTGGCTAGCCTTGTGTGTGTTCTTGGGACCCTACTATATCTTCTGGATGGGCTTTATCCGTCAGACGGTGATAGAGGCATTGTTTGTGGTCATGGTGGAGTTGATTGTGCGCCGCAAATTCTGGATCTACTTGTTGCTGAGTTTGATTGCGGTTTCGCTACACAGGATGTGCGTTCTTTTCATCCCTCTGTATTTCATTCCGCTTATCCCATGGCGGCTTACAAAGCGATGGGTCCCTGTCGTTCTGCTGCTGGCCTGTGTCGTTTTGGGCTCCTTCCCGCAGTGGATACAGTGGATCTTTGGACGGCTTGGCCATGTTGCTGAACTGATGGGATATGGCCACTACTATCGTCTCTTCATGTCCGATAATCTGGAGTATGCGTTCCGTTTTGTGATTGGGCCGTCTCGTCTGTGCCCCTTGTTGTCATGCCTGATCATCATTTGGTACTATCCTGGAATCAAGC
>Ga0247609_10007321_pt1 | contig 10529 bp, 7 predicted proteins | sample 172DNAGHGlowgp2_FD_193487 | JGI IMG/M metagenome (GOLD analysis project Ga0247609, IMG submission 193487) | Sheep rumen microbial communities from Palmerston North, Manawatu-Wanganui, New Zealand - 1728 DNA GHGlow gp2 | ecosystem: Host-associated > Mammals > Digestive system > Stomach > Rumen ...
ATTGGTTGTTTATGTGCTCACGAAAGTGTAACTTTGCAGACATATTTTTTTAATTATTTGATTGTCAAAAAGTTACTAAAACTTTTTGACATGACAAAGCCTCCGCTTGGGAAAGTAGAGGCTTTGTTATATGTTTTACAGCATGTTACAAAAAGAGGATGTGCCAGAATTTTGACACACCCTCCTTTAGGTGTAAAGCGTCTGTGCGCTTTGTCTTGTGGATGGCAGCTAGGCTGCCAAGTGCTTACTCGATAGCTTACTTCACAACCTTAACAGCGTTGGTGGTGCCGTCGGTGTAGGTGGTAACGACGATGGTCATGCCGTTAGCCTCCTGCATCTCCTGACCAGCCATGTTGAAGTAGCGTACGTTGCTGACGGTCTTGCCAGCCATCATCTCGTCAACAGCGGTGGGCCACTGGTTCTCCTCGATGGGGAAGAATACGCCACCAGGCTGGCTGTCATTCTTGCCGGGCAAGCTAGCAACACAGCTTACTCTCCACTCGCCAGGACCTGCAGCGATGTACTCCCAGGTTTCACCAGTGAAGTCACCTTCCTCGACAACAACGCCGTCCTTGGTAACTACATAGTGTACGGTAGCACCGGGCTCATTGTTGGTAATGGTTACCAGAGCCTTCTCCTTGTCGATGATCACGTACTGGCCATTGGGAGCAGCGCAAGTCTCGGTGTAAACTTCACCCTCTTCATAGTTGTAACCAATCGTGGTAACGGGGAGCTCAACATTGGTGCCGCAACCCAGGCTAGCAGTTGCATTGGGGAAGTCGGTGCCAGCAGCGTAATCTACAAAGCTGTTCCAGTTGTTGGTGTAGGTCATTGCATGGTTCCTGATACCAGAGGTGTAGAAGGGAGCATAGTCGCTACCCATGGTGCAGTTGTCATCGTCCTCAGCGTCAAAGACCATAGTCAGAAGCAGGCTCTTGCCAGGAGTGTAGTGGAAAGGCTCAAAGTCAAAATTGAGGCATACATTCTCACCGTAGGTGGCAAGCAAGTCGCAGTTGATGCTCATATCCTTGACCATGTTGTCGAAGGTGAAGAACTGCTTGACGCCCTCATCATTAATGGCGAACTCGGTATCATCAACCTCCTGGAGATAAATCTTCACATTGCGGGCAATCTCCTCAAAAGACTCACTGTAGAACCAGAAGCTCAGTGATTTGATCAGGATGTTCTGCTTGCCATTCATGTCGGTCAACATGTCGGGAGTGAAGAGCATCTGAGCACCAGTGTGGGCCAGATAGAAGTTGGTCGGTGCCATGTCAAAGTAGCTGCCATTGTAGGTGCTAGCCTCCTCAATGTTTCCTACATTGATTTCGGCATAGTTCTGGGCCTGGACCGTCATTGTCATTGCAGCGATAACTGCGAGAATCATGTAAAATTTTTTCATTGTTTAAAAATTTAATGGTTAATAATAAATGATTATAATCTGAAAAAATAGAATATATTATTCTATTGTAAATCACGCCGCAAAAGTAGCAATTCTAGGCAATAACTCCAAAAAAATGTCAAAAAAACCTTTTTTTAGCGAAATAATGGGCAAAGAAATATGGAGGCGCAAAACTTTGCGCCTCCACAATCTCGTTTGCTAAAACCTTATAGCTAAAGGCTGATAGCTAGAAATTTACTTCATCACCTTAACAGCGCTCTTGGTGCCATCGGTGTAGGTGGTAACGACGATGGTCAGGCCGTTAGCCTCCTGCATCTCCTGACCGGCTACGTTGTAGTAGCGTACGTTGCTGACGGTCTTGCCGGCCATCATCTCGTCAACGCCAACAGGCTGCTGACCCGGAGCGATGGGGAAGAATACGCCACCAGGCTGGCTGTCATTCTTGCCAGGCATGCTAGCAACACAGCTGATTCTCCAATCGCCAGCACCTACAGCGATGTACTCCCAGGTTTCACCGGTGAAGTCACCTTCCTCGACCAGCTCACCGTCGAGGGTTACAACATAGTGTACGGTAGCATCGGGCTCATTGTTGGTGATGGTTACCAGAGCCTTCTCCTTGTCGATGATCACGTACTGGCCGTTGGGAGCAGCGCAGGTCTCGTCGTAAACTACGGGAGCTTCAGCCTCATAGGTGAAGGTCACCTTGGGCAAGAAGGTAAGAGGGCTGTAAATTGTCTCACCCCAATATCCATAAGATACAATAGATGCATTGAAGTCTACTTTTACACCGTTGAAAGAGGTGCTTCCCCAGTGGCCTTCCTCATAAACATAAGCGTCAATGAGAAGGTTGCCGCCCTCATAAACGAAGGGTTCGGTCAGGTCAAACACGAGCTCCTGAGCGCCCTGTACGGGAACTGTCAATGCGTTCAAGCTTGTCAGAACCAGCGTCTCGTCGTCAAAGTTATCCTTTGCATTGCTCTGCAAACCCAAAGCCATCTGACCATCATAGAATCTGATCTCATCAGAGTAGAACTTCACCTGAGTGATGGTTGCTCCGACCATGTCGGTAAGCATCTCGGCAGGATAAATCATCTGAGAGGTCGTCAGCTCGGTATCATACATGAAACCGTACATAGGAACATAATTTGATTGGTCGGTACCGTCACAAACGGTCAACACGTTGGCCTGAGAAGCAAATGCCATCATAGCCACTGCAGCAAAAGTAAAAATTTTCTTCATAATGAATTGAAAATTAATGGTTAATAAAAAGGGTTATTAATAATAGTGTAATATACAGTTTTATTTTATCTTGCAAAATTACTCATTATTTTTTGAATACCACCCAACAAATTTTAAAAAATTATAATTATACTAGATTATTCTCGGGTGTGCAATATAGTGACAAACGGCTATATAAAAAACAGACGCAATACTATCGCGTCTATATAATTTGTTTTGAATAGGCTAGTAGCCTATATTCCAATATATTATAATGACAGTGTTTTTGATTTGCCAGGGCGATTGATGGTTCCTTTTCTGTCAGTGCAATCAATTACAAATGATGATTCAGTTAGGGAACACATCGTCCATGTTAAAAGATGGCTGTCAGTGTTCCCATGATGCTACCCAACAGGGCACCCAACCAGACAATGGCACGCAGTTCCTTTTTCATCACGTCGAGGATGATGGCTTCGGCTTCCTCCATATCCATGTCGTTGATGCGTTGCTCGATGATGGCGCTGATGTCGATGTCCTGCAGGATGCGAGGCAGGTGTTCGGTGATGATGACGCGATAGGCACTCAGGATGCCGCTCTTGATCTGAGCGATTTGTTCATCGTGACCCGACATGAGGTCGCTCATGGTCATATTCATCAGCTGCTCCGACTCGTCGAGGACAAGTCCCTTGACCATCTGCTGCGAGTTGTTGTGCAGGATTTCGTTGATGTGCTTGGCAAGTATGCCTTCCACAAACAGGGCGATGGGCTGGAGGAAGATGTCTGCACCAAGTTTTCCTGCAATGCTCTTGCGTGTTTTCTCCATGACGTGTTCTGTTGCCATTCTCGCAATGCTATCGCCCAGGCTGCTGTCCTGCAGTTTGCTGGTGAGCATCTTGACCACGCCGTCGGTCACATTCTCGCGCATGGCGCTGATGTCCTCCTGCGTCAGGTAATGGCTGGCAAACTGCTCGATGGTCTCACCGTTCTTGCTCTGGGTGGTGACGAACTCGTCGATAGCATCACCGATCTTGGCAATCATGTCGTCGCTCAGGAGGCTCTTTTCCAGTACCTCGCGATTCATCAGGTTCTCGCTTACGGCCTTGCCGATAGCTCCAGCGATACGTGCTTTCTCCTTGGGGATGATGCCCGGGGTGAATGGAATGTGGATTCCCATCACATACTTCGCTTGATGAGGCCTGAACAGCATACGGATAGCAATGTCATTGGTGATATAGCCGATGACAGCTCCCACGGCGGGACCTATTAAATAATGATACATAGTCAGTCCTTAGTTTTTAGTCCTTAGTTGCACTCGTTCTAATTGTTGCAGTAGCTTTAAGGAGCAGCATTGTTACTTACCGCAGGTCCACGACTTGGGTGCCGGCAGGCACTTGTGACTTGTCAAAGGTGAAGGTGCTGGCAGGCAGTGACTTGTGCTTGTAGTCAGTGATTTTGATGACATAGACCGACTTGTCACTCATCTCAAAACGGGCGGTCCTCAGCAGCGAGGTCTTCTCGTCGAAGTAGAGCCACAACGTCTTGATGTTATCCTTCTTCTTGGGAGTGAGTTTGATGACCTGGGTGTTGGCGGTCTTTGCCTTGGCTTTCTTCATGTTGAAGGATGCCTTGAAATGCTTGACAGCAGCCAGGGGGTTGGTCAGCTGCAGGTCATCGGCTGTCGGGGTGGTGATGTTGACCTCTTCGGTAACGGGCGACCAGGACCATTGCGTGGTGCCGTCATACCAGCACTTTGCCTCGGGTGAAATGATGCGGAATTTGGCTCCCTGCATGGCGAGAGAGCCTTGGCTTGTGCCCTGGGCTGTCGTGATACTATACTTGGCTGTTACTCCACCGCTGGCATTGGTTGCTGCGACACACTTGTCAAGCAGGGCGCCAGGCGTTTGAGCCATCATTACGATGGCTGCCACGGCACTAAGGATTGCAATAAAAAGTCTCTTCATCTTATCTTTTAGTTATTGTTACTTCTTGTTCTACTTCTAGATGTTCTAGATACTCTAGATTATCTAGGTAGCAAAAACAGTGCCAACCCGTGTGGGGGCTGGCACTTGGTGTCATGTTCACGAGAACAGCTGGTCGATATCCATCGGGCTGACAAGCACTTGGCGCGGCTTGCTGCCCTGGGCGGGACCGACGATGCCGGCATGTTCCATCTGGTCCATCAGGCGGCCGGCTCGGTTATAGCCGATTTCATAACGACGCTGCAGCGATGAGGTGCTGGCGGTATTGCCCATGACAACAAATCGCACGGCCTCCTCGAACAACGGGTCACGTTCTTTGACATTGCCCACGTTGGCGTCGCTGCCACCGCCCTCGTCCTTGCCGACGTACTCGGGCAGCATGTAGGGCTCCTCGTGGTTGATGTCGCGGTCATTGTCCTCCTGCTCCTTGATGAAGTCACTGATGCGGACGATGTCGGGTGTGTCGACAAAGGGGCACTGCAGGCGCGTCAGTTCGCCATCAATCTGGAACAGCATGTCACCGCGGCCGATCAGTTGCTGGGCTCCGGTGCGGTCAATGATAATCTGGCTGTCGATGCGCTGGGCAACGGCAAAGGCGATGCGGCCCGGGAAGTTACCCTTGATCAGACCGGTGATGACCTTGGACGACGGGCGCTGAGTGGCGATGATCATGTGGATGCCGACGGCACGGGCCTTCTGGGCAATGCGCACCAGCGGCGTCTCTACCTCCTTGCCGGCAGTCATGATCATGTCGCTGAACTCGTCGATGATGCCCACGATATAGGGCATATATTGGTATTTCTTCTCGCCATGTTCGTCGCGAATCTCGCGCAGTTCACGGCGCCACATGTCGTTGTAGTCGCTCACGTTGCGTACCTTCACTTCCTCAAATACCCTGTAGCGGTTTTCCATCTCCTGCACCAGGCAGTTCAGCGTCTTGATGACGCGGTCGGTGTCGGTGATGATGGCTTTCTCCTCGCCGGGGGCTTTGGCAAAGTAGTACTTCTCCAGGTCAGCATATACGCTGAATTCCACGCGCTTGGGATCCACAAGGACAAATTTCAGCTCCGACGGTCCTTTCTTGTAGAGCAGCGACGTGATGATGGCATTCAGTCCCACCGATTTACCTTTACCGGTGGCACCGGCTACCAGCAGGTGAGGCATCTTGGTCAAGTCGGCGATAAACACCTCGTTGCTCACGGTGCAGCCCAGGCACATCGGCAACTTGGCGCGGGTCTCCTGGAATGCTTTGGAACCCAGGACTTCACGCATGGGAACCACCTGCGGGTCACGGTTGGGCACCTCGATGCCGATTGTTCCCTTGCCGGGCATGGGAGCGATGATGCGGATACCCAGCGCTGCAAGACTCAAGGCGATATCATCCTCCAGGTTGCGAATCTTGTTTACGCGGACACCATCCTGCGGCACAATCTCGAACAGGGTGACCGTCGGACCCACGTGGACCATGATCTCCTTGATCTCGATGCCGTATTTGCTCAGCGTCTCACGGATTCGCACTTTGTTCTCGTCCTGCTCCTGCTTGTCCACACTGTTAGGATTCATGCGGATGTCTTGCAGCAGGTCCAGGGTGGGGAAGCGGTAGTGGCGGTATTCGCCAGTGGGGTCGTGAGGGTTGCTCACGTTCATGCCTGCTTGGATGGGCTTGAGGCGGGCTGCCTCACCATTGCCTTCCTCGGTCGGTTGCGCATTGCGCCTGCGGCTACGCATCCGGCTGATGGGGGATGGCTTCTCGACATTTTCCTCTTCGTTATTGCTCTCATTCACGCGTTGCTCGTTGCCTAGGAAGGAGGACTGTCCTGGCTGACTCACCACTTTCTCGGACTCTTCCTTGGTGCGGCTGCGCTTCTTTTCAAACTCATGTTGCAGCTGGTGATAGAGGGCAGAAAAGGTCTGATAGGTAAGGAAGAACCAGAGTATAAAGATGAACACGTTGACTGCTACCATGCCATAGATGCCCAGTAGCCCGATCAGCCACTTGTTGGCATAGAAGCCGAAGTAGCCGCCCAGCGGGAAGAAGGTGATGGGCTTCAGGAAATAGGTCGCAGCACCCACAATCATCGAGAATGTAAAGATGCTGAACAAGCACACGAAGGTATAGGAGAAGAAGTGGGCTTTCTTCTTGCGGATGAGCCTCATGCCGATGGTAGCAAACCACAGGACGATGATGAAGGCGGCAACACCCACACCGCTCGAGATGAAGAAATCGCTCAACGAGGCGCCGACGGCAGCTCCGGTGTTACGGATCTGGTCGGGAACTTGGGCATTCTCGATCATCGAGTAGTTGGTGATGCGGTCCTGGTCGCTCATTCCTGCCGAGAGGAAGAACGACAGGAACGAAATCAGCAGATAGATGGCCGTGAAAAGCATCAGGATACCTGTGGCAAACTTGAAATTGCCATTCTCAAAGAATGCCTTGACGCGATCCCATTTGGAGCGGTCCTCATTTTCTATGGCTTGCTTGGCTTGCTGTAGCCTGATATAGTCTTCTGACTTCTGTACGGCACTAATGTCGGGGTTGTAGTTACCCTGATTATCAGATACTTGTCTGTTTTTGCTGCTTTTATTCTTACTCATCTTGCTATCGTATTACTTTTGGGGGTGTAAAATTACAAAATAAAATTGGTTTACAAACGCAAACACAACACTTTTTTTCAAAAAAATTTTTTCACTACTTTTTTAGGTGGATATAGCACCAAAAAATGGCTTCCTGCGTCAAGAATTTCTATCCTCGGACTTCCTTCTTGATTGTTTCCTTGACCTGGGCCATATTGCTGCGAGACACGGGGAGTGACTCGTTGCAGTGCTTGATGAGCAGCTGCATGGCGCCTGCTTGTGAAATGATACGTTCCACCTGTTGCAGGTTGACCAGAAATGCGCGATGGCACCTGACAATCATCGGATAGGAGCTTAAGTCTTCTTCCATCTGCTTGGATGTGGCGCGCAGCATATCGTTATGTACTTGGCCGTCACGCAATTGGTAGATCTTAACGTAGTTCCCCACAGCTTCTATATATAATAGGTCGGGGATGTGTACTATAGTGGTTTCACTGGTATTCCCCTTGAGAACGACAGTCGACGGCATTCCCTCTGGAGTCACTATGTCTTGGTCAGCTTCTTCGGCAGGAATTGAGACTTGGCTGGGCTCGTCAACAGCAACGGTTTGATTCTCATGGGATTGGATGATGCTACGGTGTGTCTCCTCCTGTTGCAGCTGTTGCAGCTGTTCGTTCAATAGGCGGGTTTCTTCCAATTCAGCCGCAAGATACCTGCTGCGGAACTTAAACCGCCAGTAGAGACCGATGGCAAAGGAGCAGAAGGCGATAATCAGTAGTGTCTCAAAGAGGTTGCTCCAGGAAAGTACATTACCAGGCACCATGGCACTCATGGCGAAATGGCGATATAGACAAATCAGGAGCGAGACCAGTGGGGTGTTGATGAGTTGGAACAACAAGTTGCGGCGAATGATGTAATCAACCCCGTGCTCGTAGGACCTGGGGCTCTTGAGGACGTACTTCAGGATGCACTCGGTCACAGTACAGGATATGATACCCATAAGACCCATTGCCAGCAGATGAACCCAAGCCATCCACTGCCAGGCTTCCAGACCGAATGGCTTGAATATCGCAAGCGCCAGTACCGTAAAAACGGTGCTGACGATACGGGTCGTGATCGTTTCTTTTTGTCCTTGGCTCATTCGGGTGTCAAAAGTAGTGTTATTCGTTGGAATGACCAAACCATTCATCACAAATATACGATTTATCCCACTTTTGACTACCATTCATCACATAAACCTGCAGAATATCCCAGAAACTTGTAGGGCAGGGGAATTGGCAGTTATTTTGCTGCAGCCAAAGGCAAAGTCGGCACCTTGCTGGCAGGCGTCAAGGCCAAAATGAGTTATCAAACTAATCACATAAAAAAATAAGTTATGACACGCAGAACTATTATCGGAATTATTTTCATCGTGGCTGCCTTGCTCAAGCTGGCAGACATGTGGGGCATTTTCCATCTGAATTGGGAGCATTCCTGGACTCAGTACTTCGGTCCTCTTCTGCTTCTCTATATAGGAATAGAACTCGTCATTTATGGCTTCAACCACAATCCGTCACAGTGGTTGCATAGGCCGGTGCCTCAGGGCGAGGATGGCAAGCGCATCTGTTGTGCCGTCCGTTTAGGGGCCGATGAGTATGTCTATCAGGGTCAGACTTTCCATGGTGCCCGATTGGACGCCTTCTGCGGCGGCCTGCGGTTGGACTTGCGACAGGCCATTATCAGCGAGGACGAGGAGATAGACATCCACACCTTCCTGGGTGGCGTGGAATTGCTCGTTCCCACTCACGTCAATGTGGTTGTGAAGAGCCACAGTTTCATCGGTGGCACCGGTGACGAAACGGTAAAGTGCCACGATGTGAATGCCCACACCATCCACATCACCGCCAGCAACTTTCTGGGCGGCGTGAGCGTCAAGCATCAATAAACGAATTTACAAACAATTAACATTATTATATTATGACTTCAATTATAATCATATCAATCACATTAGTAATGATGTTGCTAAGAAAGTTGAATATCAGGATGTTAGCCGTTTCGATAACATTGTTGACGACGGTGATGGCATTTGGCAAAGCACCTGATCTGAATGGTGTGGTCCTTGATGAGAACGGCGAGCCGATGCCATTTGTGAACGTGGTCATGCTCACCTTGCCCGACTCAGCCTTTGTTCAGGGCGCGATGACCGATGACCAGGGCGTCTTCCAGATTGTGACACCCAAGGATGGCGCCTTGCTCAAGGTGTCGTGTATCGGCTACCAGACGCAATACTTGAAGGCGGTACCTGGTCTAACCATCAGGATGAAAGAGGATGCCCTGTTGCTCAGCGAAGTGGTGGTGAAAAGCCAGTTGCCCAAGACCCGCGTCAAGGGCGAAGCCATGCGCACGACCGTCGAGGGCACCATCCTTGAGAAGGCCGGTACCGTGGCCGATGCGTTGGCACGAGTTCCCTCGCTGGAAGCCAAGCGTGACGGCGCTGTGACGGTGCTGGGACGCGGCGAGGCCGAGGTTTATATCAATGGCCGCAAGGTGCAGGACGTGAGCGAATTGTCCCGTCTGCGTTCTGACCAGATCCAGCACATCGACGTCATCCAGAACCCGGGCGCCCGCTATGCCGCCTCGACCAAGGCCGTTGTGCGCATCACGCTGAAGAAGGCGCAGGGTGACGGCTTCAGTTTCCAGGACAACCTGACGGGTATGTATCAGTATGGTCACACCATCACCAATAACCTTGACCTGAACTACCGCACGGGTGGATTGGACATTACCGCTTCGTTCTGGGCAGGCCGATTCGGGCACGCTAAGATGCTGCAGGAAAACCAGTTGTCTTATTTTGTGGGCCCTGACTGGGTCGAGGGCCGTGTCACGCAGGAGGGCAGGAACATCTGGAAAGGCCTATCGCCCCAACTTCAGGTGAATTATGTGGTCAACGATAACCACAGTTTTGGCGCCTTTTACAAGTATGACCGCCACCCCAGCGCCGACTTCCGTGACCAGTTCACCACCGATAGCTATGTGAATGGCGTCTTCACCGAGCGCTCGGTGAGCGACGTCGAGCAGCACGACCGTTTCAGGAAGCACATTTTCAACGCCTATTACAACGGCAAGGTAGGTTCCCTGGGCATTGACCTGAACGTGGACGGCCTGTTTGACCGCACCGAGACGCCGGGCAGCACCAACGAGACAACCGTCTTGGACGGCGTCACCGTCAGCCGCAGCATCGAGAGCAATACCAGCAGCCGCAACAACTTCTGGGCCTCGAAGCTCATCCTGAGTTACCCCGTTTGGCAGGGCAACCTGTCGGCGGGCGGTGAATACTCCTACAACCACCGCACCGATGCCTACTCGTTCTCGGCCAC
>Ga0247609_10007322_pt1 | contig 10528 bp, 9 predicted proteins | sample 172DNAGHGlowgp2_FD_193487 | JGI IMG/M metagenome (GOLD analysis project Ga0247609, IMG submission 193487) | Sheep rumen microbial communities from Palmerston North, Manawatu-Wanganui, New Zealand - 1728 DNA GHGlow gp2 | ecosystem: Host-associated > Mammals > Digestive system > Stomach > Rumen ...
TGTGGCTACAAACATCGAGTTTGAAGAACGCGTGGCCATCAAAGAATTCTTCATGAAGGGTGTAACCCAACGTGATGAGAACCAGACAACAGTGAGTGTCAGCAACGCAGAGAATCATAACAGTTTCTTGGAGCAGAAAGAGAAGTTTAAGAAAGAAGCGCGTCGACTTCGTAAACTTAATAATGAGTATATCGTCAGTGTTCATGATCTTTTCGAAGAAAACGGAACTGCTTACTATGTAATGGACTATGTAGATGGCGAAAACCTGGCTGAGCGTTTAAAGCGAACAGGCAAGCCTATGACAGAGCTGGAAGTCCGTGAGATTCTCCCCCAAATACTCGATGCGTTAAAGTCTGTCCATGATGCAGGGATTTGGCACTTAGATATGAAACCTGCCAATATCATGCTGACTAAAGATGGCAGAGTGAAACTCATTGACTTTGGAGCCAGTAAGCAATTGAATGCTCAGAAAGGTGGTGCAACAACTAGCACTGCTATCAGTTATACTAATGGCTACGCCCCTCGTGAGCAGATGGAACAGAATTACGACAAGTTCGGCCCTTGGACAGATATCTATGCATTGGGAGCCACGCTATATGCACTTCTGACAACTAAACGGCCACCATTACCAACAGACATTGATGATGATAGTAGCGAAGACAAACATAAGGCTCTTCCTATGTCTGAAAATGCAAGTAAAGAAATGAGAAGTCTTGTATTATGGATGATGCAGACAGACAGGAATAAAAGACCAAACGATGTTAAATCCATAATGCCACGCTTATCTAACATATATCAAGGTGAAGAGAGAGGGAAATATACACCAAATGAAGATACGATTATCGATTCAGTTGAATTTGATAATAATCTAACCATAGAGGCATTAGAAAAAAGACCATACAATGATGTCTCCGCTCAAAAACTATTAGGTTATTGGTATTATTTTGGTCTTAAAGGAAAAAGGAATAAAAGACTTGCTTCTTTAAAATATTTATTAGCTGCCAGGAAAGGTGATGATGAGTCACAGATAATCCATAATTTGATAGTCGCTAAAGAAAAGCAACTCAATATATTTTTCTCAGTCATAGCGATTTTATTATTTATAGTCTTATTTGTTAATTGTTTTTTTGAAGAATGGATAAGTAATAATTGGGGAGTTGGAGCGCCCGTTCTTTCGCTTTTTATTTCATGTTTTTCAATCTTGGGTATAATATACTTATATATAGATATTTGGGATAACAAATAGAAGGTTGTATATTTATATATTCGTAGTATAAATGAACAAGTTAGAGTTGCTTATAAATACAGTATATCAGGTAGTTGGAGAAAATCATTATTTGATAGACGCTATACAGAAGATTAAACAATTAGGTATAGCAGCAAAGGTTGTTATTCGTATTAATGATGAAAAAGGATCTTTGTCAAACAGCAAATCAGGAGATATTATATATGGAGTAAAAGACCTTATTCCAATATACAAGTTTTCCAAACTCTATTCCCAGATAATCGATTCAAAAGCGGAATACATAATCGATAATAATTATTCTGATTATAATAATGGTAAAAATTTACATGATTATATTTCAGTTGAATGTAGTACTCCAGAACAGCATTTAGTTTTGGACCGTTTAGAAGAAATAGATTTTCTTAAAGAAGAGACTTTATCATTGTTTGATATTGTAACGATTTTCTCTATTTCATATACGTTAGCTCATGAGATTGGACATATTCTCTATGATAATGAGATTGAGAATCAGATTGAACGAGAAAGAAAAGCAGATTCATTTGCCTTTGAGTCGATTAAGTCAATGATAAAGAATGATTACATTGATAATTACAGAATTCTTGGAGCTTTCCTTGGAATAGCTCACGTTCTTCTAGGAAGAACACAATTTGAGGAACAAAAAGACGATTTACATCCACATAGTATAGAACGATTATTTGCCTTACTAGATTCTTTGGAATTAGAGAACAACTCAATTTTCTGGGAACTGGCATATAATATTGTATACAAATGGCATAATAAATATGGGATACCATTAGACTGGGAGAATCCTGCATCATATTCATTTAAGGAGAAAATGATTGATGCTTGTCACCACTATAAAAAAGAATAGATATGCAACATCTACAACCTAACACCACCTTGCAGGGTGGAAAATACAGAATAGAGCGAGTGCTGGGGCAGGGAGGCTTTGGTAATACTTATTTTGGCTACAATACTATTTTCAATGAGCCTGTAGCTATCAAAGAATTCTTCATGCAAGGCGTTAATGATCGAAATGCGTCGAATGGTTCTGTTAGTGTCAGTATTGAAGGTAATAGGCCTCAGTTCGAAGAACAACGAGAGAAATTCAAGAAAGAGGCTCTTCGTATAAGAAAACTCGATAATCCTCATATAATCAAGGTGCATGATTTGTTTGAAGAGAACGGTACAGCCTATTATGTGATGGATTATGTGGATGGCGAGAACCTTGCAGAAAGACTGAAACGAACAGGTAAGCCAATGACTGAGACTGAGGTTCGTGAGTTGTTGCCTCAGATCCTTGACGCTTTAAAGACGGTTCATGATGCTGGAATTTGGCATCTTGATCTGAAACCAGCCAATATCATGGTTGATAAGTCTGGTAACGTAAAATTAATAGACTTTGGAGCATCTAAACAACTGAATGTTCAAAAAGGTGGAGCAACAACAAGTACAGCCATCAGCTATACAAATGGTTATGCTCCACGAGAGCAGATGGAACAGAACTTTGATAAGTTTGGCCCATGGACAGATTTTTATGCTCTTGGCGCGACACTATATACATTACTGACAAACAAGCGCCCTCCTCTTCCCACAGATATCGATGATGATATAACGGAGGACAAACATATTGCCTTACCATTCTCAGAAGAAGTTGGCGACGAAATGAAGCAGTTAATCTTGTGGATGATGAAAACAAATCGTAATCAGAGACCACAAGCGACTTCTGAAATAGAGAACTTTCATAATGCTGCTCAAATTGAAGAACGGAAGGACAGTGGATTTGATGATGAAGAAACGATTATTGCAAAAAACGACATAAAGGATGAAAAAACAATAGAGCAATTGATTCATAAAGCCCAAGCTGGAGATGCTAAATCTCAGAATGAACTTGGTGATTGCTACTATTTTGGAAAAGGCGTAGAAGAAAACTATGATAAAGCTTTCGATTGGTTTAAAAAATCTGCAGAACAAGGATATCCTGCTGCGCAGTTCAATCTAGGATTATGTTTTTATTATGGTAAAGGTGTTAAAGAAGATACAGATAGAGCACTTGAGTTTTTGAAACAATCTGCAGAACAGGGACATTCTGTAGCTCAAGAATGGTTAGAAAAGTTATTTGGTTCTGAGAGTCGAACTAAGAAAACTGTTTCATATGGCAAAAAGGATACGCATGAAATGAAAGATACAAATGGGTGGCATAAGGTATTGGCATTCGTCATTACATTTATTCCTTTTATTATATTATGGTCTGTTTATTTCCATAATATTATATCTTTCTTGGGAGAACGATTGCCAACTATATGGGCTTCATATTTCTTTTGGTGGTTAGGACCTGTAATAGCTCTTTTCCTTTGGTATCCTTTAAGGGGCTTAATTTGTTACATAATTAACCGAAATAATCGGCATATAAATCTACATGATATCATCATTACAGAATTTTCCAATGCTGAAAGAAATTGGAAGAATTGGATTCCATTCATGATATTTAATGTAATCGTTTTATTGTTTTTTGTTTATTTTAACGTCTCAAATTCCAAAACAGATCATCCACAAGGGATAGGAAATCTTAAAGACTCTATAGAAGAAGTTATTGACTCTGTTAAAGAGATAGTACCGATTATTTCAGATAATATTATTTCAGATCATAAAATTATATTAAACGGAGATGCAGCAGGCTATCCCATAAGTATTACATTAGATGTTAATAATGGCCAAGCATCTGGTATATATAAGAATATTAAATATGGAACATCTATGTATGTGTCTGGTACATTAGACAACCAGTCTCTTAAACTGACAGGGTATGAAGATGGTAAAGTATACCGTTTCTTTTTATTCAAAAAAACAAATGACTCTTTTATTGGCACTTTTGGAGCTGAAAATGGTAAGCAATTGACGACAAAAATGCATATTGAAACTAATGAAAAGAATGATGAAGAAACAAATTCTTACGATTGGTCAGGAGATTATATCGCAAGACGCGATTTGGGAAATACTGCAGGAGGAACGCCAATAATGCTGAATACATATATTCACTTAACTCGATTAAATAATAAGAAATATAATGGGACAATAGAAATTGGAGGGTACCAGACTTTTTCTGCTCCAGCAAAAATAGAAGGCTATGTTAGTGAGAACAAAATAAGGCTTTATTATGTTTCTTGTAATAATGATAATGGAAATGTTCAATGGAAAGAAATCTGTCAAAAGGATACGCCTTTGCTTTGTATGGAACTTCTTTCTGGTAAGATAGATGTACAGTGGTTTCTTGCAATGTGTGATGCAGGATTGGTTGAACAAGACACTCCTATAACAAAGGAATGAAAAATCACTGATAAACAATAATATGCAATATACAGAGGATACATGGATAATTTTATAGGCTCACAAGTATTTTTAAATTAAATATATTATATATGGAAGGCTTAGTCGTTATACTAATTGGAGTGGCTGTGTATGCTGCTATTGCTGCGCCAATCAAAAGGAGTAAACATAGGGCAAATTGTCCTAAGTGTGGAACTGAATGTAAAGCAAGTCCTTGGGGAACATCTCGGTACTTTGAAGCAAGATATAAATGCCCCAAATGCGGATATAAATTCTATGCAACTTATGATAAATTATAATCCCCAAATCACAAGGTGTCTGACACTTTTTGAGCATGGTTTTGTAGGATGTGATGAAATAATACCATGTCTTATATTTAGAAATAAGAACAACGAAGAATATTGTTTTTATAGTTTCTCTGGAACAAAACTTAAAGTAAAGGAGACGGATGACAATAACACCCTTTTCGTAGATGATAAATATCAGTTTAATACATTAGAAGGAGTATTCATCCATGATAAACAAGATGAAGACAATGTGTATATTAATTCCTACCAAGAAGATAATTATGATTATGAAAAGGATGCTTGGTTTGCAATGACCGATGGTCAATATGGAGATATGCCAGATGATTTTGACGGAGATTATGATTTCACTGGACACTAATACATAATCTAGATAGAAGATAAAAAGGCAACATAAAAGTATACATATACAAAAAATGACATATAAAATAGATTACGAACAACTAACAAAGGTAACTCAGCAGGATTTGGACGAAGGTGTTTGGGATGCTGAGCATAAAGGATTGTATAGCAAGGATGGAAAGAGATTCTTGCAATATATAAGACCTAAGAGCCTTGAATGGGGAGTGCCTGATACTTTCCAACTTAAATCTGGAGTAGAGGTGATATGTGAGAAGGCATTTGAACAGTACCATTCTCCACTCACATCTTTTGTGATTCCTGATAGCGTTGTTGCTATTGGCACTGAGGCTTTCCAGCAAATGAGACTACCTCAACATGCAAGTATTATTATACCTAAAGGGTTGATATATATAGGGCATGTTATATTCGGAAGTTATCACGGAATATTAAATATTGTATTTGAAGAAGGAATCACAAAAATAGACTTGGCCAACATACTTGATTTTCCAGCAGCATTAACAGTCTATCTGCCATCTACATTAGAAAACATCGGTGATGAAGGATTTGGAGGGTGTGAGGTAAGTCATATTCACGTAGCAGAGGGAAACAAACATTTCTGTGTCGTGGACGGAATATTATATGATTATGCCAAAACTACATTGCTTAGATGTCCTGTTACCAAAAGAGGAGAGTTGAGAATACCAGAGGGAGTTACTACAATTGCTTCTTATGCTTTCCAACTTAGCGGATACCAAGATGCAATTGATGCAGAATCAGAGCCCAAACTGTCCGTTATTCTACCTAATAGTCTTACGAAGATTGAAAAGAGTGCCTTTAGGGCTTCATGGATTGAATCGCTATACATCCCTTCCAATGTGTCTAAAATAGAAGATAGTGCCTTTGAATGGCCTGTAAGCCTTGCTATTCAGGTCGCTCCAAATAATGACTATTATGAAGTAAGGAATAATCTTTTAATCGACAAGAGAGAAAAGAAAGTCTTGTATGGATTTGGTGATTGCATAGAGATTCCAAATGATATAAAAACGATAGCGAACAATGCATTAGGCCATTTGGAACTTAAATCATTAGTAATACCTGAAGGTGTAACTCGGATTGGAGTCTGGAATTTCAATCTGAACACTCTATTGCATATAAAATTGCCTTATACACTTCAAGATATTACCAGATCCTCCTTTTGGGGGTCATCAAGAGAGCCCCAAGATGTTAAAATTGAAGTACCATCAGGGATGGGTGAGATATACAAGGAGAAGATATATGACTTTTACGGAGATTATGATATAACATCTTTTATTAAAGAAAAGGAAGTTTGTGAAATGGAAACCAATAATGTAACATCACTCGTATATGCTGATGAACTGCGTCAGATATACGATAATTATTGTCAAGGCTTTCTAAGCCAAGAAGAGTATGACTTCCAGACTGGTCTTTATAAGAAATGGGGTGATGACGGGATAGCATCCAATGGGCTTCATGTTGTAGAGAATGGTACCTTTGGTGATGAGGACCTATATAACATATCAAAAAATGTAAGCCAATTTATATCAGGGCGATTCATCGTTAATAATGAATTCGATCATGATTTCTGTTGGCTAAAGTACTTTGCCACACGTCCATGCTTTCATCACTTGTGCTTTACATACAAGAAGACGGTGTATAGTTGTCTGATAGGTGTAGTCATGGAAAATGGAGAAGTGTGGATAAGTTCACAAGATGCAGAGAATTTATTTAGAGAGTGCATGAGCAATTGTCTATACCCATGTATCATCCCAGTCACTCAGTCTGGAGAGATATATGATGAGCAGACTCCCGTACTTGATGCCAAGACTCTGCAACCAATAGATTTTGATGTGCAAGAAGAGTTTGTTCCACCAATTATGACAAAATATGAACTGCGAACTCGTGCAATCAATGAAATCGCATTATATTTGATGGATAGAGGGTGTTCCAATATCGCTACTTGTGACATCATGAGCATATCTCCTTCAATTTTCTTTAACGACGAAGATGGAAAACATTCCTATATAGTAATCAGGTCATTGCCTGCTGGATGCGATTCGAGGATTTATAGTTTCAATAAGGGCGTGATTGATTACCACAAAAACGACAAAGGGTACTTCGTTAATCTCCTTTGGAATAACCTCGATGGAAACAATGGCAATTTCATGGATACCAAAATAATAAAAAATGGTTCATATGTTCATAAAAAAATAGAACTTGAACCACTTGATCCTATTGAGGTGTTTGAGATAAACCACCCACGTTTTACCTTTGTAAACGAAAAGTTGTATAGCGTTGTGGATAAAGACATTGAAGCAAACTAAGTGCAGCCACAGGGATATGAGAAAGCATCAAATTTCTTAATGCAACGACAGAACCATCATGAATAATATAAAAGAACATATAGAAGAGGCTAGACAGAGAAACCTGCAGCGATTCGTGCATGCGCAGGATAGTGGAGGCCTCTATGATGGTACTGGTACTTATGCTGAGGCTTTGCAGGAAGTGAAGAATGGGCATAAGCGAGGGCACTGGATTTGGTATGTGTTTCCTCAGATGAAGGGATTGGGTCATTCTGAGATTGCCCAATTCTATGGCATCAATGGACGTGAAGAAGCCAAGGCTTACATTGAGCATCCTGTGCTTCGAGAACGACTGATAGAAATCTGTGAGGCTGTGCTGAATAGCGAAACGTCAGTTTATGACATCTTTGGGCAGGATACCATCAAGGTCAGAGCCTGTATTTTGCTCTTCGCATCAGTCTGCGACATACCAGTATTTAAACAGATAAAGATTAAATATTGTTGGTAATATGGAAATAACATTTGAGAAATGGGAAGATGGCAGATGGTTTATCGTTCTTCCAGATTATGATGGTCCACAAGAAGACCTTGAAATGGTTGATGGCGCAGATGAGTTTTTGGATGTACTAACAACTGATGGTTTATATGTTACTCTCGATGTAAGTCTTGAAGGAAATCAATATATGCATTGCTTAAAATTAGTAAAGCATGATGAAATTGGAGGAACATATGAAGTCACTGATCATGGACGCTTTGATAAAGATATATGGCTATGTAATGTAGTACATTATCTATTTGGAGAGCATCCTGAGTTTATTTTTTTTGATATAAAGTAATAGAGTTGGTGAATTATGAAAAATGAATTAATGAGGCGACCCAAAGAAAGTAAGATAATACTTACATCGAATATGATGTTATGCATTCCCTTTTTTATCTTGTGGGGAGTGTATATGCTATTAGGAGCGGCTATGACACCACTTAGCCCAATGGATGAGTCATATAAGATGCTGACAACAGCAGAGAAGTATATTGGTATTGCTATTTGTGTTTACGTATGCATCTACTCTCTTATTTCTATAATACAGAAGGATACACCTATTATAAAAAGGTATCTATGTTGTCTGCTATTGGTTACAGGCATAATTGGATTTTTCTATCTTGATAGTCGATGGCTATATTTTGACTTTGTACTGATCATCTCTCTAATATGTGCAACACAGAAGAGTGTGAAAACAAAGAGTGCTGATAATGCTACGGAAATAATGAATAATACAGCTGAGAGGGCTGTAATGATACTGAATGCTCCATCAAATAATGAATCTATATAAAAAACAGTATGGATTATACACTAGAAGATTTAACAAAAGCGATATGGAAATATTACATCAGTTTAAACACGGTAATGCTATGATGAATATATGTCATAGTACAAGTTTTTGGGAAAAAGTGTCTAAAGGTGAATACTTTTGCCATTATTCTGATAAGAATGGGACTTTTATTCAATCTGATGACTGGTATAGAAAAAACATAAAAGAAAGTGAAATACCATTATATGAGTATTATTGTGAATTTATTGAGAGATGTTTGGAAGACTTAGACAATTTAGATGATGAATTAAAACAAAAATATGACAGAGCTCGACCATTAGAATTTAGCTATGATATAAGAATTATCAATAACAACAAACTTGAATTTACAGATTCTGAGCACCACTCAAGAGATAATTTAAAAAAAATAAACAACTATCTTAAAGAGAAATTGGATTCCCTTCATTTTTCAAAAATAACTGTAGAGTGTGACGAATTTTCAGATAAAGAATATGTAATGATTGATTATGTCTCATTGAACCACGAATATAAAGGCCCTGCCCATCTTTTGTGGAAACCATTCAAAACCACTTGTGTTCCATATAACGGATTAGATTTATTCTCTGTCTTATATTATATGATAGCATTTAATTTGTCTATTAGAAGTAATCCATTCCGAAGTTATGGATTCCACTGTTTAAGATAATAATGAATTATACCTATCGCCTTATTAATGGTGGTAGCCTCAACATATATTTATAAAGAGATAGCAGAATGTTTGATAAAATAATAACGATATGAATAGCTACGAACAACTGATGCAGGCTGCATCACAAGGTGACAAGAAAGCCTTTAAAGATTTGTATTCTTATGCTGGCTCTGGTAGTGCTGAAGCCCAATACTATCTTGCATTATACTATAAAGAGACGAAAGGTAGTGGGGCTGATTCTGATTATGCCTATTGGATGAATAAGTCAAAAGATAATGGCTATGTTGCAGCACAGAATAGTGTAATTCCAGAAGCAACGTTGGAAACAACAGAAGAGAAAGAAGATGGGTCTAACAATGCCTTAAAGAAACTGTTGATGATGTTTTCTTTTATGGGCAGGATTAATAGAACGGAATATATCATCAGTTTTATTGGAGCAATCATTTTCATATTTGCTGTTGGCAATGTTGAGGATGATGTAGTAAGAAGAATCCTTCAATTAGCGGCAGATGTGTTTATTTACTCTCAGTGTGTAAGACGGCTGCACGACTTTGGTGCTTCTGGATGGTATGTGTTAATTCCTATAATATCATGGATATTCGCAGCCTTTCCTAAAGGAGATAAAGGTGAGAATGAATATGGTAATGAACCTGCATGAAGTCATTATTGTTAAATACGTTAATAGGGTGGCATGAAAATCGGACAAGTTGGTAAAGTTGAAGTAGTTGGAGAGGTTAGTAATCGTCTTCTAAAATCCGCAAGTATGGTTGGTATTTGGGGAGATAGAGAAGGTATGATAACTACTATTTGGGATAATTACAAGAAAAAAGATTTGGAAAAAGTCCTAAATGACAATAGAAAGACTGAGCAGGATTTGGAGAATTATAACAATGGTTTCATTACACAAGACGAATTTGAAAACGGGAAAGAGACTATAAGCTGGGTTGAGACTTATACTTTCTTTCCATGTC